>Ga0070661_100000291_pt1 | contig 40590 bp, 30 predicted proteins | sample KBSC43metaG_FD_64663 | JGI IMG/M metagenome (GOLD analysis project Ga0070661, IMG submission 64663) | Corn rhizosphere microbial communities from Kellogg Biological Station, Michigan, USA - KBS C4-3 metaG | ecosystem: Host-associated > Plants > Roots > Rhizosphere > Soil ... | reverse complement strand
GCGCCGGGTTTTGCGCCGGCGAGGGCGCCGGTTTCCCCGAGCCACACGGCGCGGGCGGCGGAGTCGTCGGCGACCATGCTGATGATGATGTCGGCGTCGTGGGCGGCCATGCGGGGCGTGGTGGCGACGACCGCGCCAGCCGCGGCGAAGGGCGCGGATTTTTCGGGATTGCGATTGTGGACGGCCAGCGGGAAGCCGGCGGCGAGCAGACGGTGCGCCATGCCGGAGCCCATGATGCCGAGACCGAGAAAGGCGATGCGGGGTCTATCCATGAGGTCAGGCGAGCGGTTGAATTTGAACGAGGGTTTCTGGTTTCGGTGCCACGCGGAGCGGATTTCGCAACGGGCGACCGAAGCCGGCGAATTCGACGATCATTTCGTCGCCGTCCTCGAGCTGAACGCTCGCGCCGAAGCTCAGGCTGTGCGCGCCGAAGTAGTGGACATGCACGTCGCCGGGTCGCCGGTGGCTTTCGAATTTGAAATGGTGGTGCTCGATGTTTTCGACGCTGTGGCACATTTCGGCTTCGCCGGTGGCGATCTCCTGCGTCCAGAGAGTGGCGCCGTCGCGCCGGATGGTGACGGTGCCGGGCACCGAGTCGAACGCGGGATCGACGACAAGCTCGGGACCGAGCGCGCACGAGCGCATCTTCGAACCGGCGAGATTGAGGTAGTTGCGCTTCTCGAATTTGTGGTCGGAGAATTCGTTGCCGGCCGCCATGCCGATGCGGCGCGGTCGGCCGGCGGCATCGATAAGATACACGCCGGCGACCTCGGCTTCCTCGCCACCACCTTCGGCGTAATCGGGGGCGTCGATTGGCTCGCCATGCGCCCGGAGGATGGCTCCGGGACCTTTATAGAACCACTCCGGCGGCGTGCCGATGTGGCCCGGCGCGGGTTTTCCGCCCTCCACGCCCCAGCGGAACATGCGCATGCTGTCGGTGAGCTCGGCTTCCGCGGCGCCGTGCATCGCCTGGCGATTTTTGGCGCTGCCGAGGTGGGTGAGCCCCGTGCCGGAGACGAGGCAACGCGCGGGCTCCGCGTGGTCGATCGGCGGCAGCAGGCGCCAGGTGGAGAGACCGGCGTGGATCGAATCGTAATCGAGCCGAGCGTCGGTGACGAATCGATCGATCAACGTGAGCAGTCCCGCGCCATTCGCCGCGGCCTGGCCGGCGAGTTCGTGAATGGTTTCGACGCCGTCGAGCAGGCGCAGGTGTGGTTCTTCGACGAGCGCCACGCGGCGGACGGGACCATTCCGGAGTTGGACGAGACGCGTCATTCGAGGATGTGGAAATTTTTGAGGACTTCCTCGTCGATGGTGAGGCCGAGGCCGGGGGTGTTTTCGTCGAGGTCGATGAAGCCGTCCTTCGCGACCGGCTCGCCTTTGAAAATTTTCCAGAAGAGTTCGTTGCCCACCTCGATATCGACGGGCGGGAAATACTCGGCCATCGGCGAGTTCAGGCTGGCCATGACGATGTGGTAGTTGTGCATCTGGCCGGCGTGCGGGATGACGGGAATCTGGTGCGCCTCGGCGAGTGCGGCGATCTTGCGCGCGGCGGAGATGCCGCCGACGCGGTTCGTATCGAACTGGATGTAATCGACCGCGCGGGCCTCGATGAGCTCGCGGAAGCCGAAGATCGTGTGCTCGTGCTCGCCGCCGGCGATGGGAACGCGGTCGGCGCGCTTGAGTTCCGCGTAGCCGTGGATGTCGTCGGGAATGACGGGCTCCTCGAGCCAGCGAAGGTTGAATTTCTCGAGCAGCGGCAGCATGCGTTTCGCGTAATCCAGCGTCCAGCCCATGTAGGCGTCGGCCATCACGTCGATGCCGTCGCCGACCGCCTCGCGCACGGTGCGCACGAGGGCGACGTTGTGCTGCATCCCCTCGGCGCCATCGATCGGGCCCCAACCGAAGCGGAGCTTCATTGCCTGGTAGCCGGCGGCCTTGTATTTACCGGCTTCGGCGGCGAGTTCGTCGAGCGGCGTCGAGTAAAGGCGGCTCGCGTAAACCGGGATGCGCGGCTTGGTGCGCCCGCCGAGCAGGCGATAGACGGGCTGTCCCGCGGATTTGCCGAGCAGATCCCAGAGTGCGATATCAACGGCGCTGATCGCGCCAAGCGCGATGCCCTTGCGGCCGAAGGCCATCGTCTTGCGATACATGTGCTGCCAGAGGAACTCGGTGTCCCACGGGTCCGCGCCAAGCAGCAGCGGCTTCAAATAAAGATCGATCACCTGCTTGCAGATCTGCGGCGCGATTGCGGCGTTGCCGATGCCGACGAGGCCGGTGTCGGTGAAGATTTCCACGACGAGCCACTCGTGGAACGTGAACGTGCCCATGGTCGCGCGGGTGAGCATGGGCGCGACGAGATCCATCGGATTCGTGCAAAAATGCGGGGGGAGCGGGATGGTTTCGCCGCGCCATTGGACGACGCGGGTGCGGATTTCGGTGATGTTCATTTTAGGCGTTGGAAAAGTGCAGAGGCTGGATTTTTGGGATCGTCGCGCAGAGCAGGGCGAAGGCGACGAGATGCAATGAGCCGGCGACGGCGAGCACCGGCGCGTAGCTGAAGCCATGGTCGAGCAGCCATCCGGCGGACTGGCCGAGGACGATGCCGCCCATGGCGCCGCCGAGGCCGACCAGACCGGCCACGCGGCCGAGCGCCTGCCGCGGGACGAGATCGGTCGGCAGGATCATGACGAGCGTGGACCACGATTGCTGGCCGAAGAACGCGAGGCTGAAGATCGCGATGACCCACGCGACCGATGGGACGTGCGGCACGAAGATCACCCACGGCATGAGCGCCGCGCTCGCGCCGAGAGCGGCCTTGCGGGCAAAGTTCACCGAGCAGCCGCGCCGCAGCAGTCCGCTCGAGAGCAGTCCGCCGCCCAGGCAGCCGACGCCGGCCGCCGCGTAGGGGATCCAGCCGACGGAGCCGGCCTGCTTGATGTCGAAATGCCGCGCGTCGAAGAGGTATTTCGGCAGCCAGAAGAGGTAGAAATACCACGCCGCGTCGCTCAGGAATTTCGCGCCGGCCACGCCCTGAATCTCGCGAAATCGCAGCAGCATGCGCAACGTGATCGCCGGCTCGGCGGGTGCCGTTTCCGCGCCGCCGGATTCCGTGGGCGGGAAATAACTCCGCCACCACCACAGCGTCCAGAGCAGCCCGAGGCCGCCGGTCAGGAAAAACACCCAGCGCCAGCTTGCGAGGTCGAGCCAATGCACCTGCGTGAGCACGAGCGCGATGAGCGGCGGCGCGGCCACGGAACCGACCGCGGTGCCGGCGTTGATAATCCCCATGGCGGTGGCGCGCTCGTTGACCGGGAACCACTCCGCCACGGCGCGCGTGGCCGCGGGAAAGCCGCCGCCTTCGCCGGCGCCGAGCAGCAGACGGCTCGCGGCGAGCATAAGGACGCCGCCAGCCAGGCCGTGACTGGCGCAGGCGAGCGACCAGAAAATCATGATGACGAGAAAACCGCGCCGCGTTCCGAGCCGGTCCAGCAGCCAGCCGCCGCCGAGATACATGAGGCCGTAGGTGAGCAGAAACGCGGAGTCCAGCAGGGCCTTGACCTGATAGCCGATGGGGATGTCCGCCTGGATGGCCGTGATCGCCCACGGGAGCGTTTGCCGGTCGAGGTAGCTGATCGCGATCGCCGCACTCACGAGCAGCGCGATGCTCCAACGCCGCGAATCCCCGCCGACAGGGGCGGAAGAGCGCGGAATCCGGTCGAGCACGGATGGAGGATTGGAAGGGGGAGAACTCAAAACCGTAAAGGCACGAGCGGTGAGTGCGGTCTGATATATCAGCGATTGAAAATTTCTGTCAAGGCGCGGCGCGGCCAGAAAAGAATTGTCCACTTGACGGAGAAAATCGGCCAGTTTATGCAGGGAAACTGATGTTTCAGATCGGTTTTTGATGTTTTCGCCGGCCCCTCCCATTGCGCCTACCCTTCGGACCCACTCGCTGGCCCGCCAGGCGTATGGAGAAATTCGGAATCGCATTCTCCGGGGGGAATTGGCGCTCGGAGCGGTGCTCTCGCGGCGGCAGCTGGCGGCCGCATTGCAGATGAGCGTGCCGCCCGTGAGCGAGGCGTTGCAGCACCTGGAGCGCGATGGACTGGTCGAGAGCAAGCCGCGGGTGGGCACGCGCGTGCGCCTGCCGACCGCGCGGGAAATCGAGGATCGTGGCCTCGTGCGCGAGGCGCTGGAGTCGCAATCCGCGCGGCTTTTCGCGGGACGGGCCACCGCGGAGGAGAGGGAGAATTTGAGCGCGATGGGGCGGCGGGTGGACCAGCTCTACGCCTGCTGCGAAGCGAAGAACTCCGACCGAAATTTTCTGTTCTCGGTGAATTCCTATCACATGAGCCTGCATCTGCGCATCGCGGAATGTGCGCGCTGCCCGGCGTTGCGGGATGCGATCGAGAAGGAGCAGGTGCTCATCTTCAACTGGCTCTACGACACGGCCGTCGAGCGACGGACGCTGGCGGCGGATCACCACGCCCGGCTGACGGAGGCGCTGGCTCGCGGGACCGTCGAGGAAGCGGACGCGGCGATGCGGGAGCACATTCGGTTCGGCGTGCGCGAGGTGCTCGCGAAGTTCAACGCGGAGGAGGGCGCAAGCTGGCGGCGCAAGAAAAGTCCGGCTTCCGCCTGCTAAGTTTCCTCCTTTCCCGGGCATCCTTATAAAACTAACCGGAAACTACGCCTTTCCTGGAAAAACCGCGCGTCCGCCGGCTCGCCCCACGTGCCGGAGCGGAATCCGCGCTATCGGTTCTTCTAAAAATGATGTAGTTTCCGTTCCCCCCTCACAAACTCCATGTGCCTGCCTTCCCCCCCGGCGGTCTCTGCAGCTTCGGCGCTGCTGATCGGTTTCCTCTTTTCGTCCGAAGCCCCCGCGGGCCTTGTGAATCGCTGGTCGTTCAACGCCACGGCCGGCAGCGCGGCGGCTGGCACGACGCTCGTGGATTCCGTCTCGGGCGCCGTCGCGACGGTGCGCGGCATCAACGGAACTTTCTCGGGAACGGCGCTGACTCTGCCCGGCACGACGACGGGCACGGCGACTCCCGCTGCGATCTCGGCCTACGTCGACCTGCCCAACGGGATCATCTCGTCGAAGACGAATCTCACCTTTGAAGTCTGGGCGACGCCGCTTTCGGCGAAAGGCTGGATGCGGGTCTTCGACTTCGGGCGGGTGAATACGGCCGGCGTCGGCGGCGGAGCGCCCGGCGAGATCACCGGCACGGGCAGCACGGCGTCGGGCACGACGACGGCTTCCGACAACCTTATCCTCTCCTTCTGCCGCGGCACGAATCTCTCGCAGCAGCGCATGGAAACAATGCTCAATGGTGGCTCCAAGACGACGGTGGACTCGGGCCTCGCGACGACCGCGGGCACGCGGTATCATTACGCCATGACGTTCGAGGACGGGGTGGGCGTCTATGGCAGCAATGGCGGTCAGGTCACGTGGTATCGGGATGGGCTCGTGATCGCGACCGGGGCCGTGCCTTTCCACTTGGCGGCCCTCGAGGACGTGAACAATTGGCTGGGACGCTCGCAGTATAGCGGCGATTCGACGACGAACGCCTCCTACGACGAGGTCCGCATTTCCGACCGCGCCTTTTCCCCGGCCGAAGTCGTTGCCAGCCGCGACGCGGGGCCGGACGCATTGCCCGCCCCGGTGCCGACGCCGGGCCCCCTGGCGGCGCCGAAGCCGGTGAATCGCTGGTCCTTCGACGCCGCGGCGGGCGCGGCGGCGTCCGGCACGACCTTTACGGATACCATTGGCGGCGCCCTCGCGACGGTGCGCGGAATCGGCGCGACCTTGAACGGCAACGCCATCACCCTGCCCGGCACGACCACCGGCAACCAGAGCTCGACGACCATTTCCGCGTATATCGACCTGCCGAACGGAATCGTCTCCTCGAAACCGAATTTCACGATGGAGGCATGGGCATCCCCGCTCTCGTCTCAATCCAACCAGCGCCTCTTCGACGTGGGTCGCACCAACGTCACCTTCGGCGGAGGGGCCACCGGCGAAATCATCGACGGCGGGTCCGCGCCAGGGACGTTCAACGGCTTCGACAACCTCGTGCTCTCGCTGAACTCCGGCACGACTTTCGGCAAAAACCGTTTGGAGGGGCAGTTTAACAACGCCGCGGCGATTCTCATCGAGCCGGACCTCTCGCTGGCGACCACGGCCGGCAACGAATACCACTACGTCGTGACCGTCGAGGACGGCGCGGGCGTGAATGGCGCCGCCGGTTCCGTCGCCAAATTCTATCGAGACGGCGTTCTTCAAACCGTCCTCCAGCTCAATTTTCACCTCAACCAGATTTCGGACGTGAACAACTGGATCGGCCGCTCGCAATACTCGGCAGACCGTAATTCCAACGTCGCAGTGAACGAGTTCCGCCTCTACGACCACGCGCTGACGCGGGAGGAAATCGCGCTCAGCTACCAGCGCGGGCCCGACGCCAGTTTCGATCCGCCGGTCACGCAGGCCGACTCCGTCACCATGCACGCGGCCCAGAAAGTTCGGATTCCTGTCCTCGCCAACGACACCGGCAACTTCAACCCCGCCACGGTGCAAATCGTGAGCCCACCGGCCGTCGGCACGGCGACGGTGGATTCCGCCGGGCGCATTCTCTACGCGCATGATGGGTCGAGCAGCTCCCCGGTCTCCTTCACGTATCGCGTTTACGGCCAGGGTGGCTACTCCCCCGCGACGCCGGTCACGATCACGTTTGCCAACACGCTGCGGATCGCGAATTCCGCGCTCGCCATGCCGACCGCACCGCCGGCAACGTCTTTCCAGGTCGCCGATGCGTTGCCCGGCGTGACCTTTGCCGAGCCGATCTCCATCACCTCAGTGCCGGGCGAGACGAAGCGGCTCTTCGTCTGCGAGCGGATGGCAAAGATCCAAGTCGTTCCCGACGTCACGGCGACTGCGCCCACGAAGCAGGTGTTCCTCGACATTCAGCAGGTCGTCGCCGGACGCAATCCGGTGGAGACGATCGAGAACGGCGGAAATTCGGAGTTTGGCCTGCTCGGCCTCGCGTTCCATCCGAACTATGCCAGCAATGGCTATTTCTACGTCGCCTACACCGTGCGCATCTCGGGCGGTTCCTATTATGAGCGCATTTCGCGGTTCAAGGTCAGCGCGGGCGACCCGAACGTCGCCGATCCCGCCTCCGAGCTCATCCTGCTCCAGCAGCTCGACGAGGGGCCGAACCACAACGGCGGCGACCTCCACTTCGGCCCCGACGGTTACCTCTACTACGGGGCCGGCGACGAGGAAAACGGCTACGACAAACGATTGAACAGTCAGAAGGTCGACAAGGATTTCTTCTCCGGCATTTTCCGCATCGACGTGGACAAGAAGCCCGGCAACCTCGAGCCGAACCCCCACGCCGCCATTCCCACCGACGGCGGCGTCGCGCGTTTTTCCGTCCCCATCGACAATCCCTTCGTGCCCACCAGTCAGGGCGGCACCTGGGATGGCACGCTCAACGGCGTCGCCGTGGCCGATCTCACCAAGGTGCGGATGGAGTTCTGGGCCATCGGCCTGCGACATCCGTGGCGATATTCCTTCGACTCGCTCACCGGCGACCTCTGGGCCGGCGACGTCGGGCAGGACACCTACGAGGAAGTCGACAAGATCCAAAAGGGCGGCAACTACGGCTGGGTCTATCGCGAGGGCCTGCACAATACGAACTTCACCAACCCCGTGCCTCCTCCGAAGCCGGCCGGCTTCACCTCCATCGATCCGCTCTACGAATATCCCCACACGTCCGTCGCCGGCGCCGATCCGCTTTTCTCCGGCAACTGCGTCGTCGGCGGCTACGTTTACCGCGGCGCGCGCTTCGCCAGCATCTACGGCTGCTACATCTTCTGCGACGCCGTCTCCGGCAGCATCTGGAAACGCGATCCGAGCACCGGCGTCGTCACCCGCATCACCGGCGTGCCCGGAGTTTACGGCGGGCTCGTGAGCATGGGCGTCGATCCGTCGAATCAGGACCTGCTTTTCTGCGATTACATCAATAGCCGCATCATCCGTCTCGCGACCGGCACGGTGGGGAATTCCTTCCCGTCCACGCTCAGCGCCACCGGGCTCTTCGCCGACGTCAGCGATCTTTCGCCCAGCCCCGGCCTGCTGCCCTACGATCCGAACCTCACGTTCTGGAGCGACTACGCCGTCAAACGCCGGTGGTTCGGCATCCCGAGCGGCACCGACCAGATGACATGGGCGAAGGACGCGAACTGGACCTTCCCCACCGGCGCCGTATGGGTGAAGCACTTCGACCTCGAGACCGTGCGCGGCGATCCCTCCACCAAAAAACGCATCGAAACCCGCGTGCTCGTGAAGACCGACAGCAACGTCTATGGCGTGAGCTATCGCTGGAACGACGCGCAGACGGAGGCCACGCTTGTTCCCGACGAAGGCGACGCCTTCAACCTCGACATCGTCGAGAACGGCGTCGCGAAAGTGCAGCGCTGGGTCATTCCCAGCCGCTCCAGCTGCCTCACCTGCCACACGCCGCAGGCCGGCGGCTCGCTCTCCTTTACCACCCGGCAATTGAACCGCACCGCCTCGATGAACGGCTTCTTCGGCAACCAGCTCACGCTTCTGCATGACGGCGGCTATTTCAGCAACGACCCCGGCTCTCCCAACCTCCTTCCACGTCACCTGCGGGCCGACGAGACGACGTATCCCGTCGAGGCGCGCGTGCGCTCCTTCCTTGCCGTGAACTGCGCCTACTGCCATCGCGTCGATGGCACCGTCGCCGGTGCGAATTGGGATGGCCGCCCGCAGCTCACGCTCGCGCAGACCGGTCTCATCAACGGCGTCGCCAACAACAACGGCGGCAATCCGGCCAACAAATACGTCGTCCCCGGCGACACCCTCCACTCCATCGTGCTCAACCGCGTCTCCGCCAGCAACGGTTTCACCCGCATGCCGCCGCTCGCCACCAGCGAGCTCGATCCCACCGACATCGCACTCATCCAGGACTGGATCAACCAAAGCCTGCCCTCACGCGTGGATTACACCGACTGGCGGCAACAGAACTTCGGCTCGACGACCTCGACGAATGGCGACCCGGTCGCGAATCCCGACAACGACGAGGCGAACAACCAGGTGGAATTCCTTGCCGGCACCGCGCCGCAGGATGGCGGCAGCGCCCTGCGCCCGGCCATCACCGTCAGCGCGAACGCCGCGACCGTGGCCTTCGACCTGCCCGCCCTGCGCTCCTTCCAGGTCGAAACCTCCACGGATTTGAAGACCTGGACGCTCTGGGATGTCCCCGGAAACAACGGCCTTCCCGTGCCCGGCGGCCACGTGTCGCTTTCCGGCGCGCTCCTTGCGCCAAATCAATTCTTTCGCGTCAAAATCTGGGAGAATTGAGATCGCGCATCTCATGAAAACCCCCATCAACCGCCGCGAATTTCTCCGCCTCACCGCCGGCAGTGCCGCCGCCCTCGGCGCCGCTGCCACGTTCCATCCTCTGCAGGCTTTGGCCGAACTGCCCGTCGGCGCGGCCTCCCTCGCGTCCATGCCCACGCGCCCGCTCGGGCGGACCGGCCTGCAGGTCCCGCTCTTCAGCCTCGGCGGTCAGGGCTTGCTCGAACAGCCGGGCCACAACGAGGAAGCCGCGGCCATCATCAACCGCGCGCTCGATCTCGGCGTGAAATACTGCGACACCGCGCATTGGTATGGCCGTGGGTCCAGCGAGACGTATTACGGCGAGGCGCTCAAGGCCCGCCGCAACGACATCTATCTCGCCACGAAATCCGGCGAGCGCACCTACGATGGCGCGATGCGCGACCTCGAAACCTCGCTCCAGCGGCTGCAAACCGACCGCCTCGATTGCTGGCAGATGCACCACGTGCGCAATCAGGAGGACGTCGAGAAAATCTTTGCTCCGAATGGCGCGCTGAAGGCCTTTCTCAAGGCGCGCGACGAAAAGATCACGCGCTTCATCGGCATCACCGGGCACCTGAATCCCTTCGCGCTGAAGAACGCCATCGGCCGCTACGATTTCGATACGATTCTCATGGCGCTCAACGCCGCGGATAAAAACCTGCCCGGCCCCGGCAACGAATCGTCCTTCATCGAAAACCTCCTGCCCGCCGCCGTGGAGAAAAAGCTCGGCATCATCGGCATGAAGGTCCCCGCCATCGGCCACATCTTCAAGCCCGGCGGCCTCACCACCATGCGGCAGGCGATGGGCTACGTCCTCACGCTGCCCGTCAACACCGTCATCATCGGCATCAAGACGATCGCGGAGCTCGAGGAAAACGTCCGCATCGCGAAGGAATTCCGCCCCCTCACGCCGGCGCAAATGGCGGAACTCGAGAATCTCACGCGACCCTACTACGCCGACGCGACGTTCTTCAAACGCGCGCGCGGTTATTCGTAATCGTAACGGGCCGCCGCTCCCCGCTTTTCCCGGCGCACGGAATCGGCCATGATCGCCGCCTGATTTCCATGAAGGGCGTTCTCTTTTGTCTGTTTGCCTTGCTGTCGGGAGCTCTCGCGCACGCCGAAACACCGCCAGCGCCAGCCTCTCCGGCCGCGCCGCTGCGCGTGGCGTTGGCGGGCTCACCACCGTTCGTGATGACCGCGAAGGACGGCGCGCCCGCGGGCTTCACCGTCGAACTCTGGCAAAGCATCGCCGCCACGAACGGCTGGAGCGGCGCGACGTTTCGGAAGTTCGACACGATGGACGCCGCGCTCGATGCGATCACCCGCGGCGAATGCGACGTGCTCGTCGGGAATACGAGCATCACGAGCGAGCGGGAGAAGCGGGTCGAGTTCACGCAGCCGTATTACCGCGCCGGCCTGCAAATCATGGTCGCGGAGCAGCGCGGCCATCTCGCGCAATTTTTCGAGCGGCTGTGCGCGCCCGAGCACCTGCACGTGCTCGGTAGCGTTTTCATCGGCGTGCTCATTGCCACCGTTGTCATCGCGGCCTTCGAGCGCCGGCATAATCCCGATTTCCCGAAGACGCGCGGTGCGGGGCTGGCGGAATCGTTCTACTACGTGATGGGCCTCGTGCTTGGGAAGTCGTCCTACAAGGGATTCTCGGGTGTCCTGGGCCGTCTCGTTCTCGTCGGCTGGATGGTCGCGAGCCTGTTCGTCGTCGTCTATGTCCAGGGCGTGTTCACCTCGTCGATGACGGCGGACATTCTCCAGGGCCACATCCACGGCCCCGAGGATTTGCCGAATAAAATGATCGGCCTCATCGGTGGCTCGCAGAGCGAGACCTACGCCCGCGACCGCAACCTCGATTACGCCGCCTATCCGGGCATCGAGGCGGCCATCGCCGACCTCGTCAAAAACAAGGTCCAATGCGTCATCGGCGACGCCCCGGTGCTGCAATACTACGACTACACGCATCCGCGGGTGCCGATTCACGAGGTCGGGCCGGTCTTCCAGCCGGTGAACTATGGCTTCGCCGTGCCGCAGAGCAGCCCGCTGCGCGAGCCGATCAACCTCGAGTTGCTGCACCTCTTCGAGGTCGGCTACTTCGAAAAACTCGGCGCGCAATACTTCGGCGAGTCGTATCAGAAGTAGCGTCGCATCTCAGGCGCCCGGGCCGGTGACTTCCTCCGGCAGGCGCGCCTTCGGGCCGAACGTCGAGGCGGCGAGGATGCCCAGGCTCAGGGCGGCGAGGAGGGCGAAGTCGAGGCCGGCCGGGATGAGCTTCGTGCCGCCGCCGAATTGGCCGAGCGCTGAAATTGCGGCGAGGCCGAGGCCGTAGGGCACGAGCCAGAGCATGCCGACGAGGTCGAGGCTCTCCCGAGGCGCGCGGATTTTCTTCACGATGATGAAAATGACCGCCAGCCCGGCGAGGAGGCCGAGGCAGACGCGATTCGTTTGCCAGCCGCACCAATAGACGATCGTGTTTGCCGCGAAGAATGCCGCCGCGCAGAGGAGGCGGTGCGCCGGCAGGCGGAAGGGGCGCGCCACCTCCGGCGCGCTGCGGCGGAGCGCCATCAAGGCAGGTGGGCCGAACGCCAGCGAGAGAATCTGGATCGAGGAAATGAAACTCACGATGGATTGCCACGTCTGCGACGGCGCGAAGAAGGCGAGGCCGACGAGGAAGTTGACGCCCACGGCAACGGCCGGGACGCCGCGGCCATTGAGGAAGGCGAAGGCCGCTGGGAGCTGGCGATTGCGCGCCATGGCGTAGGAGAGCCGCGCCGACGCGCCGCAGAAGACGAGCCCGCAGCCGCCCGGCGAGACGACCGAGTCGATGAGGATGAGCTTCACGAGCCAGAAAAGCCCGGCCGCCGCGGCGAGTCCGACGAACGGTCCCGTCTGCACATGACTGGAAAGGCCGGCCCAGCCATGTGCGAGGTCGCCCGGCGCGAGCGAGCCGAGAAAGGCGGTCTGGATGAGAATGTAAATCCCGCCCGTGATGAGGACGGATCCGATGAGCGCCAGCGGAATGTCGCGCTGCGGATTTTTGGCCTCGCCCGCCATTTCGATCGCGGCGCGGAAGCCAAGCATTGCGAAGAGCGTGCCGCCCGTGGAGACCGCCGTGAACACGCCTCCCCAGCCGGCGGGCATCCATCCGCCGAACGCGACGAAATTCGCGGAGCGGAACGACACCGCGATCAGCGTGATCGGGATGAGGAGGGGCACGATGAGTTTCCAGATCGTGATGACCTTGTTCGCCTCGCCGAGCCATTGAACGCCGAGGAGGTTGATCGCGGACATCGCGAGCAACAGCCCGCCGCAGGCGACGATCCCGGCGGGAGTAAGCGTGCGCGTTGCGGCGTCGGTGACAAGCCACGGCATCTCGTCCGAGAGATAGCGGACCATCGCCTGCACCTCGATGGGCGCGATGGCGACGTAGCCCAGCCAGCACGCCATGCCGGCAAGGAAACCCGCGAGGTTGCCGTGCGAAAAATACGAGAATCGCGCGAGCCCTCCGGCCACGGGAAACGCGGCGCCGAGCTCCGCATAGACGAGCGCGAGCAGCATCGCGGCGCCGGCGCTGATCACCCAGCTCAGGATCGCCGCCGGCCCGGCCGCCTGCGCGGCGAAAAGCGGCGCGAAGAGCCACGCGGAGCCGATGATCGCGCCGACCGAGACGAAGAGCAGCTGGCTGAGACCGAGGCGGCGATTCAGTTCATTCGGCATCGCGGCATCCTGCCGATATTTTTTACCCAGGTCGAGCCGTCCCGCCGGGATGGAGGGATTGCGCATTACAGTGGAGCGGCGGAAGACCTCCTGATCGCGGGAAAAAGCCGCCCCATCGCGATCATGGGCTTCGGCGAAGCGGCTCCGGCCCGCGTGCTTGCGGCAAAATTCCGCGCGGTCGCGACTTTTTGCCGCGAGAGACCGGTTCACGACTGGACACAAGCGGTTTGGAAGGGGGGAGGGGGGCTTCCGAAGACCCCCTCCTCTCTGTCGAAGTGGGGGTTATGGCTTCGATGACGTCGTCGGGGAGTTCGGCGGAGAGGTTTGAGTAGGGCATGGATTTGGTTGGTTCGGCGCGAAGGATTCCCAGACCTGCCGAAGCCGCCTAGACGGGAATCGTCCTAAAAATCACAAGGGAAAACCCTTCGAAACCACCCCGGGAAAAGTCCCCATAGCGGTAGGGAGTTTTCCCAATACCCGGCGGAGCGGGGCCCAATTCCGAGCGCCGATTCAATCGGGAATCTGTAATCCCAAATTGAGGTATTTAAGAATAGAGTCGTGCATATCGCTCGAGGTTTTTCCTGGAGTATTCGCCCACTGGAGAAAGCCCGAATTATGCAGGAACCTCGCGACGTCGTCCTTCGGAGAGCCAATAATGTTGGAAGCGAGCCCCATGCCGCGAATCCATGCTCGCATCCCGTAGCCCATGTCATAGCCAGTGCTGAACGAGTATTTTGAAGAGTTGCGCTCCGTCAGCTTTAAGTTGGCAACATTGGTTGCATCGTAGCCGAAGCCAAGAATGGCGAGAAACTCTGCTTCCAAGATGGCCTGGTGAGCTTCGTTGAAAATCGAAGCTTCGGGAGCACGGCCGATGATCGTCAGGCCTTTCGACGCAGAAAAAATAACGCGATGATCAATGTTCCCGCCGTATTGGCGATCACCGCCAAGTTCTTCGATTTGGCCGAGTTGGCCATACACATGGATGACTTGCACGGATTCCTGATACATCCGTCGCGCTTCGTCATGATTTAGCCTGTAAGCAGCAACGAACGCGTGGAAGAGGAAATACTCGATCGAGAGATCGTAGTTGAACGTGACGATTGCTAGACGGTGTTGATGATCTTTATCCCGTCTTCCGCGGATCACATTGAAGACCATCCGCAGCCAATCTGGCGGCTCATCCTTTTTTAATGACTCACAAGGCAACAGTGCTCCAGCGATGCAGAGGACGCCCCAAGCGTGAAGGTCGGCGTTTTCGGGTTCTGCAAGGAATGCATCGATTGAGGGAATGAGTGATCTCCTCATTCGCCACGTTAACTTTTTTTGATCTTCGGGGCCCTTGCTTCCCCATTCGCCATGCATCCCTCGACCTTCGATAATCCAGTCGCGCAGCTCTGCGCCGGTCGGATAGCCGAGAGGAACGCTAGCGCCAGCGCCAACGATGAGGGTTGTGCTGTTTGCTAGCATTGGGTTCCGGGCGGCCGACTACGCGTGGTATTCCTGCAGGCTCTTCACGCTCAGGCCGTGCTCGCGGATGGCGCGGATGGCATCGGCGCTGGCGCGGGCGCCGCGGAGCGTCGTCATCGTGGCGATGCGGTTCGCCACGGCGGCGCTGCGGATCGCGATCTCGTCCAGGCGCGGCTGCTGGCCGCTGGGCGTGTTGATGATGAAGTTGATTTCGCCGTTCTTGATCATGTCGAGAACGTTGGGGCGGCCTTCGTGGATGCGATGCAGGAGGTTGGCGGGGATGCCGTTTTCCTTCAGCACGGCGGCGGTGCCGGCGGTGGCGTAGATCGTGAAGCCGAGGTCGGCGAAGTCCTTCGCGATGGGCGCGACGGCGGCCTTGTCACGGTCCTTCACGCTGATGAAGACGTTACCGCCGTCGGGCAGGGCGGGGGCGGCGGCCATCTGGGCCTTCGCGTAGGCGCTGCCAAGGTCTGCGTCGATGCCCATGACTTCGCCGGTCGAGCGCATTTCCGGCCCGAGCGTGATGTCGATGCCAGGGAATTTAATGAACGGGAAGACGGCTTCCTTCACGGAAAAGTGGGGCGGGACGATTTCCTCGGTGAAGCCGAGTTCCTTGAGCGTGCGGCCGGCCATGATCTTCGCGGCGAGCTTGGGCAGCGCGACGCCGATGGCCTTGCTGACGAACGGCGCGGTGCGGCTGGCGCGGGGGTTCACCTCGATGATATAGACCTGCTCGTCCTTCACGGCGAACTGCACGTTCATCAGGCCGCGGACTTCGAGTTCCTTCGCCATGGCCTTCGTGGCGGATTTGATCGTCTCGAGCGACTTCGCGGAGAGCGAGAAACTCGGAATGACGCACGCGCTGTCGCCGCTGTGAATGCCGGCCTGCTCGATGTGCTCCATCACGCCGCCGATCACGCAGTCCACGCCGTCGCTGATGCAATCGACATCGACCTCGGTGGCGTCCTCGAGGAATCGGTCCACGAGGATCGGTCGCTCGGGGCTGGCCTCGGCGGCGCGCTCGATGTAGCCGCGCAGGTCGTCCTCGGTGTAAACGATTTCCATCGCGCGGCCGCCGAGCACGAAGCTGGGGCGCACGAGCACGGGGTAGCCGATGCGCGCGGCGACGGCTACGGCTTCGTCCTCGTTCGTCGCGGTTGCGCCGGGCGTCTGCTGGAGGCCGAGCTTGTCGAGCATCGCGGCGAAGTCCTTGCGGTCCTCGGCCATCTGGATGCTCTTCGGCTGCGTGCCGATGATGTTGCATCCATTCGCCTGGAGCGCGGCGGCGAGATTGAGCGGCGTCTGCCCGCCGAACTGCACGACGACGGCGTCGCACTTTTCATTTTCGTAAATATTGAGCACGTCCTCGAGCGTGAGCGGCTCGAAAAACAATTTGTCGCTCGTGTCGTAGTCGGTGGAGACGGTCTCGGGATTCGAGTTCACCATGATCGTCTCCCAGCCTTCCTCCTTGAGCGCGAAGGCGGCGTGGACGCAGCAGTAGTCGAACTCGATGCCCTGGCCGATGCGGTTCGGGCCGCCGCCGAGGATCATGACCTTCTTTTTGTCGGTCTGGCGCGCTTCATCCTCGTCGCCGTAGGTCGAATAAAAATAGGGCGTGTAGGCCTCGAACTCCGCGGCGCAGGTATCAACGAGGCGATACGTCGGCAGCACGCCAAGCGACTTGCGCATGGCGCGGATCGCGGACTCGGTTTCGCCGGTGAGATTCCCGAGCTGGCGGTCGGAAAATCCCAGTTTCTTCGCGCGGCGAAAATCCGCGGCTTCCGTGATTCCGCACCCGAGGCCGGCGATCCTGCGCTCCGCCTCGACGATTTCCTTGAGGTTGTGGAGGAACCACGGGTCGATCCGCGACAGCTCGTGAATTTTCTCGACGCTGTAGCCGGCCTTGAACGCGGCGTGGATCGCGAAGACGCGGCCGACGGTGGGCACCCGCAGCAGGCGCTCGAGCTCGGCGGGTTCGAACGTGGCGTCCTTCCCGTCCGCGCCGAAGCCGAACCGGCCGATCTCCAGTGAGCGCAGCGCTTTTTGGAACGACTCCTTGAACGTGCGGCCGATGGCCATGGCCTCGCCGACGCTCTTCATCTGCGTGGTGAGCGTGGGATCCGCCTGCGGGAATTTCTCGAAGGTGAAGCGCGGGATCTTCGTGACGACGTAATCGATCGTCGGCTCGAAACAGGCGGGCGTCTCGCGCGTGATGTCGTTCTTGAGTTCGTCGAGCGTGTAGCCGACGGCGAGCTTCGCGGCGATTTTCGCGATGGGGAAGCCGGTCGCCTTCGATGCGAGCGCGGAACTGCGCGAGACGCGCGGGTTCATCTCGATGACGATCATGCGGCCCGTCTGCGGATGCGTGGCGAACTGGATGTTGCTGCCGCCGGTCTCGACGCCGATCGCGCGGATGACGGCGAAGCTCGCGTCGCGCATGCACTGGTATTCCTTGTCGGTGAGCGTCTGGATCGGCGCGACGGTGATGGAGTCGCCGGTGTGGACGCCCATGGGATCGAAATTTTCGATCGAGCAAATGACGACGCAGTTGTCCGCGCGGTCGCGCATGACTTCCATTTCGTATTCCTTCCAGCCGAGGAGCGATTCCTCGATGAGGACTTCCGTCGTGGGCGAGAGGTCGAGGCCGCGCTTCACGATCTCCTCGAATTCCTCGCGGTTGTAGGCGATGCCGCCGCCGGTGCCGCCGAGCGTGAAGGCGGGTCGAATGATGAGCGGCATCGTGCCGATTTGCGCGGCCACATCCTGCGCCTCGGCCATCGAGTGCGCCGTGCCGCTCTTCGGCACGTCGAGCCCGATCTCGAGCATGATATCCTTGAAAAGCTGGCGGTCCTCGCCGCGCTGGATCGCGTCGGCTTTGGCACCGATCATTTTCACGCCATGACGCTCGAGCGCGCCGGACTTGAAGAGCTCCATCGCGCAATTGAGCGCGGTCTGGCCGCCGAGCGTGGGCAGCAGGGCGTCGGGCTTTTCGCGCTCGATGATTTTTTCGACGACGAAGGGAGTGATCGGCTCGATGTAGGTGCGGTCGGCGAACTCGGGATCCGTCATGATCGTGGCCGGATTCGAGTTCACGAGCACGACCTCGTAGCCTTCCTCCTTCAGCGCCTTGCAGGCCTGCACGCCGGAGTAATCGAATTCGCAGCCCTGCCCAATGATGATGGGACCGGAGCCGATGAGGAGAATTTTGTGGATCGAAGGGTCTTTGGGCATGGCGCGGGAGCGTCGCGGAGCCTACGGGATGGCCGCGGGCGGGCGCAAAGCGTTTTCCGAGAAATCCCGTGCAGGGTGCGTTCGTCCAGGGTCGCGACGAACCTTCCCCTGCACGAGGAACCGACGGCGACCGTTTAATGAACGGACCAGCCGAATTCCGATCCGTTCGAGGCGGACGAGGATGCGGACACGCTGGTTCCGAGGCGGCTCACTTTCGATCGCGAGCTGAAGCTCCCTTTTTGATCCTGGCCAACTTCGGTGATGGCCACGGAACTCAGGTTGTCCAGTCGCCATGAGCCATTGACGAGATTGACGATCTTGCCATTGCGGAGGATCGAGGCGTAATAGCCTCCGCCGGGTGAAAAGGTGGCCCGAGTGACGAGCCGGCTGCCATCGGGGAAAGTGCCTGTCATCCGCACCTTCATGCCGGATTTTCGAAAGCGGGTGGTTTTCTGGACAATCTTTGCCTGGTCGGTAGCTCCCTCTTCGGTCAATCGGGCGGTTCCCGAGCGGGAGCCGTAGAATCTCCGGAGCGACGCGTGCGGCTTTTTGGCGAGGGCGTGCCGGCGAGGCGAGAGCGAGGCGACCTCGGGGTAAAGCTTACTGAGCAGGCCGTTCGGGTCGGCATTGAGAATCGTGCTCTCGCCGGTGATGAGGCTGGTGGAGGAGATGTGTGGCTCGCCGTCCTTCGTGCCGACCATGTAGGCGTAGCCGCTGCGGGAATCGACGGAGAATTGGAAGTTTGTGCCGTCGCCAAGTGGCGAGGATGCCAGGAGGGCCCCTTTGCCCATCTCCGGATCGTAATTGTAGAAGTCATGGCCGTACGCGACGACGAGCTTGCCCTCAAAAAAACCGCCAAAGACGGGCAGGCCGGACTCCGGAATAAAATGCGATTTGCCCGTTGCGAGATCGGTGACCGCCACGCCGCGACCGTGATTGTTCGTCCCGAGCCGGTAGGCGATGCCGCGGTCTGGATCGACGATGAATTGGAAGTTCAACCCCTCCGTGATCGATGGGGCGAGGCGGGTCCGCTTTCCCGTTTTGGGATCGAAGGCATAGTAGGCTTCGTCGGTGGCGAGCACCAGATTCCCACGGAAGAACCCGCCGAAATCCGGCACGTCCGGTTGCGGGTAGTTCACCGAAACGCCCGTGAGCAAGTCCGTGACGTCGATATTCTCCAAGATGGGCGTTTCGGGGGTCGGCAGGTTGTTCGTCTCGCCGAGCATGAACGCATAGCGCGCTCCTTCATCCAGGATGAATTGGAAGTTCGTGGAACCGAAAGGCAGGTCGGCCCTGCCAACGCGGGTTGTATGGCCCGTTGCCGGATCGAATGCGACGTATTCGCTCTCCCGCGCGATCACCAGCGGAAAGCTCATGACGACCCGGGGTAAAAGAACGAGGGAGAGGGCGATGAGGACGAGGGTGCGCATGGAGGGGCGAATGTGTGGTGGCAATCCTCGCGCGTCAACCTTTTGGGGGGATGTTTGACGGGATAACTTGGGCATTTTGATAATTTGTCTGTGCGAGGGCGAGATTAACAAGGCCTAGAGATGGGAGCTTGTCGCCTGTGGGGGTGACGGATTTCCTCGGACAACATGGCACGCGGATCGCTCGAATGGGGCCGTGATTTTCCATTTTCGAAGGATAACCCTGGTGGCCCTGGCTTTCGCCGCTGGCATGGCGGGGGCTTCCGAGTGGGAGCAACCGTCCGGGAAATGGGAGAAGTTCACGAATTGCCGGATGGTTCCGAACCCGGCGGACGATGGAGATAGCTTCTACATCCGGTCGGGTAGCCGGGAATTTTTGTTCCGGCTCTATTCGGTCGATGCCGCGGAGACGACGATGAATTATCCGGAGCGGGTGGCGGTGCAGGCGCAGCATTTTGGAATTACTCCCGAGCAGGCGGTGCGGGCGGGCGTCGAGGCGGAAAAATTCACCGCGCGGCTGTTGGGCGGGACGTCGATTACGGTCGATACCTGCTGGCAGGATGCGAAGGGGAACAGCGCGGTGCCGCGCTACTACGCCGTGATCACGGTGGACGGCAAGGATCTCGCCGAGCAACTCGCCGCCGCGGGATTGGCGCGGGTGTATGGATTCACGCCCGTGAATTTTCCGGGCTTCTCGCTCGAGCGTTTGCAGGGGCTCGAGCGGAAAGCTCGGGTGGCGCGACTGGGTGCCTATGGAATCGGCAAGCCGGGCACGTCGCTCGCGACGGCGGGAGAGCCCAATGCGTCGCGGTTGCCGCCGACTCTCAGCGCCTTCGCGACGCCATCCGCGACGGCGGTTCCCGGCGGCAAGGTGAATATCAATACCGCCACGGAGGCGGAGTTGGAGGCTCTGCCGGGGATCGGTCCGCATTATGCAAAGGCGATCATTGCGGGCCGACCCTACAAAAATCTGGAGGCGATTCTTCGTGTGAAGGGCATCGGGCCGAAGACGCTGGCGCGGCTCGAGCCGTATTTGTCGGCCGGCGGAAAGTAGCGTGGACGGTCAGGCGTTATCGCGCCGCACGGCCTCGCGGAAGTCCGCGAAGAAGCCGGGCAGAGCGGAGTCCACGCGGTTCCAATTCGGAATGAGCGGCGGGCCGAGTGGATCCGCCAGATAGTCGGCGCTCGCGGTGCGCACGCTGCGGACGAAGGCGTTGGCGGTGAGTTCCTCGTCGTGGCGGTCGTAGGTGAGGCCGTTCAGCGCGGAGTCCGCCGCGTAGAAGCGGATCGCGTCCTCGGCGGTGCGCAGATAGACGGCGAGCAGCGTGTCGAACACCCCGCGGTCGAGGCGCACGCCCTGCACGGCGAGCGTGCGGAAGACGCATTTCGCGACGTCGGCGGCAACTTTTTCGAGGCCGCTGCCGGGCGGCTTCGTGGCGACGAGCTGGTGTTTGTGGTCGTAGCGCTCGGCGAGATCGACCTGGCAGATGGCCTTGGGCGAAACGACGCGGAACATCTCGGCGAGCATGCCCACCTCGACGCCCCAATCCGCCGGCATGCGCGTGCGGCGCAGGATGTCGGCGTCGAGGCACACGTCCCCGGAGAGGGCGTAACGAAAGCCGTCGAGATAGTTCAGAAACGGGTGCGGACCGAGGATCGCGCCGAGCGCGCGCACGAGCGGCGTGAAGAGCAGCCGGGTGACGCGGCCGTGCAGGCGGTCCGAAAAGCGTGCGCTGTAGCCCTTGCAAAAATCGAAGCCGAGCGTGGGATTTGCGACCGGGTAGCAGAGCCGGGCGAGGAACGCGCGGTCGTAGGTGAGGATGTCGCAATCATGCACCGCGACGACGCGGGCGAGATCGGTCGCGAGCAGGTAGCCGAAGCCGAGCCAGAGATTGCGGCCTTTGCCGGTTTTACCGACGGCGAGGTCGCTGGCGCGGAGTTGCGCGAGGAGTTTTTTGAGGCGCGGACCGTCGTTCCACAGCAGATGAACGCGCGGCGAGAGGGACGCGAAGGCTTTGCGTGCGCGGCGCCATCCGGCAGCATCTGCCCCGTCGAGACCGACGACGATTTGCGAGAGATACGTCGCGTCGCGGAGGTGGCCGACAATGTTGGCGAGGGCCGGCGTGCCGATTTCGCCGACGTGGCACGGGAGTACGAGCGCGATGGGACGCTCCGCGGCAAAGGCCGTCAGCTCTTGCTCAAGCCGGGCAAGATCGGGCTCGCCCAATCGATGCAGCGTGGCCATCGCGCCGTTCTGGAAAAAATCCGCCATGAGCGGGAAGGGATACGGCTTTGCGTGCCGAAGCTCAATCCGCAAGGATCGCGGCCGATGAATCCCGCCTTCCGCCGCATCGGCTTTGTTTCCACGCGCTTCGCCGGCACGGATGGCGTGAGCTTCGAGGCAGGCAAATGGGCGCGGATCTTCGCCGAGGATGGCGCGGAATGCTTTTGGTTCGCGGGGCAGCTCGATACATCGCCGGCGGTCAGCCATCTCGCGCCGGAGGCATTTTTTAATCATCCGGCGGCGCTGGAAATCCAGGCCGGGCTCTTCGGCGTCACGGAGCGGACGCCGGAGATCACGCGGCGCGTCGAGGAAATGACCGCGCGGCTCGGCGCGGAGCTGCGGCGGTTCATCGCGCGCTTCGGGATCGACCTGCTTGTCGTGCAAAACGCGCTTGCGATTCCGATGCATGTTCCGCTCGGCCTCGCGCTTGCCGAGGTGATTGCGGAGACTGGCCTCCCGACCATTGCGCACCATCACGACTTTGCGTGGGAACGGGAGCGGTTTGCCGTCAACGCCGCCGGGGATTACCTGGCCATCGCCTTTCCGCCTGGTGTGCACGGGATGGCACATGTCGTCATTAACTCCCGACAGCGCGGGGCGCTCGCGGAGCGGCTCCATCTTGAAGCGACGGTCATTCCCAACGTGCTCGATTTTGAGACATCGCCGCCCGTGCCGGACGAATACGCCCGCGGCTTCCGACATGACATCGGCGTGGCTGACGACGAGACGCTGGTCCTGCAGCCGACGCGGATCATCGTCCGCAAAGGCATCGCGCACAGCATCGAACTCACGCGCCGCCTCGCGGACCGGCGCGCTGTGCTGGTGCTCACGCATCCGGCCGGTGACGAAGGCATGGAGGCGTTGCGCGAGGTCGAGGCGGGGATTGCGCGGGCCGGCATCCGGGCGATTTTTCTTTCGGGGCGCATTGGCCAGACGCGCGGCATCGCGGGGGACGGTCGCAGGATCTACACGCTGGCCGATGTCTATCCGCACGCGGATTTCGTGACGTATCCCTCGACTTGGGAGGGCTTCGGCAACGCGCTGCTCGAGGCCGTTTATTTCGGGCGGCCGGTGCTCGTGAATCGCTATCCGGTTTACGTGAGCGACATCGCACCGACCGGGTTGCGCGCCGTGGAAATGGATGGCGTGGTGACGGACGCGGTCGTGACGGAAGTCCGAGCCGTGCTCGACGATTCCGAACGCCGGCGCGACTGGGCGCGCGTGAACGCCGCCATTGGCCGGACGCATTTTTCGATCGGCCTGGCGCGCGAACGCCTCGCCGGAATTTGCGCGACGTTGTCCCGGCGTCTTGCCACGTCCGGTGGAGGCTCCTAATCTTCGCCGTTCGTCATGCTGGAAACCTTCCGCCGCCTTGCCCTGGGCCTGCTCTTAATTGCGGGTGCTTCGGCGTTGCTCCTGTTCTCGGACCTCGGCTCGCGCACAGCGGCGGTGCGGAAGGTTGTGCGAACGGGGCCGGTGCGCATTTCGCTGCTGCAGCCCGCCTCGCAGGCCGTGCTCGACGACGGCGCCCGCGGGATGATCGACGCCCTCGCCGCGCGCGGCTACGAGGACGGAAAATCCGTCGCGCTCACGAAATTCAACGCCGAGGGCGACGCTGCGAGTTCCGCCGCCATTGCCCGGCAAATGACCGGCAGCGATGCGGATATCCTGCTCACCGTCAGCACGCTCTCACTCCAATCCGTTGCGAATGCGAATCGCGACACGCGCAAGCCGCACGTGTTCGCGCTCGTCACCGATCCCGCCGCGACCGGCGTCGGCATCTCGGCAAAAAATCCGCTCGACCATCCTGCCTGGATGGCCGGCTACGGCACGATGCAGCCCATCGAGCCCGCCTTTCAAATCGCCCGCGCGATGAAGCCCGACCTCGCCCGCGTCGGCGTGGTCTGGAACGCCGCCGAGGCGAACTCCGAGGCGCAGATCAAGCTCGCCCGAAAGGTCTGCGCCGGCCTCGGCATCGAGCTGATGGAATCGACCATCGACACCTCCGCCGGCGTGGGAGAGGCCGCCGCGGCCCTCGTCGCGCGCGGCGTGCAGGCCATCTTCGTGCCCGGCGACGTGATGGTGATGGTTGGGATTGATCCGCTTCTCGCCGCCGCGAAAAAGAACGACGTCGCGGTCTTCACCGTCATTCCGCCGAACGCCCGCAAGGGCGCGCTCTTCGACCTCGGCGCCGATTACTACCAGGTCGGTCGCCACTCCGGCGAACTCGCCGCGGACATCCTCGACGGACGCGATCCCGCGAAGATTCCCATCGTCAATTACCTGCCCGAGTCCCTTTTCCTCAACGAGCAGACTCTCACCGCACTCGCCGCGAAGGGTTGGCGACTTCCCGCCGAGGTGCGCGACCGCGCCAAGGTCCTCATTGCCGCCGACGGCAAAGAGCATCCCGGCCCTGCGGCGACAACAGCCACCGTCCCGCCGCCCGCACCGAAGCGCGACAAGCCGTGGAAGCTCTACGGCATCATGTATACCGAGTCGCCGCCGGCCGAGGAGACGGTCGCCGGCTTGCACGAAGGCATGAAGCAATGGCCGCTCGTCGAGGGTCGCGACTACACGTTCAAGCTCCTCAACGCCCAGGGCGACATCGGCACGTTGAACAGCCTCATCGACGCCGCGCTCACCGACGGCGCGGACATCATCGTTCCCATCTCCACGCCGTCGCTTCAGGCCGCCGTGCGCAAGGTGAAGGATCGTCCCGTCGTCTTCTCGCTCGTGGCGAATCCCATGGCCGCCGGCGCGGGCAAGTCCTACACGGACCACCTGTCGAACGTCACCGGCGTCTCCGTCCTCGCACCCGCCGACGAGATGCTCGACCTCCTCCACCAATACTTCCCGCAATACCGCCGCATCGGCACGCTCTACTGTCCCGCCGAGGCCAATTCCGTCGATTTGATGAACACGCTCGTCGAGCACGGCAAGGCGCGCGGACTCGAAGTCGATACCGTGGCCGTGAGCACGCCCACCGAATTGCCCGACGCCGCCATGGCGCTTGCCAGCCGCCCGCTCGACGCGATCGTTCAAATCTCCGACAACCTCACCAGCGGAGGCTTCACGGCGATTTCCCGCGCCGCAAATCAGGTGCAGCGCCCGCTCTTTTCGCTCAACAGCACCACCATTCCGCTTGGCGCGCCCGTCGCGTTCGGTCGCGATTACCACGACTGCGGCGTCGAGACCGCGAAGATGCTTCTGCGCGTCATGCAGGGCGAGGCGCCCGCCCGTATTCCGTTTCTGCTCACGCCGCGCGTGGTAAAAGGCGCCAGCCTGCCGAACGCCCGCGCCAACGGACTCACGCTTCCGCCGGCCTTCCTCGAAGAAATGCAAACCGTCATCCGCCCCTAGCGATGGAAATCCAGCGCACCCACGAAAACGAAACGCTGGTTCTCGCGCTTTCCGGCCGCCTTGATGCGACCTGGGCCGAGTCCGTGGAGGCCGCGCTCGATGCCGCCGTGCGCGCCGGCGAGCACCGCATCGTCATGGATTTCGCCGGCGTCGATTACATCAGCTCCGCCGGCCTGCGCGTCGTGATTGCCGGATACAAGCAGCTCCGCATGATTCAGGGCGGATTCTCCGTGCGCGCCGCGCAGCCCGGTGTGGCGAAGGTCATCGAACTCTCGGGCCTTGGCGCTCTGCTTGTTGCTCCGACGCCGTCCATCGCGGCCCCGGTGGCTGCGCGGTGCTTTGAAACCCCGCGGGCAAAATGGGAAAGCCACGGAGCCCTGTCACTGGTCTGCTTGCGAGCCACTGGCGGGACCTCCGCATTCGAAAACTCCGACGGTGAATTCATGGAATTCACGGGCGCCCGCTTCGGTCTCGGCGTGGCCGCTCTGGCCGCGACACGGGAGGATGCCCTGCCGCGGCTCGGCGAATTTCTTTGCGTGGCCGGCTGCGCGGCGCATCAGCCCGTGGGCGGCGCGAATCGTCCCGACTTCCTCGTTGCGGAGCAGGCCTTCGTCCCCGGCGGGTGGATTTCCAGCGGTCTCGTTGCCGAGGGCGCACCCGGTCTGCTCCTGCGCTTCGAGGCTCACGGCGAATGCCGCGGCGTCACGCTGGCGGAGATCGCCGCCGCCGCGCTCGAGGCCTCGGGAGGAATCGCGGCAACCTTCGTTCTCGCGGCGGAAGTCGTCGGCCTCGTCGGCGCTTCGCTCCGGCAGTCGCCCGCGGAAGTGACCGGAGATCCGTTTGCGTTTCCGGCTATTCGCGACCGCCTCAAATTCACGAGCGAGCGAGCTTTCCGCGATACGACCTGCCTCGCCGTCGGCGTCGTCGCAAAAACCGGTTCCGCCTGGGATGCCCACCTGCATCCATTGGGTCTGGATACCTCGGTGCTCGGCCACACGCACGCCATCGTCTTTCCCTACCGCCCGATCCGCAAAGGCGCCATCGCGTTCGATGAAACCGTGCGCGCCCTGTTCGAGGCCGGCGGCCCGCAAGCCGTGCTGCATCTGCTCAACGACACGCGCGAACCCGAAGGCAGCGGCGACAGCGAGTTTCTCCGCGGCGCCTGCTGGGTCGCCTCCATCGCGCAATGATCCCGCAATCCCAAATCCGATGACGCTTCTCCTCGGCGCTCTCACGATCGGCCTCATCCTCTCGCTCCTTGCGATGGGCGTGATGGTCTCGTTCCGCATTTTTTCGGTGCCCGACATCACGACCGACGGCTCCATCACGCTTGGCGCGGCCGTCGCGGCGACACTCATCGTCGCGGGCGTGCCGCCCTCGCTGGCCACGCTGGCCGCTCTCGCCGCGGGCTTCCTCGCCGGCTCGGTGACGGGTGTCATCCACACGAAATTCAAGATCGACGCGCTGCTCTCCGGCATTCTCGTCATGACCGCGCTCTACTCGATCAACCTGCGCGTAATGGGCAAAAGCAACGTCCCGCTCATGAGCAGCGGCACGCTGGCGACGGAAGCCGGCGCGCTGGGCGAAAAGCTGCTCGGAAGCGCGCGCGTGAACGTCTTCGGCTGGCCGGTCGCCGCCGCGGATTTGAGCGTTCTCTTCGGCGCGCTCGCTTGCGCGGTGATCGGCGCCCTTGCCGTCTATTTCTTCTTCCGCACCGAGATCGGCACCGCCATGCGCGCCACGGGCGACAATCCGCAGATGGTCCGCGCGATGGGCGCGAACGTCGAAGTCTATCGCATCTTCGGCCTCGCGACGGCGAACGGTCTGATCGCACTCTCCGGTGCGCTACTCGCGCAATATCAGGGCTTCGCCGACGCGCAGATGGGCATTGGCATGGTCGTCTGGGGCCTGGCGAGCGTCATCATCGGCGAGGCGCTCACCGGGGGAACCAGAAGCCTTGGCCTCACGCTCACGGGAGCGATTTTCGGCTCGGTCTTGTTCCGATTGCTTGTGGCAATCGCCCTCCGCTGGGGCCTGAACCCGAACGACCTCAAGCTCATCACCGCAATCTTCGTCTTCGCCGCTCTCGTGCTGCCGGGCTTGATCGGAAAGCTGAAACGGAGGACGACATGACCGCAATGCTCTCCCTCACCAACCTCCGCAAAACCTTCAACGAGGGCACGGTCAACGAAGTCCGCGCGTTGCAGGGTATTGACCTCGAGGTCGAGGAAGGCGCGTTCGTCCAGCTGCTCGGCATGAACGGCTCCGGAAAATCGACGCTGCTCAACGCCGTCGCCGGCTCGTTCTATCTCGACGCGGGGAGCATTCGCCTCGCGGGTGTGGACATCACGCGCCAGCCGGAGCACCGTCGAGCGACGTTGATCGGCCGCGTGTTTCAAAATCCCTTCAGCGGCACCGCGCCGAATCTTTCCATCGCCGAAAACTTTGCCCTCGCCTCCCGCCGCGGACTGGGACGCGGCCTCGGCTGGGCGTTGAATCGCCGCCTGCTCGACGACCTCCGCGCCCGCGTCGCCACGCTGCGCATGGGTCTCGAGGATCGCATCGACAACGCCATCGGCTCGCTCTCCGGCGGCCAGCGCCAGGCGCTCACGCTGCTCATGGCGACATGGCTGAAGCCGAAACTGCTCCTGCTTGACGAGCACACCGCCGCGCTCGATCCGAAAAGCGCGGATCAAGTCATCCAGCTTACCGAGGAAATCGTCAGCCGTGAAAAGCTCACGACGCTCATGGTCACGCATTCGATGCAGCAGGCCGTGAATCTCGGCGGACGCATCGTGATGCTGCACAAAGGCCAGGTCGCCCACGATCTGCGCGGCGCGGACAAACGCCGCCTGCGCCCCGAGGACCTCGTGGACCGCTTCCACGAAATCCGCGCCCGCGAGCTGCTCGACGAACGCGCCGCCGAATTGCTGCGGGCGAGCTACCTGTGATTCACAGAAGGCCGCAAAGATCGCAAAGAAAGGCAGTCCCTTCGCGACCTTTGCGTCCTTCTGTTTAAGAATTAGAGCGCCTTCAGCGCCGCTTCGATTTTCTCGAAGTCGGGAAGGTCCTTCGGCGTGGGCGTCTGCTCGCTGTAAACGATTTCGCCGGCTTTGCTGATCACGAAAGCCGCGCGGGCCGACGTGTCGCCGACGCCGGCGAGATTCGGGAACAGCACGTCGTAGGCAATCGTGACGATCTTGTTCAGGTCGCTGGCGAGCGGGATCGTGATTCCTTCCTTCTTCGCCCAGGCATCCTGCGCGAAGGGCGTATCGACGCTGATGCCGATCACCTTCGCGTTAAGATCGGCGTATTTGCCAAGGCCGCCGGAGACGTCGCAGAGTTCCGCGGTGCAGACGCTCGTGAACGCGGCCGGAAAAAACAGGAGCACGACGTTCGATTCCGTGAGACTTCCGCTCAGCGAAATGTCGGCCAGACCGTCGGGGGTCATGGTCTTGAGGGTGAAGTCGGGAGCTTTGGTGCCGGTGGGAAGAGCCATGATCGTGATTAAGGTTTGATGCGACTAGATGAGGGAATGATTGGTCTCGCAAGGCGAATTTGGTTTGCTCGGCGCCATGAAGTGGACGCCCCTTGGATCCCGAGCCGCGCTCGTCGAGTTCGCGGAGCCCGATCCCGCCGCCACTCCGGCGCGTGCGCGGGCCATTCTGCGACTTCTGGAAGCCGAGGGCGGCGAGACGCTTGCGGATTTTTCCGTCGCTTTCGACAAGGTGCTCCTCGAGTTCCGCAACGGCGCGGATCCGTCCGCGCAGGCCGCGAAATGGGCGAAAAAATTTGCCGCGCTGACGCCGCTGCCGGCGGCGGAGGCGCGGCTGCACGAGATTCCCGTGCGCTACGACGGTGAAGACCTCATCGAGCTCGGCCAGCGTTGCGGGCTGACGTCCGAGGAGGTGGTGGCGATCCACACCGCGCCGATTTACGATGTGGCGATGCTCGGTTTTTCGCCGGGGTTTCCGTATCTCGAAGGACTCGATCCCCGGCTGCACGCACCGCGCCGGGCGAATCCGCGGCCGCGGGTGCCGGTTGGCTCGGTGGCGGTCGGCGGCAGCCATGCCGGCATCTACAGCGTCGAAAGTCCGGGTGGCTGGCACTTGCTCGGCACGACCGACGTGCGGCTGTTCGATCCCGCGCGGCGGGAGCCAAACGACGAGGCGATGTTCCTGTTGCGCGCCGGAGATCGCGTGAAATTCGTGCCGGTGGACTGACGATGGACGTGCTCGAAATCGTGAAACCCGGCGCTGGCGCGAGCTTGCAGGATTTTGGCCGCCGAGGCTGGAAACGTTTCGGCGTGCCGCCGAGCGGCGTGATGGACCGGCATGCGGCCGCGTGGGCGAACCGGCTCGTGGGCAACGCGGACGACGCTCCGGTGATCGAGCTGTTGCTGCAAGGCGCGGAGCTGCGCGTGCTCGAGGCGCGGCGTTTTGCGGTGACCGGGGCGGAGGCGGATGCGGAGCTTCCCGCGTGGTGCGCGCGCACGATTCCCGTCGGCACGCGGCTGACCTTTGCGCATCATCGTTGCGGCCTCTGGACCTACGTGGCGGTCGAGGGTGGTTTCGAGGCGGAGCGCATTCTCGGCAGCGCGAGCGCGTATCCGCGCGGCGGCATCGGCCGCACGCTGCAACCCGGAGATCGTCTCGCCGCGCTCGGCGAACCCAACTTCAAGAAGGTCGGCGACGGCTGGGTCTTTTGGAGCGAGCGGCGGAATTACGACGAGCCGCCGCTGCTGCACGTCTGGCGCGGGCCGCAGTGGGATTGGTTCGACTCGATGGAACGCACGGGATTTTTTGCGGCGGACTGGGAGGTCTCGAACCGCAGCGACCGCGTCGGCTACCGGCTGGAAGGCGCCCGCATGAATCCGCCGGAGGGCGAGATGCGCAGCGAGCCGGTGCTCGTCGGTTCGATCCAGGTGCCGCCGAATGGCCAGCCGATCGTGACGATGCGCGACGGCCCCACGGTCGGCGGCTATCCGAAAATCGGCCTCATGGACGAGGAATCGCTTTCCTGGCTGGCGCAATGCCGGCCGGGCGTGCGATTCCGTCTGGCTTTGATGGAATGAAGCTCAACGCCGATCTCGGAGAAGGAGAACCGCCGGCCCGCACGCGCGCTCTGCTGCGCCTCGTGGACCTTGCCAACATCGCGTGCGGCGGCCACGCGGGCACGGCGGCGTCGATGTATCTCGCGATCGAGCGGGCGAACGAGGAGGGCGTGAAAGTCGGCGCGCATCCGGGCCTTGCGGGTGATTTCGGGCGCGGCTCCGGCGCGGTGACGCCCGCCGCGCTCGCGCTGCTGCTTGTGCAGCAGGTGGGCGGATTTGCGGCGATGTGCCGCGCGGCGGGCGCGCGGATGCATCACGTGAAGCTGCACGGGGCTCTGTATCACGCGGTCGAGGCCTCGCCGGAGCTGGCGCAGGTTTACGCCGAAACCATCGGCGGAATCTTTCCGCGCACGACGATTGTCGCCTTCGCTGGCGGGCGCGTCCTTGCCGCGGCGAAGGCTGCCGGCGTGCGCGCGTTGGCGGAGGTTTTTGCCGAACGGGGCTATCGCGCCGACGGCTCGCTCGTGCCGCGCGGCGAGCCGGGGGATTTGATCACGGATCCGCGGGCGATGGCGCGACGGATTCCCTCATTGCACGGCGATACGATCTGCGTGCATGCCGACTCGCCGAATGCGGTGCGCATCGCGCGGGCGGTGCGCGCGGCGCTGGACGAACGCTAAACGTCCTCCGGGCGCCATCCCGCCTCGCGGAGTGCGCGGATGCCCGTCGCCGCGTCACGCTTGGCGAGGCGCCGGCCATCGGGACCGCAGACGAGCGCGCAATGGTAAAACGCGGGCGGCGCGGCGTTCAGCGCGCGATAGAGCAGGAGTTGGCGCGCGGTCGAGAGCAGCAAATCCTCGCCGCGCACGACTTCCGTGATGCCCATCGCAATATCGTCGGCGACGACGGCGAGTTCGTAGGCCGGCACGTCGTCGCGCCGCCAGACGACGAAATCGCCAAAGTCGCGGCCGGCGACGGCCTCCACGCGCCCCTTGCGGCCGTCCTCGAAGGTGATCGTCTCGCCGTCCGGCACCCGAAAGCGCCAGTTCGTGCCTGCCGGGGCATTCCAGGCGAGCGCCGCGTCGGGCGATTGCCGCCACTCCGGCGGGAAAATCGCTTCCTCTTCGTCGGAAGGTCCCACCGCCTGCTCGATCTCGCGCCGGGAATGCGACGACGGATAGATGAAGCCGCCGTCCCGCAACCGCCGCCAGGCCGCGAGGAAAATTTCGCGGCGTGCGCTTTGAAAAATCGGGTCGCCGTTCCAGTCCAGGCCGAGCCAGCGCAGATCCTCGATGGCGGCCGCGGAGAACTCCGGCCGGCAGCGGTCGGGGTCGATATCCTCGATGCGCAGGAGCAGGCGTCCGCCGGCGGCGCGGGCCCGGGCGTGCGCCACGCGGAACGTCGCGGCGTGCCCGGCATGCAGCAGGCCGGTGGGGGTGGGGGCGAGGCGACCGCAATAATTACTCATTTGTCATGCGCTCCGATTTGCAAAATGAGCGCGGTCGCCCCATTCTCGCGCCTCCGATGCCTATCTCCGATCCCGCGCCGCGCTGTGTCAGCGTCGTGATTCCGCTTTTCAACGAAGCTGCGACCCTTCCGAGGGTGGTCGGGGCCGTGCTCGCGCAGCCTTGCGTGGCGCAAGTCGTTATCGTGGACGATTGCTCGACGGATGCCTCCCATGAGGCGGCGCTGCGATTGGCGAAGGACGACGCGCGCATCGTCGTGCTGCGGCACGAGCGAAATGCCGGGAAGGGCGCGGCCGTGCGCACCGGCCTGGCTCGCGCCGAGGCGGATATCGTGCTCATCCAGGACGCCGATCTGGAATACGACCCGGAGGATTATCCGCGGCTCATCCAGCCAATTCTCGACGATGACGCCGATGTCGTCTTTGGCTCGCGGTTCATTGGGTCCGAAGCGCATCGCGTTCTCTACTTCTGGCATTCGCTGGGCAACAACCTGCTCACGTTGTTCTCGAACATGGTGACGAACCTGAATCTGACGGACATGGAATGCTGCTACAAAGTGTTTCGGCGCTCGGTCGTGCAGAGTTTTACCATCGAGGAAAATCGTTTTGGCATCGAGCCGGAGATCACGGCCAAGGTCGCCCGGCTGGGCGTGCGCATTTACGAAGTGAGCGTGAGCTATCGCGGCCGCACCTACGCCGAGGGCAAGAAGATCGGCTGGAAGGACGGCGTGCGCGCGCTCTACGCCATCACGAAATACGGGTTTGGGGAAAAGCTGAAACGCTGAGATGCTGAAACGCTGAAATGATTTCAGCTGTTCGGAATTTCAATCTCGCGGTTTTTTTTCGCCGCCATCCCTTGCTGCGCGACGCGTTGTTGTGGGCGATTCCCGCGCTCGTCGTCGGCGTGGCGTTGCGGGCGCTGTTTCTGAGCTACTCGCCGTATGCGTATTGGGGTAGCGATTCGCGCTCCTACTTCGGATTCACCGACGGCGTGTGGACGAAGTTCTATTTCAGCATCAACGAGAAGCGGCGCTACCTCTACCCGATCTTCATGCTGCCGGTTTCGCTGCTGCCGGGCTCGGCGCTGCGGGCGACGGCCTGGATTCAAGCCGGCCTCGGCGTGCTCACAATTCTGCCCTTCGCTTACATCGTGCGGCGGATTTTTGTCGGCTGGAAAGGGCTGATCGTGCCGCTCACGGTGCTCTACGCCGGCCTGCCCGTTTATATCTGGTATGAGCACGAGCTGATCGCCGACACGATCCTCTTCGACTGCGTTGTGTGGACGCTCGCCGGCTGGATGGCGTGGGTGAGCCAGGCGGATCGCGCCCGCGCGGCGCGGCTGTGGTGGTGGTTCTTCGTGCCGCTGGCGATCATGGCGCTGACCAAGCCCTCGGTGAAATTTTTCTGGCCGGGCATTCTGCTTGCGCTTGTCGTCGTGGGCGCATGGCGGGTGTTGCGCTGGAAGCACTGGGCCGCGTTGGGCGCGCTGTTCGTCGTGGGGCTCACCGTCGGCGACGAGGACCAGGGCTCCTGGCTGCTGCTGAATACCGCGTTCCCGTTCGTGCAGCTCGAGACGCCGCTGCACGCGCCCTACAAGGCGGAGATTCGCGACTGGGTGCTGCAAAAGCGGGCGCGGATCGATTTCTACGCCGAGGAGGATTACGAGGTGCAAAAATATTTCCGGGGGCCGGCGGACTATCCCGAGCGGCCGCTCTGGCGCAAGCTCGCGAAGGACAAGGCGAAGCTGAGTCGCGTCTATCGCGACATCGCGCTGGAGGCGATTCGCGCGCGGCCGGATTTATTTGTAAAGATCGGCCTGCATCGGTTGCTCGGCTCGTGCAACCCCGCGGACCTCGACGACAGTCGCTTCCGCGCGGATTATTTTTCCAAGCGGCTCGAGGATCAGATCGTGAATCACCGCAACCCCGAGGGCATGCTGCGCATCGCCTTCGGCATCCCGTTCAAGGCGCCATTTCCGAGCGTGGACGAATTTCGCGCGTGGACGAATCCCCGCGGTGAATGCCCGGCGAGCGCATGGATGCAAAGCTACGTCGGCACGTATCAGCGGCTGGGTGCGCTCGTCGTGCGACCGGGCGAGACAAGCCACGGCCTCGACGAATATCGGCCGACCCTGCTCGGCTGGTGGGTGCTGCTCGGCGGGCTGCTGGCGTGCTTTCCGCCGTTCCTGCGCACGGTGGGCGTGTGGGGCGTCACGATGGCCGGGGCGATGGCGGCGACGTATCTCGTGGGGATCGAGCACCATCGGTATTTTGCGGTGACGTGGCCGGTCGTGCTGCTGGCGCTCGCGGTGGTGATCGACCTTCTGGTCCGGGGGATTTGCAAAGTTTTTCCGCTCGGGCGGGATCACTCTGTCGTATGAGTAGGATTATGAGGCGCTTGCGCTCCCCCGTTTTTGCGCTGCGCCTCGTCATGGGCGGATTGTTGGCGGCATGTCTGCCCTTTGCCGGCCCGGCCCGGGCTCTCGAGGCAGGCAGCGACATCGTCTCGGGCGTTTACGACCCGACCGCGGGGAGTTTCGATTCGCTCGAGGTCGTCAACTACGTCGTCGGCGCACAGCGATTTTATGAGGCGGGATATTTCGGCCAGAACACGCTCATCGCCAACGTGGAGGCCGGTCACATCTGGAGCGGGCACGAGGTGTTCGATCGTTCCGGATTCGGCCTGCCGAATTCGCCCGCGCTCAGCTACAATGCCACGAGCGATCCCCTCACGTCGCCGGAACTCGGCTCCGTCGATTACCACGCCACGATGGTCGGCAACGTGCTCGCCGGCACGGGCGATCTAGGCAACGGCAACCTCTCGCTGCTCGGCGCGGGCATGGCTCCGCTCGCGACGCTGTGGTCCGGCGCGATCGCGACGACATGGGATCACACCCCGGCGAACATCGGGTCCTTCGAGATTTCCGACGCATCGTTCCTGGCGCCCTACAAGGCCTTCTTCGGGGGAACGCTCGGCCGCAAGCCGGACGTGATCAACAGCAGCTGGGGCTTCGACGATCCCGCGGCCCAGGCGGGAGAAAATCGCATCCTCGACGCTCTGGCGGCGGCGAATTCGACCGTGACGTTCGTGCGTTCCGCCGGCAACGGTGGACCCGCGGCGGCGCCCGGCACCGGCTTCAACGGCATCACCGTGGGCTCGCTCGGCGGCGGTGCGGATGCGCATCCGTTCCTGCGCAAATCGGATTTCACCTCGGGTGCGGCGGCGAATTTCTACAATCCCGCGACCGGCATTACCGTGGCTGGCGTGCGCGCGGCGGTGGCAATCGCCGCGCCGGGCGAGGATTTCGCGCTCGCGGCCTACCTTCAGAAGACCGGCTCGCTGCGCGACTACTGGACGACGAGCGACCCGACGAACAACCTCTATTTCGTCAACCAATCCGGCACGAGCTTCGCGTCGCCGGTCGTCGCGGGCGGCGTGGGCCTGTTGAAGGACGCGGCGTATGGCAACGTGAACCTGAGTGGACGAGCGGAGGCATTCGACACGCGCGTGATCAAATCCGTGATCCAGGCCGGCGCGACGGAAACGACGGGCTGGGACAACGGGCAGCATCTTGTGAACGGCGTCGTGACGACCACGCAGGGGCTCGATTACGCCGTCGGCGCCGGCCGTCTCGACCTTGACACGTCGTGGACGATTTACGCCGACGGCACCACGGATGTCCCGGGCGTGGCGGGCGGCGCCATTGCCCTGGACGGGTGGGATCTCGGCACGGTCGCGGCCGGCACGCCGAACGACTATTTCTTCAATCTCGCGTTTTCCGGGGACACGCAGCTCACGATCTCACTGAACTGGTTCGTCGATGATCTTTTCAACGACGCCACGGGGACGGCAACCTACGGCAGCTTCGCCAATCTCGATCTCGAGGTGTGGAGCGTGGTCAACGGCCTCTTCGATCACGAGGTCGCCAGTTCCGACAGTTTTTACAATAACTCCGAGTTCCTGCGTTTCGTGGCTGGCGGAGGGAGCTACGGGCTGCGCGTTACCTTCGCCGGCATGGTCTACAATCTCGACGGCGCGGTGGGCAGGGAGAGCTACGGCCTGGCGTGGAGCGCGGTGGCGGTGCCGGAGCCCGCAATATGGGGCATCGGCTGCGGCGGCTTATTGCTTGCGGCGGTGATTTTTCGCCGTCGCCGCCCCGTTGCTTGAGCCTTCCTCCGGCGCGGGAACTGCGCTACACGTCGCGCATGTGGTTCGTGTATGCGTTATCGGCGGCCGTCATTTGGGGAATTAGCTACGCGGCCAGCGGACGGGCCATCGCGCGCGGCGTGTCGCCCCTCGTGTTTTTTTCGCTCTACACCGCGGCGGGCGCCTTGCTGGGCTTTGGCGCCCTCGCCGTGCTTGGAAAACTCGCCACGTTTCCGGACGAAATCCGCGCGGTCGGCAAGGACTGGACCTGGCTCGTGATCGCCGTTGTCACCTCGGGCGTCGGCGCGCTGCTCATCTACATGGCGATCGGCGAGAAGAACGCGACGCTCGCCTCGCTCATCGAGATTTCCTACCCGCTGTTCGTGGCGTTTTTCGCCTGGGTGTTTTTTCGCGAGACGCAATTCAACGCCGCCACGGTGCTCGGTGCGGCGTTGATCCTCTCGGGCGTGGGCGTGGTCTATCTGGGCAATCGCGGGTGATGCGCGCGCTGACGGCAGGCTTGATCTGGCTGGGGGTGATCGCGAGCGCCGGGGCGGAGTTCGCGCCCGATCCCGCTCGGCGCCAGGTCGATCTGCCGCCGGATCGCCACGGCCCCGTGCCGGTACTGGTCGATTTTTTTCTGCTCGATATCGCGTCGGTGAACGGCGCGTCGGAGACGTTTGGCGCCTCGCTTTATTTCGACGTGAAATGGAAGGATTCGCGGATGGCGTTCGACGCCGCGAAGTTCGGCGCGGACCACGTGCTTTATCCGGGGGCGGCGGCCGACACGCAGCTCGAGCAGATGTGGTCGCCGCAGGTCGATGTCGCGAACATCTCGGGCGATCCGCAGGTCGTGGACCGGACGCTGACGATCTTTGCCGACGGCACGGTGGAATACGAAGTGCGCCTCTCGGGAGAATTTTCGTCGGCGATGGAGTTGAGTCGTTTCCCTTTCGACCGGCAACGGCTGAGCGTGAAGCTCGAGAGCTTCCTGTGGAACAAGGACGAGGTGCAGCTGGTCGCCTCCGGGGCGGACGATCCCAAGACCGGCCGCCGGCATGTGAACGAGAGCCTGGTTGTGCGGGATTGGAATCTACTCTCGGTCTCCTCCGCGGTGGATACGGAGCGTTACGTGACGGGCGATGGTTACTCGCGCTTCTCCTCGACGATCGAGGTGCAGCGCAATCCCTGGTTCTATATCTGGTCGGTCCTGTTCCCGCTCGTGTTGGTCACGTTCTTTGCGTTCATGTGTTTTTTCTGGGATCAGGAAACGCTCACCGAGCGCGTCGCGCAGGTGCTGACGTGTCTGCTCACCGTGACGGCGCAGAGCCTCGCCGTGAGCGGCGACCTGCCGAAGATTTCGTATTTCACGCGGATCGATTACGCGTTTCTCCTCACCTACATCGTCCTGCTCGTCGTCGCGGTGGAGAGCATCTACGCGAAATTCCTCAACGAGCGGAACCACGTGCTGGCGGATCGAATCGACTATCGCGCGGCGTGGGTCGCGAGCCTGGCCTACATCGCCGGCATGGCGGCGGTCTTCTGGGTGCCGTAAAGTGCCGGATGGGCGGCGAATGCCTTCAACGCCTGCCCGAGGAGGGTTTTGCCCGGTTCCATGCGGTGCCACGTCGAGGCTCCCGACGGATGCGGCAGCGGCAATAAATCGCACGCGTGGCCGGCGTAGGTGATCGGAAGCGTGCGGCCGACGACTTCCGAGAGCAACGCGAAGGGATGGAACTGCGCGATGGCCAGTTTGCCGACGGCAAGCACGAGCGTGGGCTGGAGGAGATCGAACTCGCGGCGCATCCAGTCGGAGCAGCGGGCGATTTCGTCGGTGTCGGGCACGCGGTCGCCGGCGCCCCTGGGATTTTTGCCGGGGAAGCAGCGGCAGACGGCGGCGAAGTAAATGCGGTCGCGGGCTTCGTTCTCGTTCCAGCCGGTGGCGGATTCGATCCATTTGAAAAGCGTCTTGCCGGCGGTCCACGCGAAGGGACGCGCGAGAACGGGTTCCTTCACGCCCGGCGCCTGGCCGACGAGCAGAATACGGCTTGCCACCGCGCGGCCGACGACGGCGGGACGATGCATCGCCGGGCAGCGAGTGCAGGCGCGGAGCTCGGCGAGGTGGGAGTCGAGGTCGGCGGTCACGGGAGGAAAAAGCACCCCTGCTGGCCGGGGCCGTGGACGCCCTGGATGAGGATGCCCTCGACGTCGGCGGTCTTCGAGGGGCCGGTCACCCAGATGATATTTGGATCCGACGGGAAGGCGGCGATGGCATCGGGAATGGTTCGGAAAAGCTTCGCGGAGGGCACGGCGGCGACATGGCGCCAGGGGGCGAGTGCGGCGAGGCGGTCGGGCGTGTCGCCGTCGGTGAGGATGAGCGTGCCGGATTCCGCGATGGCGCCGGCGGCGAGGGTGACGGCGGCGTCGATGGTATCGACCTGGTCGCGGGTGTATTCCAGCGTGACGGCGAGTTCGGCGGCGAAGATGGGTGCGAGCCCGGCGAAGGCGGGCGAGAGATAGACAAGTTGCGCGCCGTCCTCGCGCATCCAACGCGCGCAGGCGGCCGCGTCGGCAAAGAATTTGGCGCCGGTGGCGGTGAGGCGTTTTTCGAAAAGTGCGGGCAGGTCGTGGGCGGCGGCGAGCCAGGTGGGATCGGTCGCGGAAGGCGGGAAGCCGGGGTAGGCGGCGCGTTCCTCGATCGGAGCGAGGGCGTCGCGGATGCCTTGGAAGATCGTGTCGCGGGCGGTCATGAATTTTCTGGAACCACTAATGGACACTGATCGACACCAATAAAAAACGAAGTTCGTCCGGTGATTCGTTTCCTGCCGCGATCATTGGTGTCCATCAGTGTCGATCAGTGGTTCTTCCTTCTGTCTTTAAGCCAGGTGCGGAATTTGCCGCCGCGCCAGGCGGGGAGGGTGCGGAGTTTCAGCCAATCCTGGAGCGCGGGCACGGGGATCATGCCGTGTGGGATGACGTTCATGGCTGCGCCGGCCTTCATCGCGGTGCGCCAGAGGATCGGCGAGGAGGCAAGCAGCGCGAATGGCGCCATGGGCGGCGTGCCGGGCGAGGGCAGGTGCTCCTGCTTCGCGCGGTTGCGCAGGCGGAGGAGGAGGTCGGGGATGGGAATGTCCACGGGGCAGACTTCGTTGCAGGCGCCGCAGAGGCTGGAGGCCTTCGGAAGATCGGCGAGTTCGGGAAATTTTTTGCCGACGAGGAGGGGCGAGAGGACGGCGCCGAGCGGGCCGGGATAGACGCTGCGGTAGGCGTGGCCGCTGGCCTGGCGATAGACGGGGCAGACGTTCATGCACGCGCCGCAGCGGATGCAGCGGAGGATTTCGCGGCAGTCGGAGGCGAGCGTCTCGACGCGGCCGTTATCGACGAAGATGACGTGCATTTCCTTCGGGCCGGAGGGCTGGTCGCCGTGCGCGGGGCCGGAAATGAATTCGGTATAGACGGTGAGCTGTTGGCCGGTGGCGGAGCGGCCGAGGAGGTTCAGCATCACGCCGAGGTCGCGGTCGCTCGGGACGAGTTTTTCGATGCCGACCAGCGCGATATGGACGCGGGAGCCGGCGAGGCAGAAGCGGGAGTTGCCTTCGTTGGTGACGATGACCATGCGGCCGGTCTCCGCGACGATGAAATTCGCGCCGGTGATGGCGGCGTCAGCCTCGAGGTATTTTTGACGCAGGAACGTGCGGGCGCGGCGGGTGATCGTCTCGGGATCGTCGTTGTAGTCGCCGAGGCCCTCGCGCTCGAAACTGCGCGCGATGTCGCGGCGGTTCTTGTGGAGGATCGGTTTGACGATGTGGCTGGGGTGGTCGTGATCGATCTGGATGATGTATTCGCCGAGGTCGGTTTCGACGGACGTCACGCCATTCGCGCCGAGGAAGTCGTTGAGGAGGATCTCCTCGGAAATCATGCTCTTCGATTTGACCACCTTGGTGGCGTCGGCGGCCTGGAGGATGGCGAGCACGCTCTGGCAGGCATCCTCCTTCGTGACGGCGAAGTGGACTTTGACGCCGTGTTTCGCGAGCTGCGTCTCGGCTTGTGCGAGGTATTGGTCGAGGTTCTCGATCGTGTGCTGCTTGATCGCGCCGGCAAGTTTGCGGAGGGGATTCGGATCGCCGAAGTCGGTGGCGAGGACGTCGAAGCGCTTCTCCGTGCCGGCGGCGCTGTTGGCATGCACGGCCTCCTGGACCTCGGGGGAGAGGTCCGTAGCGAAGGTGTCGATCTGTTGGTGTGCCATGCGGGGAAGGGTTCAGTGATTCAGTTTTCAGGCTGAATGCAGCGCGTCTCGCAGAATCTGGGCGAGGTGGCGGGTCTCGATGCGGCGGGATTCTTTTTCGGAGAGGCCGCCGAGATGCATGAGGCAGCTCATGTCGCCGGAGACGAGGTAGTCGGGTGCGTCGTGGAGGGCGTGGTCGAGTTTCAGCCGGCCCATCGAGGCCGAGATGTGCGGGAAGCTGACGGAGAACGTGCCGCCGAAGCCGCAGCATTGCTCGGCTTCACCAAAGGGCAGGACTTCCAGCCCCTTGATTGAGCGCAGCAATTGCAGCGAGGCCTCGCCGCTGCCGGTGCCGCGAGTGTGGCAGGCGCGGTGGAAGGCAATGCGGGCGTCGAACCGGCCGGGCCAGGACGTGACACCGAGTCCGTTCACGATGAAGTCGGAGAGTTCCCAGGCGCGGCGGGCGAAGGCGTTGATACGCGGCAGGTCGGGCTCCTTTTCAAACTCGAGCGGCGCGCCGTGGAAGCACATCGCGGCGCAGGAGCCGGACGGTATGACGATGGGCACGTCGCCGGGGAAAACGTCGAGCGCATGGCGCATGACTTTGCGCGAGGCGTCCCAATCCCCAGAATTGAAGGCCGGCTGGCCGCAGCAGGTCTGGTTCTCGGGAAATTCGATTTCGCAGCCGAGATGCTCGAGCACTTCGACGGTGGCGACGGCGACGTCGTCGTAAAAGGCGTCGCAGAGGCACGTCGCCATGAGTTGGACGCGGCGACCGGTGGCGCGCGGGG
>Ga0070661_100000285_pt1 | contig 40864 bp, 51 predicted proteins | sample KBSC43metaG_FD_64663 | JGI IMG/M metagenome (GOLD analysis project Ga0070661, IMG submission 64663) | Corn rhizosphere microbial communities from Kellogg Biological Station, Michigan, USA - KBS C4-3 metaG | ecosystem: Host-associated > Plants > Roots > Rhizosphere > Soil ... | reverse complement strand
GCCGGAAAGGTTCGCGCGGGAAAGGTCCGCGCCGTAAAGGTCCGCGCCGTAAAGGTCCGCGCCGGAAAGGTTCGCGCCGGAAAGGTTCGCGCCGGAAAGGTTCGCGCCGTAAAGGTCCGCGCCGGAAAGGTTCGCGCCGGAAAGGTTCGCGCGGGAAAGGTCCGCGCCGTAAAGGTCCGCGCCGGAAAGGTCCGCGCCGGAAAGGTTCGCGCCGGAAAGGTTCGCGCGGTCTTTGACGGCGTTCACGAGCAGCTCGCGGATTGAGGCTGCCTCGCCCTCGTAAATCGTGCGGCCCGAGACCGTCTTGATTTCGATCTTCATCGTGCCGTCCTCTGCTCGTAATCGGCTTTCACCCGCTGGAGCTGGGGCGGGATCAGGAACGCGCGATCCATCCGCGTAACGCACGAACTGCAGCGACGTTCGACGAGCGGCGATCGTTCGCCGTCCGGTACCGTGGCGAACTGTTCGACCGCTTTCGCGCGGTGAAACTTCCCGCAAGCCGTCCAATACCCGCCAGGCGCCGGCGTATAGACCGCGTGGAAATTCTGGTCCTTGGGAAGCTTGAGCCAAAGGCGGTTCACGCGTCCCTCCGTTTCCACTCCTCGACGTACGCCCACCCTCCGCAAAAGTCGTAAGCGCAAGACCACTGCCCGCCGCGGCGAGCTCGGTACCACGCGTAATCGCCCAGCGTCCTATCCCAATAGGCCAACCACAAGCGACGAATCATTGAACAGCCCCCCAGTAAACACCGCAACATTCCAGCCCGACAACGAACAACAGAGCCAGGCCAAACCCGAAAGCGAAGCGAGCAAGCCAGCTCATCGCCTAACACCTCGAGGTGGCGCCGGTTCGCGCACTTTCCAGCCGTCGCGATACTTCGCATCGAGCCCAACTCGAATACCGCGCCAGAACTTCTCCCAGGCGTCCTCCGGTGACTCCGTTTTGCGAACGGACGCGTTAAGCTCCTCGACGAGCCGAGATAATCCCGCCAATCGGGAAGGGGAGGGAAACATCAGCAGTCGCCCCCCTTCGCTCCCGGTACCAACTCGGGGAAGTACTGCCGGACGAAGTCGCGCTCGAAGTCGTCGACGTCCGCCCATCGGGAGGCGATCCGCTTCGCCAGGTCGAGCCGTTCCGCGTCGCGAGCGCTTGCGCCGCGCTCCTCATCCGCCCGGGCTTGCCACGCCTTGAGCCGTTCGTTTCGCCGGACCGCGGCCATATCTTCGGCCCAATGCGCCAGAATCGCAGCGCCATACTTTCTCAGATCGCGAGCGCCGGCGGCCGTCGCCCGTCGAGTATCGACGTACGCCAGGAACTCGAGCGGCGAAGCGTCGACCCGGGCGCAGACCGTCGCGACTCTCGAGACCAGGCGCGGCCCTGCCGGTTCACTGCACAGGCTCATAGCGAGGTCGGTAACCGTGTCTTTCCACGGCTTCAGATTCGCCGGACCAGACGCGCGCTCCACGTAGTCCGCAGGGGCGCTCGCAATTTTCGTTTCTAATGAATTCAACGGGTTAGGTGGGGTATTCCCGCAATCCGTTGCGGGTTTGGTGCTCGCTTCGATCGCCCGAATTTCGACGATCCGATGCTCACCGGCGACGATAATCGACGTCAGCTCGAATTGCTGGGCAACGTTCTCGGCGAGCCCGAACGTCGAGACCCTCGGTAGCTTAATTGCTACAGAACCCGAAACCCGGAAAGGCTGATCGGTCGGCGCCCGCGGCGTTTCCTCGTCATCCTGCTCGTCGTCGTCTTCCGGATCGACGGCAGCATCCACCGGCGGCCCGACCTGGTCCCAGGCGTCGAAGCGTAACGCGTACTGGTTGGACTTGCCGACCTTGCGTTTCGCCAGCACCCCGCGCTCGACCATGTCGGCGATCGCGTACTCGACCGTGCGAGCCGAGCAGTCGACCGAGTCTTTGATCTCGCCGATTGAGAGCGCTTCGGTTGCGAGGCGATGCTTGCGGCCGTCGCTCCAGGCTTTCGCCGGGATGTCGTCGTAAGTGTTGCCGTTGCGCCAGTTACGCAATTGCGCGGCGTTTAGGAACACGAGAACCGCCCACGCAAAACCGGATGGCATCTTGTCGCCGTAGAGGTGGCGAATCGCACGCGGTAGCGCTTCCCAGCCGCCGGCCGCCCGGTATTCGATCGGTACGCGAGACTGGTCCTTGTCGTCGAATGGCGTTTGATGCGCGTCGTTTGCGCGCTGCGGAGTTCGTTTCGATTGTGTTGCTGTGGCCCCTGAACCCATATACCCTCATTCATGCTGTCGGTGATGGACATTGATTACAGGTACGGGGAAGGGTAGAATGAACTTACTCGCGGCTATACCATCGGCCGCGGGTCCTTACCCGACGCTGTATGTTCTACCTCTCACAACTCGAGATCACGCCAATGAAACTAGTTGTGTTTGGTTTTTTCCGACGCGCGTCGGGCGGAGGTCTGATGGCAACAAGAGGCCCTGAAAGCAGGGTCGGCGCGTGTTGAACGCGTAGCAGTGTTTTCGAGAGCGGCTTGCGCCAACTTCCGATAACATGCATTGTTGCCAGACGAAAAACGGTAGTACTAGCAGTACTCCTGGTACTTACACAAGCTTGGTAAGTGGAGTAACTAGTCACTTACTCACCCCGGCCCAACGCTGCGCGGCGATTTTTGCGGCGTAAGCCGATCGCTCCGCGGGTGTGCGTTTCGCCCAACGAGCTGTGACGGCAATAACGGCGCGTTTGCTCCGTTGCTCTGCGGTCATCGGCTTTCGGTTGGACTTCCGAGGCATCGGATTTATAGTATGCATTTTTGATTTCGAGTGCAACGGATATTTTTCAAGCCGCGTAGTATGCACCCGTGCTCGGCCGATTTGTTTTCGCCTCGTCTTCACAATCCCTTCCCCTTCTATTCCCGAAACAGATTGCGGGGTTGGAGCGCACAAACCCGCAGCAGCTTGCGGACTTCGGCCGCCGCATCCTTATTGTGTTTAGAGCAATGCTTCTTTCTTAGAGGCGGGCGCCGAAAAACTGTTTGCAGATGAGCCAGTCAGACAGTCAGTCCGTTCTGTATGCCAACCGGCCAACCAGGCCGACTGACGGGCTGGCTACCGCCCGCCTCCGCGAGCCGCCAAGCCAGCTCATCGTGTACGAGCGTAAGCACGCGGGCGCGATCGCCATCCTCGAGCCGGTCAAACTCCGCATCAATCAAGCGAGCGATCCGGGAACGAATCGCCTCGAGGTCCGGCGCATGTACGCTCGAGATCTCCGCAAACATCGCCTGCCGAACCAAAGGCTCGAGCAGCATCGCCCACATGGCGCCAGGTGCGGCAACCCGCCCGAGCTCCTCAAATCGGCCGAGGTCGCGTACGTAATGCCAGAGCACGACGGTTTCGTCACACTTGCGCCGATTGTGTCCGCGCTGAGGATTTTCCGCGCCGGCGAACTCGAGCAGCAGCGGTACCCGCGGGAAATTCGCATCCGGCCATAATTCCGCCTCGCGTACGACTTTCCCGGGCGTGAAGAAATTTCCGAGCCAACCAAACGGCGATCGTGATCGCGGGTCGAATCGCCGCAAAAGCTTCGCGTACGTCGGCTGACTCCGTTTCGTGCGCGAGCTCGGAATGCGGACACGGCGTACCTCATCCACGCCTTTGTAGTTTCGAAAACGGAACAACAAACCTGAAGAGGGGAACAGTACGACGCGCGAAGATCGACAGCCAGCGGTAATGGGCGTACTGGGAACTTTAAAGCGTCACTTTAGGTTTTCGCGTTACGATTGTTGCAAAGGAGAATCACGCGTTATGAAAAACGCAACTTCGCGAGCACGAAACGTCAATGTGAAATGCCGGGTTCAGGACGGAATGCTGTCGATTCCACTGCAGCAGCTCGGCTCCATCGCAACGAAAGAATTGGGCGGGGGAGGCGGCGCCGCACCGAAGGCGCAACGCGGCCGGCCGAAGACGAAAGCCGCCGGCGCGGATTAGCCGCGCGTAACGTTCCCGCCGCGGGCCTCGAGCGATTCGTCCCCTAACGCTCGGGGTCCGCAAACCATTCGAAAGGAGCCCAGCCCACCATGCAGTTTGAAAACGTTTCTCCCCAGCAGTTTCAGGAGCTCAAGCAAAAACTGACAACCACACACCAGGCGTCGATCGACGGCACGAATGCGGGCCAGATCATGGGTCATGGTGTCGTTGCGAATTACGCCTATAGCGCTGCAACGCAAACGCTCGATGTCAGCGTGCAGCACCACCCGTTTTTTATCCCCGAGTCGTCGATCTATCACCAACTCGACAACGCGCTGAACGGCGAACGAAAGCCCGAGCCTAGCAACACCGCAGTATGACGTACCTGCTTCAATTCTTTGAGTTCAAGCACCTTCCCCAACCGCTCCAGGACATAAGCCGGCCGTTCTGCGAGCTCGCGATCGGCGTAGTCCGCGATATCCCGGCGAACCCCGAGCGCACGGTCGCGCTCCGGAAGCTGCTCGAGGCGAAGGATTGCGCGGTCCGCGCCGCGATGTACAAACACTCCGACCGCATCACGGAAACATGACGCGCAACCGAGCCACCAAAGAAGCGGCCAGCTACGAGCGCCATACCTTCCGCCAAATGCTGGCAAGCGACGAGGCCCGCTGTTGTCGATGTAACGACATCATCGGGTACAGGAACTACGCTGACGACGACCTGTACTGCCGATCGTGCCACGCCGAGGTCACAGAAAACCCCCTTCACCAGCGCATGCTTGACGAGCTCGCCGACATCATCGACCATCGCGTGAAGTATGCGAACTTTCTCGCAAGCGACGAATTTCGAGCGCTCGACGACGCAGAGCGCGATCGCATCATCCGCCAGATGAACGCAATGGGCGCATACGAAGCGGCACTGAAAGAGCGAGTCGACGCATGGACACCTGCCGAGTAATCGAAGTCATCGAAACGACCCTTACCCGCCGCGGAGCAGGCAAAGACAGTAGCGACCCCGTCCGCGTCATCACACAGTATTGGAGTCGCGACGGGAAGTTACTCGCCGAAGTCGATCCGCATGTCGCCAAAAAAGTCGATCCGCATGTCGCCAAAACAGACGCGCCGATTCCACTCGTCAAGTACCCGCCCGCCGATCCGTCTCGACCGTGGGAGCGGACTCCAGCACAATGTCCGAGCGTTTTTCGCAACGACGACACATCGCCGTACTCGTACCGATGCTGCAGAGAACACGCCCACGAAGGCGATCATTATTCAAGCCCGAGCGCCGGGCCAGTCGTCCAATGGCCAGCAAATCGCCGCTAACCCGCCGCTCATTCCTCGCAGCGATCGCGGGCGCCTTCGTGGTCGACCCGGAGCGCGCCCTTTGGACGCCAGGCGCGAAGCTGATCTCGATTCCGGCGTCGATCATCAAGCCCGAACCGCTGAATCTGCACATCAGCAGCGTGTACAGTCCAGTGCGCGACGCATTTCTGTACACAATCCGCGCGATTGGTGACCCAACCGGCGCCGGAAATTACGTGCAAATGTTTGCCGACCGAGCAGTCACGCCCGAGCAGTTCGACAAATACTACCTCACACCCGCAGTAGAAACGCTCCGCAACATGCAATACCTCACCGCCCGCCGCGGGCCGCATCCCTCGCCACGTGGTTTAGTGTAGGCCGAGTTCTCCGGGTTCGAATCCCGGCGATCGCTCCCGCTCGATCGAAATCCGGACCGGATCCGGACGGAGGCCCGATCAGCCTCAAGCGGGAAATTTCAGAACTGGCCCGGATCGTGGGGATACGTGACGAGGCGGCGCCCGCCCGCCTCGAGGAGAAGCTCATAAGTCCTTTAGAACCGTAAAACCCGCCGGAAGGTTCAGTTTTTGGCGGGCGAAAACCGTCCGCCGAACTTGCAGCGAATCAATGCAGATTGGAGGGGGGATTTTTACCCTTTTGGCGGGTTTTCGTCCTGCTCGAGCTTTTTCACTGCCCGGCGGACTGACGACTCGGGTTGTCCGACCGCGATCGCGATCGCCGGCCAGCTCACCCCATGCCGTCTCATATCCAAAGCTTTAAACCGATCCCAGATCGGAGCCGGCCGGCCGAGATGCTTACCCGACCGTTTCGCTTGTGCCATCCCGGCGCGAACGCGCTCGGCAATCAAACCGCGCTCAAACTCTGCGATTGCACCGAGGATTTGCATCAGCAGCCGGCCGCCAAGACTTTGCCGATCGGTGTCGATGCCCTGCGTCACGCACAAAAACCGCACGCCGGCCTGGTCGAGCAGCTGGATACACTCGTTCAGCTGCAGCACCGAGCGCGCGAAACGGTCGAGCTTCCAAACCAGGACCACGTCAAACTTGCGCTGCCGAGCATCCTGCATCATGCGCTCGAATACCGGCCGCTTCTTTACTGAGGAGGCTTTCTCGGAATATTCGACGATCGACCAGCCCATCCGCTCCGCATAGCCCTTAAGCTCTGTGGTTTGCATGGCATGGTTTTGGTCGACCGTCGAAACCCGAACGTAGATCGCGGCCGTTACCGCCTTGGAAGGACTCACACCCTTTAGTCGGCGGGCCATCGAGCTATCGTAGACCAGCGATGATGCAAGCGATCAGGATGAGCGACAACGTCGCCAGGAACACGAGGCAGCCCTCAAGATGCGTCCGGAGCGCGCCGCGGTGTGCTGCCACAATCCGCGCCGTGTCTGACTCCGACTTGCCATCAGGCGCCCCGAGCTTCGCCTGTCGGACCTCGCGAGCTTTGCGGGCTTGCCGAGACAGCCAGGCCCGCCGCGTGATGATGCAGACCGCACGAAACCGGGAAATCCCCGAGCTCCGGAGGTACGAAAAGTCGGTCATCATCATGCGCGCGCCCTCCGTTTCTTCGTACGGGGAGCCGTAACGATGCCGCGAACCGTCGTCGGAATCTCCCCCATGCGCGAGAGCTGATACATCGAGAGCGTCGTCTCGAGCCGTCCGGTACCGCCGCACTTGCGGCAATAGTTCGGCTGATCGTCGAGGCGTGCAATGCACGCCCCGCAGTCAAATTCGACCCGTAGTTTCATCATTGGCGCCAGGCCCTCGGTACCGAGCTGTTGACCTGGTCGCGTCCGCTGGCGGCCGGGTACCGGCGCTCGAGTTCTGCCATTTTCTGCTGGTGAATCATGAGCGTTGAGGTCAGGTCTTGAATCGAGCCCTCGGTGAAGGAGAGCGTCAGCCCTTTACCGTGCGCGTAATTGCGAGCCAGGACGGCCGCGTCGATCGCGGCGACCATGCAACCCGCGAGGAGCTGGGACAGTTCGGTACCATTGCTGGTGTGCTGCGGCGCTTCTTCACAGACCGCCTGCGGCTGAACGGGCGCAGTAACTTTCGAAGGGAGCTGCGCCCGTTGTTGTGCCTGAACGTGATGAATTGAGGCCTCGAGCTGAGACTCGAGCTTGCTTGGGGGTTCAGTGATCGGTGGCGCCATCGTGGCAGTCCGAACCTCAAAGTAGGTGCCATCCTGGGGCGTCTTCCGCTTACAGATCGTGAAGACTTCCCCGACGTGAATATTTCGCATCACGTCCGCCTGGTCGCGCGGGAGAAACATCTTGTCGTCGCTCCCGTCCTCACAGCGGACGCTGAACATCAGGGTTTTGTACTGCTCGTTGTAGAAGGGGTCCAGCCGGGTCAAAGCCAGCCGAACTGCCTTGTTGAGTTCCAGTTTTACCGACATGCGTTTTGTTGCGTCCTTTCGTTTTCGTGCTCGTATCGCCGGTTGTGATCGGCGATCAGTTCGTATCGGTCCAAGTTCCAAAAAGCCCAAAAGTTCCGGCCGAGGACGTGTTGCGCGTGTGTCCCCGTCCGATGGTGTTTCTCGCAAATCGGGAGCGCTTGCCGGTCTGAGCACCGTTGGCTCAGGCCCCGCTCCCCTACGTGTGCAGCTTCAACGCGTGCGCCAGTTCCGCAGACTACGCACGGAAGTGTGCGCAGCCATCGCAGGTATTTCTCATCCTGCTCAGGACCGCGGCGCGGCGGTCCAATCCTTTGTTTCCGAACCGGAATGCGACGGAGCATCAGGCGGTCCTCTCGATCCGGATGAATTTGAAGTCCGCCGGCAGCTCGGGCAGAGTCGGCCGCCGCGGAACATCCACTACCGCTTCACCCGCCCACAATGGGCACGTTTCGCGAAAGTTCTCGTATTCCGCCTCGAGGCGGTAGGCCTCGAGTTCCGCCGCCAGATCCTCATCGCAATCCGGGCAGCCCGGGCATTTATCGGCCGTCGTGACGTCGACGTCGATGTATCGCTCGTTGATGTACCCTTCGCCGCCGCACATGGTTAGGCCGCCCTTCTCGTCGTTCGTTTGATTGCCTTGACCGCGCAGTCGTCGGAGCACACCAGCAGCTCCCGCTGGAGCTCCGTTGCACAGTCGCAGCAGATCGCCTTTTCACGGCATTCCGAGCACACGACAACGTCGTATTCCGGTCTGTCGGTACCGCACGTTTTGCATTCCAGCTTGTTTGCCATTTTTGTTATTCCCACGTGGGTATTAACCCCACACACATAGTCTCATTCCTACGTGGGTATGTCAACGAAAAAGTTGAACTATTTTGCATCTTCCGTGCTATCCTTCCCACGTGGGTTAAACTGTTTGCCATGGAAGAGAAAAAGTCGATAGGCGCGCAATTGGTCGCACTGCGCTACGCGAAGATGACCCCCGAAGAGAGGTCGGCTGCAGCGAAGAATGCTGTTGAAAAGCGCTGGGAGGCCGAAAGGAAGAAGAAGGCAGCCGCCGAAGCAAAGAAAGCTACGAAGAAGACCGCAGCCAATCGGAAGCGAAAGGCTGTGTAGGAAATGCCCGGTTGGTTGGAGGGCCTGTACGGGTTCATCGCAATCTCCGTCGGGTGTGTCGTGATGTCGGAGCTGCAGGAGATCGTCAAGCGACTGCATGAATTGCGTGATGAGGTATCCGCTTTGACTCGCGCGATTGACCGACTCACCGCGATGAAGCGGAATGAACGAGAGACCTAGATGCAAAGCGGGGTCGACCGCCGACGAAGAAGGCCGCGGCTAAGTCGAAGGGGGCAGGGAAGAAGGGGAAGGAGGATTAGAGGATGAAACAGACTGATCGCGCGACCCTAGGGTCGATGCTTGTGACTGGCAGGGCTGAGACACTGGCTTTGCACGATTTGCTACTGGCCAAGGGAATCATCACCGAGCCGGAATTTCAGGAGCGAGTCGCACGCCATCACCAGGAGATCAACAAGGTTTTGTCGGAGCAATTTCCTGATCTGGCAATGGTTCTGGCTTATCCGTTTGGCGGCCCGTCGAAGAAAGGGCATTGAATGCTGCTTTCAGCCGTTCGAACTGGTAGCTCGCGATCGCATCGGCCTCGTCCTCGTCCCGGTGCCGATGTTCGATCGCCTCGAGCCGCTGCTCCAACTCGGCGACCCGTGCCTCGAGTTTGCGGCGAGTGTCCATGTTTTTATCATCGCCCAGAGGAAACGAATGCATAAACGTTTGATGCGCCTCTACCTGAAGTTCACCATCGCCTGGGGAATCGTTTTCCTCGGGTACGGTGTGAACATCGTGGCAGCCGGCGGCCCAGACACCTGGACCGCCATCCTCCCGTTTAACGCTGGGGCAATCCTTCTGCTGTTTGCCCGGTTTGTTCTATGGGACTGGGATTCTCGGCCGCCGCTGCGGGTTTTACGGCATCCCCCAACTTCAGACTTCGAGCAACCTTCAGAATCTGAGCTGCAGCCGATGCAGCCGCGGCTTTATTTAGTACCGGGACTTTCAGGCCTTCCGTCAGGGCGGCAACTCCCGCCGGCGAGTGCAGCATCTTTGAAACCGCACCAGCCCCAATAATCAGAGGAACGCCCCTGACGGGATCATGGAATGTGTAGGCCGCGGTTCCTCCTATCGAATTCAATAAAGCTGTGCCAGACGGATTCGGGTTCTCCGCCGCCTTCTTAGCGAACAAAAAGAATCGATCGAGATCCTGGACCAGCATCGGGTTCTTGAAGAGAATCTTCTTGGTTTCCGGTCCCAGGTTTTCCCATTGCCCGGCCAGTGTCTTCGCCTTGTCAAATCCCCCATCGGCAGTCGCTTTCCCGAATAGATTCTCGAGGTACGCCCGTCCGACCATCGACATCTCCTGCGGTGCCTGCTTGGCAACCACCCGGAGCTGGTCGACGCCGCTGTCGTTCTTGTAGGTCAACTGGTTAAACATTTGGACGGGTTCGTCCCGCAGCTTCCCGAGCGTGTCCGCGACCTGCATCTTTTCCGCGTGCGCCGATCGGCCGTTCTTCAGCGCTGCGAGCGCATCCGGACCGGCCTTGAGTGCCGCGGCATCGATCGAGGCCTGCAGTTGCTGCGCGGCATCCGCGCCGATCCCCTGACTCACGTTTCGGAGGTCTGGAGATGCCGCATCTCGAGCAAGCGACTTGAGGCCGCTCAGCCCTTTCTCCGCCACGGGAGCCGCCATGAAATCGGGACCGTTCACCAGGCCCTTGATCGCAGCGAAACCTTCGCTCGAGTTCCTGGAACTCACGGGCATCCATTGCAGCATTTCGTCGTACAGCGGCTGCAGGTTCTTTTTGATCGGCCGCAAGTCGACGGGCATCTCGATATCTTCCATGCCGGCACCGTTCGATCGGAGCTCTACGTTGTTCTTCGCCGCGTCTCGGAAAACATCGTAGTGGCTGTCTGCCTCGTTGCGTAGGGCATTGATTTTTTGGTTGAACCGAGAGGAAACCGCATCCGCCGCCGTCTCCGGTACCGCCGTTCTCGGATAGGCGCGATCCGCGAGTTCCCCGGCAACTCGAGTGAGGCCGGCGTTCTGTGCGGCTTGAGCGTTCTCGGCCACGACGCTACCGATGGGCGAATGGTCAACAAGCTTCTGAGTGCCAGCTACGAACCGATTGCCCGTTGCAGTCGCCGCGCTCACTGGAATGTCGTTCGCTCGAGCGAAGTCGACGGCATCGGCCACGGCCGCATTCTGGTTGCGAAACTTCGGGATTACGGGTATCGCGCTCGGAAGCCGTTTTGCCGCCGCGGCCACAAGCGGACTATCCGGAAGCGCCAGATTGAGGCCCAATGCGGTAGCGTGTGCCAGCGCGGCCGCCGGATCGGTTGCCATCTGGTCGCCCTGTGCATCGATCGCGGGACCAATTATGGGCAAGAGGTAGTTAATCGCATGGCGCACGCCTGTGGCGTAGTCTCCACCTTTGAACGAATCGATCGCCTTCTGACCAACACGGCCTTGCGCCTGTCCGAGCGCCGAAACAGTGTCCACGGGATGATAAACGGCACTTGCCGCCGCATCCTTTGCGCCCCGCAGCATCTCTATTGGGTTCATGTCGTGCGTCAGGTTGGACGCGTAGTTTTTGACCGAGTCCACAGCTCTGTCCCAGAATGAGGGAGCCGCGGCAGCGGCAGGCGGAGCGTCGAGCTGGTAACCAGCAGGGACAGAAGGCGGATCGAGCTGATAGCCAGCAGGCGGGCTTACTTGGTCGGGCATTATTGGAGCTGCTTTCCGGTCTGGACGTCAAACCACGTCTTCCCGTCGTTGGTGCCGATCTTGTGTCCACCGGGCCCGGTTGCCGTCTGTCGGTACCCGCCGCCGGGTGCAACGGCAACGGCGGGCTTCGAGCCACTGGTGTATTTCTGTAGGAGCTGCTGCGATTCCGAGCTTAGTTTCCTGTCGAGAGGCTTGCCCATCGTCGACTCGTAAGCCTGACGGGTTTTGTCGTACCGGGCCCCGAGCAGGTTCACAACGCCGGCGAGCGCTTGTTCCCGCTGCTGCGGTGAAAGGCTCGAAGAGAAGCGCTGCTGCAGCGCCTGACGTTCCTGCTCGCCGCCCACCCCACCGATAACGGCTTTCGAAATCTCCGGGCCCACCGTCGCCACGATCGTGTCGTACGTGTTCTTCGGGGTTGCCCCGACCTGCAGGCCGAGCTCGTTGGCAATCTTGTTGATCATCGGGAAATTGCCGTTGTTCAGCGCTTCCCCAGCCTTCGAGATCAGACCCAAGTGCGAGAGCGCCGTGTCCGTCGACGTGAGGGTCTGGCCGGACTTGCCGGCGGCCGAGAAATCCATCGCCGTCTTATTGCGCGCCGCGAATTGCGAACCGTCGTACGTCGGATTCAGTGCGAGAACCTTCGCCATCGTGGCCTTACCGAGCGCGCTTGTTCGCGATCCCGGCGGGGGAACCTGGTAGTTGGCGATCGCGACCGCAACCGGATCCGCCTGAGCTGCAGCTTTCGCTTCATCGCCGGAAAGTGGCCGTCCGTTCGCGTCGAGGCCTGCCCCGAGCGTTGCGTTGAAGCGTTGCTGCTCGAGCCCGAGCCGGCCGCCCTGAATCCCCAACTCCCCGCGGTGATAGTTCGCCGTCTCAGCGTCCCGCTTCACCGTTTGCGAAAGAGTGGCCGCGGCCTGGTCAGCTTGAGTTTGCTGTTCGGCGGACATTCCCCGCCGGCGCGCCAGGTCGGCCGCCGAGGGCGAAAACTTCGCCGGATACTGGCTTGCGATGTCGGTCGGCAGCTTCGCGAGAGCCGCCTCCCATTCCTGTTGGTTCGTCGCCGGTCCGAGGAGCTGGCCGGCGAGCGCCGTCTGTTTCTGCCCCGCCTCCGCAACTTTAATAGGCGCCTCGAGCTTCTGATTCGCGGCCGTCGTGTCGGCCTGTTGCTGGTGGGCAAAAGCCGTTTTCATCGTCGAGGATGCGGCATTCACGATCGGATCGATAATCTGTTGAATCGGAACGCCAGCGGCAATCTGCTGCCGGATCGCGTCGGTGTGTTGCTTGTACTCCGGGTTAACCTGTTCCGCGGCGTGTAATGCTGCCTCGAGGGCGACGGGATTGTATCCGGTTTGCTTGATGCCGTTCGCCAGGCCAGCGAAAAGATCGTTTTCGTTTTCGACGAGCTTCTGTTTCGCAGTGGCTACTTCGCCCTGTGTCTTCATAAGCTGCGCGGCCTTTTCCTTGTTTCCGAGGATCATTTGCTGTAACGCAAAAACATTCTTCGGCTGTGCCCCAGACTGCGCGTACTGGTTGTAAATGTCGTCCCAGTTCATGGGCGCCGCTGCTGCAACCGGTGCACCTGGAATTGCAGCGGCCGGAGGAGTTGCAGGCTTGAGCAAAGCCCGGAGCTTCGCCTGGTCCTCAAAGTCGGCCTGAGCCTGCTGACTTTTCAGCGCTTCCTGTTTCAGGCTCTCCGCGCCGAGCTTCAGTTTGAGCTCGTTTTCCTGCTGAATCTGAGGGTTTACCGCCTCGGCCTGGTCGTTTGCCAGCATGGCGCCGCGGAGCGTTTGAGCCCGCTGCGCAGCGACACCGATCGGCTCGTAAACCGGGTTTTGTCCGGAAAGAATAATCCTGGGATCGAGTTCTGACATTCGTTTTCCTACCGTTTCAGCCCGGTCATTGTCTTGCCGCCGGTCGCCATGTTGGTTAGACCGCCCATGAAATCGAAGCCGCCCCCGCCGAATGCGCCCACGGCAAAATCATTCAAACCTGAACCGATGCCCGAGAGCATCCCGCTATACGCGTTCTGCTTGCCCATGATTCCGGCAGCTCGAGCGTTGCCCGCCTGCAGCTGGGTATTGCCGGCGAATTGCGCGGCCTGGTTGCCGTACTGTGCCTGCAATCCCGCCCCGCGGAACCCGAGATCGGCCATCGAGGTAGCGCCCTGGTAGCCGAGGTTCGCCTGAGACTGCGCGCCCTGCATGCCCAGCCCGGCCGAATATTCGTTGGTTTGCATTCCAGCATTGCCGGCGTACTGCGCGGCGTTCTGTGCCAGGCCGGCGTTATATTCGTTCGCCTGCAATCCCTGGTTGCCTTGCGTCGTCGCCGCCGCCTGCCCCGCATTTGCGAGGTTTTGCAGGTTCGCCACCTGGTTCTGTTGCCCGGTGGTGAACCGATTGAACGCGGCGCCGTACTCAGCGCTTGCCGCGTTCTGGTTGTACTCCATGAGCTGTTTCATCGCCCCGCCGCCGCCGCCGGCGCCCGCGGCCGTCATCGAGCGCTGTAACGCCTGTTGACCCTGCTGCAAACGGAATTGATAGCCCGGATCGTTGGCCGCCATGTCGTTAGCGGAGAACGTTCTCGAGAGATCCCCGCCCGCGGCCAGGCCAGACGCGAGGCGCCCGGCAGCTCCGGATCCGGCCGAGGAATACGGAGTGAGCAGCCCGGAGGCTGCGCCGGCAGCTCCGGAAACCCCGCTCATCCCAAACAGCGCGGCCAGAGTGGCGGCGTTGCCCGCATCGGCACCCGATCCCAGGACGCCCGCCTGCCCGGCGGAAGTCGCCGAGCCGATCCCGGCCTGCCCATTGGACACGGCCGAGCCGATCCCGGCCTGTCCATTCGAAACGGCCGAGCCGATCCCCTGGTTACCGGCCGCCGCGGCGTCCTGAACGGTCTTCGCGGCCTCTTGAGCCGCTCCGACTTGGGCGTTTGCCGCCTGTCCGGCAGCGTGGCCGCCCATGATTCCGCCGACAATACTCGATATCAACGACATAAAATCTCCGTTCGCCTCCCGGCGATCGCGCCCTTATACGGGCTTCGAAATCCCTAACAAAATCTGATCGTGGAGCACTCCACCTTTGAGGTAGCTCCGTTCGTTGTTGCCGAAAACCTTCAGCCCCGCCCGCTCAGCGAACCGAATCGCCAGCCGGTTGTAGGCAGGGACCGCCGTTACAAGCCGAAGGCAGGGTGTCCGCTCCCACAGCCAAGCCAGGATCCCTCGAGCAGCTTCCGCGGCCTGTTTGCCCCAGGACCCGGGCAACAGCCGCGTATGGATCTCCCAGCAGATCGGGGATAGTTGCACCAACACGAATAGCCCGAGCAGCTCGGTATTGCGCTCACCGTCAAACGCCAGGACGTACCAGATCCCCGGATCTTCCCTTACTGTGAACTTGTCGGCCGGCGGCGTGAAGTCGTCCGCCTGATACACGGCCGGATGCGTCATAATCCGCCGAATCAGTTCGGAATCTGAAGTCCTCGCAAAAAGCATCCGAGGAGTAGTCGGCGGTTTAGTTCTTCGGTGTTGGAACGGGCGCAGGCGCCGTGTTGGCGGGTACCGGCGGCGGCTCGGGTTTCTTCTCGAGGCACTCGACGCCCAGGCCCGAGCGCTGGGGCTCGAATTTCTCGCCGCACGCCTTAACCCCGTCAGACATCGGCGCCTCAGCGAGCATCTGTAGCCGCATGAGCTTACCCCGGTGAGCCTGCATAACCTTCTCGACGTCCGCCCGGGTGGCTGCCTCTTCGGCCTGAACGTCGAATTGGGTCGCGAGAATTGCCTTCTGGATGGCGTCCGGAATCGTCGGCGCGGCCGGTTTTGTTTGGGGCTCAGCGGCGAATGCGGCAAAGCCCAGGAATAGAATCGCGGTGATTGTCTTCATAGAAAAACCTTTCGTTATTGGGGTTGTGCCCCTTGGAGAATCGCGGCTTTCGCGGCGTCGACGGCGAGTAGCTTCTGTTGCGCCTGGTCTTTCGCCGCGGCGACATCCGCCGGCGGATACTGGTCGAGCTTACTCAACACGTCGACAATGAAAAACTTGGTGATGTAGTCCCAGACGTTCGCGTATCGGTAAACGAAATCGTTGCCGCTGCGATCCATCGAGTCCAGCATGTAGCTCTGATAAGCCTGGTCGACCGCCAGAGGCACGGAAAAACATTGCTGTAGCCCATCGAGCATGACGACGGTATGCGTCGTCGCATCGAGCACGCATACGAGCCGAGTCGTCGCCGCCCCGTACGGATTTGCTTTGCCGACGAGCTCGACACTGGCATATGTGTTGCCAGAGGATACTTTGAGGCGGCCACGCTGAAACGCCGGGCTTGTCGAGGGCGTGAAAGTCACTGTCAGGACCTGGAGCCCGCTCGGTGCAAGCGTGAATGTCGACGGCGAAACGAGAAACGAGGTCGATCCTTCAACGGTGACAGTCATGTCGACCGCGGTCGTATTCGTGGCATTTACGACGACGGTCTGCGTTGCCGATGCGCCGACGTCCACCAACCCGAAGGGCTGCGGCGGGCTGACTGTCACAAAAAACGCGGACTGCGAAAAGGCAGCCGCCGCAAAAAGACCAAGAGCAAAAAGAATTTTCATAACGTGTGCTTTCTACGGAGGGCAAATGTTGCTGGATGATATTACGACGGTGCTGCCGATGACACAGAGCGCTTTCGTGCCACTTGTAACCGTCAACAAATTCGTAAGCGAAAGATTCCGCATCGAAACGACCAGCCCGGATCGCGAAATCCACATAGCCGTACCAAGGGAGGTCACGCCGTTGTCGGCGAACGCGTCCCAGTAGAGATCCGAGCCCGTGTTCGAGCCGAATTCGGTATTATGCGCGCCGACGATCCATCTGGCGCCGCCGAGCGTCTCGTAACGTAGATCCTTGTTTCGGCCGTTATCGCCGGAAATATGCGCGATCACATCCGCGCCCGAATATTCGATCACCGCACTCCCCATTTTTACGATCGCGCTATGGTTTTGGAATGGAGCGGTGGCACATTGCGAGGCGGTGAAAAACACCGACACACAGGTGGAGCTTGTACCGTTCCCCATCTCGATAACGTTCTGACCCGAGCTCCAGATCGAGGCGAAACGATCGTGCCCGTATGCGGTATTACTGACGGCCCCCCCGAGCGTGATTCCGTAGTTGACCCGCATTTCGCCCGTTGACGGATCGATCTGCAGCGGGAATCCGCCATAGTTGAGCAGTGTGCCGGATGAGTTGTAGTTCACGATGCCCTTGTTGTAAAGGAAGAATCGATCGTTTCCGCTCCCCAGGTCGATCGATTGGTTATTGATCCCAAACGTCCATATCGACTTATCCCCGCGGACGGAAACAGGGCAAGGTCCAGGCCCAGGACGCGCAAGCCCGGGCGAAATGAAGGTGCCAGGCGTGCAACCGGTGTTGGTATAGGGTGCCGTGTCTGCCTGGGTTTGCGGCGCGCAGCCATCGCAAAGCAGCAGTGACGCCTCACCCATGCCCGTGTTGGTCGCGTTTATGAACTGGAACTGGCCGAAGTTCCCATTTCCCAAATAGTTCTGGAAAAGCCTCGCGTTGCCTGGGACGTCCGGCCAGCAGCTCTGCGCGAATGTCCCGCAGCCGGTCAACGTAGCAATTTCGCTCGTAGGAGAACCCGTATCGAAGCCCAAGGTCGCGGGCTCTGGGTACAGGATGTCGCCAGCCGGAGCGAGGGGCGCCGTGATTGTAAAAGAGTACGGAGCGCGAAAATTCGTCGCGCTTCGGTTGTTACTGAAAGAGCCCCAGCCAAGCGTATTCTCAACTGAAAACTTGGACGCCGCTGTATAGACCAAGTTCGCGACGGATTGCGACGTGATCGCAATAACCGTGCCGTGTTCCGCCCGCGGAATGTTGATCGGCTGCAGGCTGGCCGTGCTCATTGAGGTCGAAATGCCCGACCCCCCAAAAATCTGAAGCCACGGGGTATAGTGACGGCCGCCCTGTGGCGGATAGGTCCAGGTGTCGACGAGCGCGGCGAGGTTACCATTGGGAACCTTGAACAAAGCGGGAGCCTCGCTCTGCGACGTCACAGAAAGCCAGCTAGTGCCGGGTGTCGTCTGCTGTGTGTACCCGCTGAAATGTGATGACGACTTCGCGTATGCGATCGGCTGCACTACCGCAGAGCCGGGCTGCTGGTCGACGTAGAACAGGTAATAAAAGCTGCCGTCATACCAGGGAAAGAAATCAAACGTGCGGCCCTGTGTCGTTCCCGAGATGGCGAAACATGTCGCAAACCCCTGGTAAGGAGATGACATGCTAATCGTCGGGTCCCACGAAACGTAACAGGGGTTGAACGAACCCGAGACGTTATTGAACGGATTCGACTGTGTGCTTTGGGAGACCCAGAACCCAAGCGTTCCGCCGGTGGTGTCCCACTCTGGCGCCCAGGCGGCAGTAGTGCTCGAGCCGAGCAAAGTCGCCAGATTGTAAGAGCCAGACGTCCAGTTGAGGAGGTCTGGCGTGCATTCGTACTGAATGATGGCGGCCGTCGCCGGCGTCGCTATGACGCAAAACTGGTTATTCCAATACACGATCGACGGATCGCGATATTTAGCGCTGTGCGAGAGCACGCCGTTTCTCGCAACTGCCGTCCAGTTAATGCCATCGCGCGAGTATGAGAGCCTCAACGTTTTGTCATCCGTGTCAGCAAAGTGCGCATACAGATATAGCGGGTGCAAATTATCGACGGTGAGAGCGTTTGCCCCGCTGGTTCCACCCGAGCAGCCCGAAGTATAGAGCGCCCCGGAAGTCGCGCAGACGTTTCCGGTCCCGAGCGGCGACACGGTCACGTTGCCGGCGAAGGTTGCATTCACGGAGTTGTCAAATCTGAGTGCCGTCTGCGCCCCCGTAAGCGTATGCGCCGCCGTTTGCGTTCCCGACGTCATGACAAGCTTGGTGCCGTTGTTGCTCAGCTCCCAATACGCGGACCGATTCCCGGTCTCGAGCGCTAAGTACGTCCCGGTCTGCCCTGAGACGTTGAAGCCAAACAAAGCGCCGTTGAGGCTCGAGGGTAACGGGTTCTCCACGCTTGCCAGGTTTGCGTTGAGGTTGCCTGAGGTGATATTCCCGCCGCTGTCGATGAGAAATTTCGTAACGCCCGCGTTCATGTATCGAATCAGCGTGCCCGTAAACGAACCCGTGCCGCCGCCTTGCGCCATGTTGAAAAACATTGCGTCGCCGGCGAAATGGGTCGTGTCCTGATCGACGCGAAACAGCTCACCGTTCAGGCGGGACTTGGCGTAATAGTAGTAGCCCTGCCCTGCGGTTGCGCCCGGGTTGTTGTCGTAAATATAAAATGCCGTTGCGTTGTTTTTTCGTTCCGCGACGAAACAGTTTTCTCCTGCGCCTTGCGAACCGCATCGAAAAGCACTGCCTCCGGTGCCGTCAACTTCCCCATAAAACACATCGCCGGCCCCGTGGCCGCGGCCCTGAATTCCGGGATAGTCGAGCGGCCCGCCGACGTCAAACGTAAAGGGCTGGTAGCCATTCGAAACGAATGGCCGAAAGCTTGCCGCGTCGCCGTTGTAGTAGAACCCGCTCGGACAGGTTAGCCCCACATTCGCGAGATTGCCGCCAACCGCGCACCCGGCGCCCTTCAGGTTTGCGTTTCGAATCGACGTCAACGGCCCCACATAGAGCGTCTGTGTCGTTGGGTCGGTCGTTTGGATCACCGCGGTAACCCAGTCCTGCGACTCGATGTACAGCCCAGCAGGCACGCTATCGGCGGGTACGGTAATCGTTCCCGTGCCCGGGTTGTAGGTCCAAGAGGTATGCGGCAGCGTCCAATTGCAGCCCGGCGGATGCGTGAAGTACTTGCGTCCCGCGTTGAGCGCCGCGACATAGGAAGCGTGTTGATTGGTGCCGTCGCAGGTGGCGCCGTACTGCCGAATGTCGGTCAGGCCCGGGCTCGAGATATACCCGCCCAGCAACAGCGTCCCGGTTCGGAGGGTTGCGTTCGTCGATCCGACAGGACCCGATCCGATGTTGAGGAAGCCGGCGACGCTCGAGTCGAGATTCAGGCCGTCCGCGCCGCTCAGCGTCTCGAATTGGATCGCGCCCGGCGAGGTGCCGGTCGAGTTCGGCCCGATCTTCAAGCGGTAGTAATCGGCTTGTCCGAAAAGGCCGGCCGCGGCGAAAGCGAAAAGGATTAGGAGTCTCATGCGGTAGCCACGCTTCGCCGTACAGTGATCAATCGCCAGACGCCGCCAAGGAACGTGAATTGAATTGCGGTCGATTCAGCCGAGCCGGAAGCGATCTCAATCTGACAGTCGGCAGCCCAGCCGCCGGCGGCAGTCGACAAGATCGGGAAGGGATGATGTCCCGTCAAATCCTGGTCGACGTGCAGGATGAACGTGTCGCCCTCTTGGATCGTTTCGCCGGTCCAAATGGGAGGCGGAAACGAGGCGATCGTTACGCCACCGCTTTCCATAGAAGCATCGAGTACGAGGTGCTGATGTTTGCCGCCGGCCAGGTCAATCTGGATTACGCCCGACAAGGTCATCAAGAGCGTCGCCGCCCCCTCACGTAAACCACTTGCGCCGGCCGGCCCCGCGGCTCCATCCTGTCCGGCAGGACCAGGCGGTCCGGCCTCGCCGCCGCCTGTGCCTGTGCCGAGTCCCTGAAAAAACGAGAGCCAGGTGCGCGTCAGGTTTCCGCCATCGTCGAACATGGGCGTCCGGATCGGAACGTTCGCCGCCGGCGCGTCAGCGGTGAAGGTGCTTCCCTTCGACTGCCCCATTTAGGTTCGCCCCGCAAAGCTTTCGAGGTGGGCGTTGATCCAGCACACCGTACCGGCCCCGGAATAGGACACACGGAAAACGCGATCGCGCGATCGGCCGAGGCGCCGCCAGACGGCTCGAGCATCGACGGCCGTCGCCAGGCGCGGCGTCGACCAGGTGTTTCCGCCATCGTCGGAGTACTCGAGCGAAAGATTCGTACCGCCGCTGCCCCGCTGAATGTCGAGAATGAACTCGGAGAAGTAGGAATAATGCGTGCCGTTCGCTATATGCGGAGCCGCCCGGATCCGGTGAATTGGGACGCCGTCGTCGTCCGCCAGGTCGAGCCCCATCACGTAGAGCTTGCCCATCGTGAAATCGCCGAGGACGTGGATTCCCCAGTTGTATACGCCGAGTGTTTCGAGAGTCGGAATAAAGGCATGGTGGACGCCCGGGTGCATAACCAGCGTGCCCGTGCCACCCCCGCCGCCGGTAGCGTCCCAGCTCGCGCGCTCATGCCAGACCTTCTCGGTTACGTCATAGACCCAGGTCTGCCCGGCATCGGGGAACGAGATCACCCAGAACACATGGCCGTCTTCCACGTACGAATAGCTGCGGGCATCCGCGACGTAGCGCATCGCCGACCAGGCCGCCTCGACCGCATACGTAGAAACGCGTTGCGGAATAAACCCGGCCGCCAAATATGCGACCAGGTCGCCGCGGTTGTCGCTGCCGAGCCATCCGACGCGGTCGCCGACGCGACACGGCGAACCGCGGGCGCCCGTGCCGTACGGGATGAACCCGCTCGGGTTGCGCTGCAGAGGAAACGTTGCGGCGCCGGTATCCTGCCAGACTTCTATCGTCTGATCGCCGAAAATCCAGAGTTCCTGATGATCGACGAGCATCGCCTGTATCCCGTCCGCGGCGCCCTCTTTCAATCCGAAGTCGATCGGATTCCAGGCCTTCCCATCGTTCGGAGAGCTGATGTTGACTTGGCGGTCCTTGCCGATGATGAAGTAGCCATCGAGAAAGGCGCCGCAAGTGGCGGTTACCGGATAGGACGCGCTGTAGGCGACCCCGTACAGCACCGAGAACGTCACGCCTGTTAAAGGCGCGTTGACGCCAGGCGAAACGATGGTCAGATTTGAGCCATCGGGTACCGTCGCGATCTTATAAGCAGTGCCGTCGATCGTGCATTTCCCGCCGACCCCGCCGTCGTCGGTCAGGTAATTTGGATTGAAGTACGTGCCGGAAGCGCGAGTTACAGCCGTGCCTGTGACGTCGACGGTGCCGGTTACCGTCGTGCCCGGGACGGAGCCGGCCGAGCTCGTCAGAACCAGGTGCTCATCGTCCGTGACCGAGGCGACCGTGTACGTCGTTCCCCCGATTACGATCGGTTGCCCGACATTCGACGAATCGAATTTTGAGCCCGACACCCAAGTCACCGCAGTACCCGAAGCCGTCACGAAGCCAGTACCGTTCTGGTAGCTCGATTGCGTCACCGTGATGCCGTCGTCGATATAAACCTTCCCGCCGGCGACGATCATGATTTGCGTGCCGAGGTTGGTGAAGATGTAGACCGGTGCCCCGTCATCCGCGCCCACGTCGCCCCGGAGCGTGTAGCCGCCATCTGAATGGATCTCGTAGAACTTGGCACCACTTACGACGAAAAGCCTCGAGGCGTCTGTCGCGAGCATCCCGCGAATCGGCCCGGTAGGGAGAGTGCAGAACGAAGAAATCCCGGGAGTCCCGACGAGCGCGGCGCGGTTCTTCCCCTTGCCGGTTTCGTCCGTTTCGACGTACAGATTGATGCAGCGCTGCGCGTCGAGCGTCGAATTCAGCGAGGTATAGGAACCGCCAACAAAGTCAAAAGGTTTATCTGCCATCCGAGGACCCCGTCAGCCAATTCCAGACGCCGCCGGCAGGCTGTACGAGGGCCACATCGCATCCGAGGTATAGCCGCGGCTTGTTGAAACGCTTGATTGCTGCTTTGGATTGCCGAGCGAGTTCGGCCACGTCCGGCCGAAGCGAAACGCCCCACTCCGGAGCAAGCCGTAAGGCCAGGTTGTAGCGAATGGCATCCGTGTAGCCCGGAGGAAATGACAGGTCGACGTCGACGTCCGTAAATCCCGTCTGGATGGCTTGCCAGCCGTACAGGATCACCGAGACGGCGGCCGATGGAACGGGCCAGAAATTGAGAGTCGCGATCGGAAACTGGTTATCGAGATAGACGCGGGTCGGGATTGTCGACGTTGTCGACTTGATCGGTATTGCCGCCCATTCCTCGGTTGTGAGGATGTTGAGATCCAGCTCGTAAGGACCGCTCCCGGCTTGTGTGAGCAGTTTCGCGCGATCAATCCGCAGCGGCCGAGCCGTGTCGAAATCGCTCGAGCCTGGTCCGATGCCGTAACTCTGCTGTCCGGAGCGAAGCGCGAACGTCTGCGGCTGTACCGTGAAGACGTTGAGCCGTTCGATACTCCAGGCCTCGAGCATGGAGTTCAGCACGGTTAACGAGTCGTTGATGTCGTCCGCGTTCGGCCCCTGCCCTTCGTGCAGTACGCCAATGCAGCGAAACGACGAGCGAAGGAGCTCGAGCAGCGTCATTTACTTCGCCTCGCGTGCGTTCCTGGGATCGGCGAGCTCCTCAGCGCCGGCAATCTTGGCGTTGAGCTGAGCGAGGTTTTCGTAACTGTCGGCCGCGATCTTCACGACTTCCGCGGGCGCTTTGAGCTCAAAGGCGCCGGCGAGCTCGACCGCGAGGTTGTACGCGAGAGCCCGCTCGTACCCTTGCGGGAAACTCACGGTATCGGTCAGCGCGGCAAACCGGGACAGCGGAACGTACATGTGGAGCTCGACGTTCATTGAGCCAGACGGTACGGGCGAAAGCGAAATATTCGAGTTCGGGTAGGCGTAATCGCAGAACAAGGTGCGAGGGATCGCGCTCGAGTCATTGCGGAACGGGATTTGCGTCCATTCGACGGAACCGACGACCTTCAGCGGGAAGGACTGACTTTGTCCGCCGATCGAAATCACAGCCGCCGCGCCGCTGATCTTCACCGGCCGCGCAGTGTTCCACGCCTGCCCGGTGCCGATCGCGTACGTCTGCGTACCTCCGCTGACGGCAAACAGGCCCGTCGAGATGCTGTAAACCGTGAGCCGGTTCGTGCTCCAGGAATCGAGCATCCCGTTCAGGATGCCGAAAGCAACTGTCGACTCCGAGACGCCCGGCGTGCGGCCGGCGCCGAGTCGGCCGATTAAGGTAAGGGATCGATTTACTAATTCTTGGGCGGTCACTGGTTGCTATTTCCTTTCGGCGGGGGCGCCTGCGTGTCGACTCGTTCCGGCGCCGAGTTGAGCATCGAAGCCGTGAGCGCGGTGATCGCGGCTTTGGTGAGCTGCGCGTTACTCACGAGGCCGGGATCGAGGCCACCTTGGCGCGCATACTGCGGATAGATCCGCGTCGCCAGGTTGTAATGGAGCGCGTCCTCGAAGCCCGGCGGTAGGCTAACCGTATCGCCGACCGTGGCGAACGCGGAAAGCTCCGTCCAGTAGTCAATCTCGAGATTGCCCGGCGAAGGCGCCGGCGTGGGAAACACTCGGATATTCAGGTTCGGAAACGAATTGTCGTAAGCCATCGCTTGAGGCAAAATGGAAACGACGCCGCGGCCGTCGTCGACGGAGGCGCGAAACTCTTCGAACGACATCGCCCGGACAGGTGCGCGAAAACCGCCGGACACTGCCGAAGCGCTGCAAATCTTGACCGGCCGCGCGGACGTCGAAAACGTTCCCGTCGTGCCCATCGTGTACGCGTTAGTGCCCGCGGTGAGCGCGAAGGAGGTATGCGTCTCGGTGAAGATTGAAACGTGTTCGGTCGACCAGCTTTTGAGCATCTGGTTCAACCGCAGAAACGCGTCGGCTTGCTCCTCGCTGGTGATCGTCTGACCAGGCGCGATCAGGCCCAGGTCGAGAAATGCCTCTGTGATGATGTCGCTTACGAGCGTCGCCATTTACTTGTCTTTCTTGCCGGTGTTTTTCTTGGGTTTCTCATCCTCGAGAAACGCAGCCGGCGTGTCTGCCCACCCTTCGCCGAGCGCCTCGTCGGCTTCCGGAGTGTCGACAATCTGCGCGGGTTCGGTGCGGTGGTAACGCCAGCTCGGGTAATGTTCCATGAGTCCTCAAAGAAGCGAGGGGCACTCGTTTGAGTGCCCCCAGGTGGTTAATAGCGGACGCGGCAGGCGAGCTCGGGACGGAGCGTAGCCCAGCCGTACAAAACATCGAGACGGCAGGGATACTGATCCGTCGAGATGTTGTAGTCCTTGACGATGCGAACCGAGAGCCCGGTGCGCTTGTCGGCGGCGCGAGCTGCGAAGTCAACGCCCTTGGGGATGACGAGATCCGCAGACGCCAGAGTGAACGCGTCGCGATGATACACGAGCTGTTCGTTCGAAAGCGCGTTACCTGCACCGTTGACGGTGATAGCAGCGTTGTCCGCCGGCGAGGCGGTAACGGTCTGCTTTGCGCCGGTGACGATGATCGAGGGCGAAATGCTGATCGAGCAGTTTCCCGTTCCGTCGCTCGCCGCATCGGCAGTAACAACGAAATCCTGGAGAACGCCGGTCGACTGGCGAGACTGCGGATTGACCGAGAACACGTTCGCGATCGTGAACACGTCGCCCTGTTTGAGGCGGTTCGCCGCGGAAGCGGTCCAGCCGTCAGTTACCAGGGTTGCGCCGGTCTGGCTTGCGCCGTTGACCAACGGAGTCCCGCCCTGCTGGCCGCAGGTGTGGGTGTTGACGTTCTGATCCATCGAGAACTTGAGGCCCGCAGTGCGGCCCATCGTGCCCTCGCGGTACTGGCGAGAAACATCCGAGCTGTCGTTGAACAGTCCGGAGAGACCCTGAACCAGGTCCGCCTGAGACTGAGCGGTCAGAACAGCGTTGCGGTTGCCGTCACGCGGCGCCGCGCAGTTGTCCAGCTTGACGCCGGCGGACAGGTAGGGAGCCAGAGCGGCGCCGCCAGTGCCCACAAGCGAGGTGCCCGGAGTGCCCACGCGGTTGTAGATGTTCTTGTACTGCGCAAGCCCGTTCAAGTCGATCCGGTTGGCGACGTTCGCCATTGCCGGCTTGATGATGCGGTCGGAAAACTCGTCGATGCTGAGGGTCAACTCCTGCGAGCTGAACTGAATGTCGACGCCTTCCTGATTCGTCAGGCTTACGGTCGTGTACTCTTCCTGCGCGTCTTCCACGCTCAGAGCGGCGCCCGTGCGGCCGACATACCGAACGGGTTTGCGGACCTGAATGCTCGAGCCGATCTTCTGGCCGGCTGCGGCTTCGGTTCCGAACTTTGGCGAGTACTGTTTGTCGACACCTTTGGTGAATGACAGGTTGTTCTCGAGCACCATCAAGGCTTCCTTGATGATGAGGCTCGGCGTTAGTAAAACGTTGCTCATTGTTGTCTCCGTCCGCCTCCCGGCGGTCGTTGCCCTGTCCAGTCGTCTCGACGGTCAGAGCGCATCTAAGAAGTCGGCGAGCTACCGGATCTTGCCGCTTTCGCGAGCTTTCCGATATTCATCGGGGCTTAAATCCTCCGGACGTTTGGCGGCGACGGCCGCTTTCGTGCCCAGTGGCTTAATCGGCGCCGGTGCTGCGCTGACTTTCGGTTTCTTGTCTTCAGGAGTGGCTTCGGCACCCTCGAGTTTCGCGAGGATCTTACCGAGCGCCAGAGTCGCCGCTACCGGATTCAGGCCGTTGATGCGTTCGCGCTCCGCAGGGTTTTTCCCCAGGTAGTACGCGAGATCCGCGCCGTTTTCCGATGCCAGAATTGCGTGCTCGATCGGTGGAGTGATTTTCGCGTCCGTCATTATGACTTCGTCGAAATCCTCGTACCGTTCGCGGGCGGCCTCTTTCTTCGCATCCCAGCTTTCGCTAATTGCGTTTGCTTCGGTTTCGGCTTTCGCCTTCGCCGCGGCTTCCGCCTTCGCCTGTTCGCGTTGATCGAGCTTCCAGTCCGCCAACTTCTCGACATAATCCTCGTAACTGTCGAAATCCTTGGCTTGAGGTTTCCCCTCTGCCGCGGGCTTCGTTGGAGTGTCCGCCGGTTTATCTTGAGGCTTCGCAGCAGGATCCCCCGCCAAACGCCCCTTGAGTTCCGCATTCTCCTTTACGAGCTGGTCGATGCGTCGCTGAAATCCGCCCTTCTTCTTGGGCTTCTCTTCGTGCTCCTGACCTTCTTCGCCCGTTTCCGAGTCGGGCTCAGTTGTGGCCGCTTCTTCAGCAGCCGCGGAAGTTTTCGTTTGTTCGGGCACCTTGCCGGTTTCCCGAAAATTTCGGTAGTCCGCGGCGTCCAGGCTTTCCGGGTCCGCTTGCACGGGCGCCGGCGTTTCCGTCGTGGTCGACGGCGTTAGAACTTCATCGGGCATGGATCTTTTGCAGTCTCCAAGGATTTAACGCGGTGAATGCGCGCCGCTACGCTTACAACCTTCAGTCGGCGAAGTCGGCGCGGTCGCTCGATCACTGCAGCCGCGCACCGCTTGAGAGCCGGAAACTGCCGGACATTGAGACGTGCGGCGGAATGGTTTGCCCTGCGATCAAGCCCGGCCAGGCCACCGCGCCCTCGGTGTATCCCGAGAGCTGCCCGGCCCATTTCGCGTATTGATCTGTCGAAACGCTCCCCGCTCCGGGAATGAGCGAACCGACGTAAGACCCGGCAGGTGCCGAGGTTAAATCGTACCCATTGAGATAGGCGCCGAGCGTGTTTCTCGGGTCGCCCGGCAGGGCGTAAAGCTGGTTTTGCAGCAACGTACCCGCGGCAAACGCGGTCGCGGAATTATTGAGCTGATAATCGTACACCAGCATTCGCATCCCCTCGTTTGCGAGCTGTCGGTTTTCGCCGGCACCCGTCGTTAGGGTGATGAGCGTCCACCAATCGGTATCCGTCGGCAAGTGGTTGAGATTAGAGATTGCCTGTTTAGACCGGTACTGCAAGCCGTCCGTATAGATGACGTACTCGTTCTGGGCATACGTTCTCGTCGAATCCCAAATCTGGCCTTGATAGTTGTGGCCGCCGCCATAGCAGTACAACTGCCCAAGGGTTGCAGTCGCGGCGTACATCGGCGGAATGCAGCCAGGATAATAGGCCCCGTTGTAAACGCCTCCCTGGTCCGGGGTGATCGACGAGATAAATTGGTTTGTCGCGGTGTGGGCGTAGGTCAGGTACATGGCCTGCGACGGCGCATCGTAGCCCTCCATCGCTTTCGACATATGGAACAGCGCTTCGGCGAAAAGAGCGGCCATGTACGGCTGAAAGCCCCAGCCCACAACACCCGAAACTCTTTCGTAAACCAATCCGCGTTGGCATCCAGAATTGCAGGTCGGCCCTTGATATGGCGGGGTGATCGTCAGATCCTGCCCGGAGATCGCAGTCACGACGTAGCGGATGCCGTCCCCGTTGTGAACGTTTCCCTCTGTCGGGCATGTGCCACAGTAGGCAGGGATATCGGTACCGGGCGTCGTCTGCGGATACGTCCACGCTGGCAAACCAACCATTCCCGACGTAAACGACGTTCCGACCCCATGAATCGTTGTCGATCCATTGGTGACCTCGACGTACCCGCCGTTATCCAATGTTGACGGGCCAGAGTGCCCAAAGCAGTTCCAGCCGCTAAGTGTTCCCGAACGTATGGTTGCGCTGAGAGTGCTCAAGAAATTCTTGATGCTGAGTTGGTAGCTTGCCTTTTTTGTAGGATCGGTTTCGACCAGCGCGGCCAGCGCGGCGAAGGACATCTCATATGCGTTGTCGCGCTCGAGCGCACATTTTCCAAAGCTTGCGGGAAGGTACAGATCCAAATAGGTCTGGTAAAAATCGCCCACCTGCTCGATTGACCGCAAGAGGTACGAATTTCCTGCCATCTGCTGCCACAGCACCATGCCCAGCAGTGAGACGGATCGCGACTCCGAAAAGCACAGCGTCAGGTTGCCAGGGGAAAGGTTGTTGGTCGAAGGGTTGCAATTGTAGAAATAATCGATTTGGGGAAACTCCATCCAATAGGTCGAGAGAGTCTTCGCCCCAGAGTAAAAGGCATCGCTTCCGGACCGCCAATAGTTGATCAGCATCGCTGCGTTCACGTCGTAGTATTGGGCGGGGTTGTCTGTGAATGTCCAGTTGGCGACGGTTGGGTCCTGATCCGATGCGGAACCGTACCGCACGGTGCAGCCGGAAGCGCAATTCGGCCACGGATAATAGGGCGTTGTCGGGTAGACGAAAGGAGTCATCGACGGGCCACTCGGCACGGCTATCGTCATGTGCGTGTCGTCCGTGCAGACGTGTGGCCGCAAAAAACTGTAATGCGTAAGGCCGTCCTGCCCCGTGTACTGCCACACGAGATTGGTATGACCGTCCCAGGCAAAACCACCCCCGCAGAATTCGGATTTGAATGATGTGTTTGTGCCGACGACGTTGCTAGTGCCATCAGCGGTAAGCGTGATCGTATGTGTGCTCGGGAACAGTGTCCGCCAAAACGGAGCATAGGCCCCGCCCGGCGCGAGCGCCTGTGTTTGAAGGTTCAACTCATTAACAACCGCCGTATCGACGTAGGGCCAGGAAGAGCTACCAAATTGCACCTGTGGCCCGACTAGATACTGCTGAACCGGTGTCAGTCCCTCAGCCGTCAAGTCGATCGCGCCGGCGCTGTTTGTGATCTTAACGACGCCGTTATGCGCAACGCAGGTTGCCGCGGTTCCGTGGCTGTCCGTGACGGTCAGCTGGGTATTGAAGCTGCCGAAATTCGAGAGCCCCGTCGCGTCCGTTGTCCGAGCCGATGGCGTCGTGTACGAGGGCATTTGCACAACTCCATCCGACCCGGCCCCGGCGTACGACCAGGCGAACGATGCGAGCGCCGCACCATCGAGCGCATAAGATCCGCCCCAGTCAGCGGCCCCCGCGCTGAGGTGCATCGTCTGTCCCGACGCCACCGTCTGGATAGATCCGGGATCACAAATTGGGGAAAGGCCAGGGGGGAAAGCCTGGGCAGTTCCGAGGGAGCCGACGAGCGTTTGCGCGAAAGAAGAGGAGTCGGTCGACAAGGCCCCCGATTCAAATTTGTAGTCCAGCCACGACGCAGGCGCAGCGACGAACGGATGCGGGATGCTCGTCGGAGGAATTGCGGAGTTGTACCACCGCACGTAATCGACATAGCCGGTATCGCCGGTGCCGCCGATGGTGATGTCGCTGGCCGCGATCGTAGAGCCGAGAGGATGCGACACGATAGAAAAGGTGCACCGCATCAAAGTTTGTCCGGTCGGAGTGTTCCAGACCTGCCCATAAATTTTCCCGGCCGTCAGGTCAACCGAAAGTAGGTAGGTTAGGTCGGTATACCCGGCTGCCGATGGCGTGCAATTGCCGACCGTGGGGCTGATTGTGTCTGCGGTCTGAAAGCTGAACGAATCGGCGCCATAGTCGAAGCCATACCCGCCAACCGACACAAGATGCTGCGTTGTGCCCGTATTGACCAGCCCGTGGAAGCGAGCCGTCAAACTGAAACTTGCCCCGTTGATGGTAGACGGGGGGACTGTGATGCTCGCGGTTGCCGGCGTCGTTGGAGTATTGATCGCGGCGCCGGCCGAAAGCGCCGAGCCGAGAATGAGTACCAGGAACTTCATTTTGGTTTAGTTGCCCGTTCTGAGCAGGTAAGGCGATCCAGTAGCTCCGCCAGTAGAGGCGGTCCAGACGGACGGCATCGGCGAAGCAAAAGTGATCGTGGAGCCGGAGCCCGTCGCGACTCCCGTCGCGCCGCCCCCAAAGGCCGCATTGAGAGTATTCACGAGCACGATGTTGAATCCCTCGCCAATGCAAACCAGCTTTAGGGACGTGTCATTCGACGCGCTCACGATCGCGTATTGTTCGCCAACAACGAGACCAGAGCAAACGCCGCCGGATACATTCGTTCCGCCCGTCCAGGTGAGAGTATGCGCGCCGGTCGCCGTAATATTGCTGCCAGTCGCCCGCGCCCAGCAGAGCAGAGTCGTCGGCACGAGCGGAGACCCCGAGTAGGAGAAAACGCCGAATAGCATGCTGTTTGACCCGTCCGCGGCGGGCGTTCGTACCGCGTAGGTGATGTCCGGCATTGTCGTCGTTAATGCGGTGAACGCAAATGAGTTGCCGCCGAGTGGCGCACCATATGCGGCGTAGTCGTCCGAAGTGCCCCCGCCTGAGTAACTTGTTCCGAAAAGCCAATACCCCGGATGCGACGGTGTTGGACCTCCGCTTGTGCTGAGGCAGCTTCCGCCGCCTGATTTAACGCACGTGAGTCCGTTCGTCGGATCGACGCCAAGCGCAAATTGATTACTGCCGCCAGGATCGCTAATCGTGCCAGTCGCGCCCCCGAAGGTTGCGGCGCCAGAGCCCCCGCAAACGAGAGCGGTGCCGTTCCAGGTACACGGCCCCATCGGCGAAGCCACTCGTCTAAAATTCGTGCCATCGTACGAGTACAGGGAACCTTTGCCCGCTACCGAGCTGCCGGCGGGAACTGCTGTCGTCCCATCCTCGAGCATCAGCGTCTTAGCGCCGAGCCCGGCGACATTCACGGTTGCCGTTCCGGTATTCGTGGTTTGCGGGATGAACGAAATCGTGAGCCCCGCAAGCGTCGACACTGAAGGTGTCGGCGACGGACAGGTATAGGCCGTCGTGCTGCCGCTCGCGTCCGCGCAAACCGTACTCGCGGGCGGACCAGTCGCGCCAGTTGCTCCGGTCGACCCCGTAGCGCCCGTGGCACCCGTGGGTCCTGTTGGCCCCGTTGCCCCCGTTGGCCCCGTGGCTCCAGTTGCTCCCGTGGGACCAGTCGGACCAGCCGGACCGGTAGCGCCGGTGGCGCCGGCGGGACCGGTGGCGCCTTTGAGCGTCCAGGTGTTCGTGGCAGTGCAGATGTAAAACTCGTTTGCCGTGTTGGTGTAAATATCCTTCCCGGCCGTACAGTTGCCGGAAGGAGCGCCGATGCCGGTCGAGGCGGCCGGCTTCGAGTTGATTACACTGTCGAGCGCCGGATACGAAGACGACGGCACGGCCGAGTATTGAGCGAATCCGAGGCCGATCGACAGAAGAAGAAGCGAGATCGTTTTCAACATTTGAGAAATCCTTGGTTTAATTGGTGAGCGCCGCCCAGCTCGAAGACGTGAGGGTCGACCAGCTCGAGGACGTGAGGGTCGACCAGGAGAGCGGAGGAGGAACTCCAGACCCGCCCGGGCAAGTGTTCGATACCGCTTGCGCGATCGACAGCGACGAGTACGTCGTGCAGATATGCCAATCTTCGGCATTACGCCGGTACCCGCCCTTAATTGCATAGGTGACCTGATACGTCCGGCCGGCCGGACTGCCCGTATCGGTCGGAAGAAATTGAGCGGAGAAAGTCCCCTTGACGACAGGGATAAACGCCCGGCCGCCGCCGATCGGTATTCCATCGGCCGATACGAAGGGTTCCCAGTCCACCATGAGCTGGCCGTTCACCAGGCGCCCTCGAGCGTCTCGAATCGTGTCCGTAACCGTCGTTGGATTCTGCGCGCAGAGCGCCGCGGCGAATGCGATCGCGAGAAGAAAGCTTTTCATCATGCTGCCTTTGGTTGCGCCGCCGCGGCTTCCGCCGCCGCCTGCTGCGATTCGGTGTCGTGTTCCTGCTGCGAGGCCTGTAACCCCGCCTGGTGAGCCTGTTGACCCTGCTGCATGGCGGCCTGGTGACCCTGCTGCATTTGAGCCATTTGCGCCTGGTGTTGGCGATCGGCGTCGCCCTCCGCGGCTTGCTGCTCGGTTTGCGCCGCCTGTTGGAGCATCCCGAGGCGAGTCTCGATACTCTGCATCTCGGCATCGAGCAACGCTTGGGCGTTTTTGCCTCGAGCCTGCAGGTCCGCGACGGTCAGCTGAGTTTGTGCCCGAATGAGCTCCATCTGAATTTTGGAATCCGCCTCGACGCGTTTTTCCTTGATGATGTCGGTCAGCTTGTGGAGCTGCTCGACCATTGCGTCGTGTTGCATTCCCATCTGCTGGAGTTGGGCTTGCGCCTGCTGGAGCTGCTTCGCGGGATCCTGGTTCTCTTCGGGATCCTTGAGCTGGTCTGGCAGCATCTTTTTCAGCCGTTCCGAGACGGCCTGCGCTTCCGGCCAATCCATGTTTTTGACGAGGACATCGCCGGCGATCTGCATCAGCGGCGGGTAGGACTTGGATAGCTCAAGCATCGCCTCAACTGCCTCTTGCCGGCGGGATTCGTAGGAGGCGCCAACCGAGACGGTTACGTCGTAACGGCCTTTCGTGACGTCGTAAATGCGTTGCATACCGTCCCGGAAGGTCGGTTGATTGATCGCGACCTGTTCGACGGTTTCGTCGGGCTTGATAATCCGGACGATTCGGTCTTTGTCGTAAATCTTGGGAATCAGGTCGACCAGAATCCGGCCGGCGAAACGGAGGGAGCGAACCAGATTGTCCGAGAGGTGCAGATTCGCGGTGTCGCCCTCTTTCTGCCGAGCGAGGATCGCGCGGCCGGACCGGTCACCGTGCCCGGTACCGAGCGAGTCATCGTAGAGGCCCGTCGTCGCCTTGATATCGGCTGAGCTCTGCATGATGGCCGCGGATATCGCGGCAATGGGAGGCTCGACGGAGTTGCGCTGGGGAGGCGGTAAGGGTTTGCCTGCGACGTCGGTCGGGTTGTACGTCAGGACAGCATGATTAGTGGTGTTCGCCGAGGCCCAATCGTTCTCGAATCCTTCAATCTGCCCCGCCGCGACGATAAACGGCGACTTTGGCGCAAGGCCGATCGACTCGGTTTGCGCGGAGACGTGGTAGTTGTACATCCGCTGCGAATCTTTGGCGAAGCGGATCACGCCGAGCAAATGGCGATCGCCTTCGACAATGATTTCCGTTCCAAGGACGGGTACGATCGGAATCCACTTGCCCGCCCAGTCCTGCGACTCGAGCTCCTCGCAAGCGTTGATCTTCGACCACTTCACACGCCGGCGTTCGCTCGGTCGCTTTTTGATAACACGAGCGCCCTTGGGGAGCTCGTCTTCAAACACCTTTGAGCCATCCTCGAGCAAGCACACGTCTTGTGTCTCGGTTTCGACCCGGAAGTATTCCGCGATCCTTACCGAGTCTTGCGATGCCCAGTCTTGCGCAGAGTCGCCAAGGCTTTCGAAGTTGTCGAGGCTCGCAAGCTCGGATTTCGGGTAAGCCGCTTTGTAATCGTCGAGCGGCATGTCCTCGACGATGAAAGCCCACTTGGCATCCGAGTAGTCCGGTTCGACGGCCGAGGGATCGAAGTACACCGTGAACGGGTTCAGAATCCGTTTGCAGATGATTTCTTGATCGAAGCTCGTCTCGTCGCAATATTCGGTCAGGTAGCGCCAGAACCCGAAGCCGGACCGGACCGCGCACTCGAAAGCGTTATCGTGTGCGATCGACGCATCGGAATTGACGTCGATATGCCGGATCATGCCTTGCAGGATTTCCGCGGTGTCGACGTCGGCGCCGCCGCCGACCGGGTTTACTTTCGTTTCCGGACGCGATTGCCGCTGTTCGTTGGTAACCTGTTGAACGACCTGGGGCAGGCGGTTGACCGTAAGGCACGGCCGCTTATCGTCATTTCGCTGTTTTTTGACGTTGTCCGGCCACTGTTCGCCGGCGAAGAAACGCAGATCGTCGAGCCCTTCCTCGCGGATCAAACGCTCAGCTTCCGCAGCTCGGCGGAAACGCTCGAGAGCGGTCGATATCAGTTCGTCTTTTGGTCCGCCGGCGTACGGCTGATCGGTGGTCATCCCATCCAACCAGTCGGCGAACTGCCCGACCGCGGTTGATTCGTCTTCTTGACGGGCTCCGTCTTGCACCTTGCGCGGCCGGACACGACGCCGTAACGGGTCGCATCCATGAGGTGATCGTCGGATTTGACGACGCGGCCCTTCTCGTCTCGGTGATACTTCCGGAACTCGCTCAACCAGTTCGCCAGGTCAGAGAAAACCTTAAGCTGTCCGGAGCTCAGCGCTTGCCAGACCTCAAAGATTCCGGACTCGACCGCGTTCTCTGCCGTCTGGAGGTCCAAGCCCTCTTTCTGGTACAGATCGAGCAGGTTACGGCCGTCGACCTGGTTGGACCCGATACAGCTCGGATCGATCACGCCCGGAATCCACGCGCCAGGCGCTTTGATGGCCGCGGCGTGAACCACGGGCTCAGCCTGCCCGCGATAGTGTTCGTGATACAGATACATCCGATTGGTGTCGCGATCGAGCGCGAACCAGATCGCGGCCGTCCGGTTCCAGCCGACATCCATCCCGTACCAGCGCGGCCAGTGTTTCGGCAGTTCGAATCGCGGAACGGTGATGTCCGATTCGGCGATCGGATAGATGGCGCCGATTCCGAGGGTCGGGACGCCCTTCGATCGCGCTTCGCGCTGGTAGACCGGGATCGACGCATAGAGCGCCGCTTTCGCTTGCTCGGTGAGGTGCGGGACGTCGTCCCAGGTGGCCTGTACGTAAAACTTTACGCGCTTCGCCGCCTCGTCGGCTTCAATGAACCCCTTGACGACGTCCGACAACCCCAACAACGGCGTGAACGTGAGCAGCATCGAGCCGTCCGTCGTCGCCGTCCGCATCAAGGCCTCGACGTAGACGTCTTCGGGTGGTTCTTCATCGAGCCAGACGAGATGTTTCGCGGTACCTTGCCAGCTTTCGCGGCCCTGTTCGTATGACTTCAGGCCCAGGACGGAACGAGCGCCGGTTTTGTGGAGGACATAGATCGTGTCGACCGCATCGGCGAGGCCTTGCCGCTTTGCGATATGGATGATCGCATCGCCCGGGATCATCCCGGTACCCCATTCGCCCGGCTTGCCGAGCAGCTTTTCTTGAATGACGTCCCGGGTGCAAAGGTTGTCGATTCCACCGGCCCAAGCTTCGATATGCGACGTAAACCGCTTGCCCGTCCACCAGGCCGGATAGTTGCCGGTGAGGTGTGCCGTTACCTCGTACGCCGCGACTTCGGTTTTCCCGGTGCGGTTGCCGGCCATGAACAGGCGCTCGGGGAATGCGGCGCCGGCCGCCATGAACTCGAGGTGCTTGGTATACAGCTCTCGCCGATACTGCCCGGTATCCGGGAACAGCGTCGCGAACTTATTTCTTTTCCGTCGAAGGAGCTCCGCTTCCATCGTTGCCAGCGAGGGCAAGCTTTTGAGCGGTAGCGAGGAGCTGAGTAAGTTCGTCATCGGTGAGTGTCTGGAGCCGTTGCGCCTCAAGCGAGATCGGCCCGCCGTCCTTGCCCGTTACTTCGGCCGAAACGCGATCGCGATACCGCTCAGGCTTCAGACCCTTCAGCAGGAATTGAAGGAGCGAATCGGAGTACTTGATAACGCCGAGCGGCTTTTTCCCGTATATCGGTTTTGATATATCGGGCTTGCCCGTCTCCGGGTTAATCTCGAAACCCTTGAGCGGGTACGTAAACTGCCCCTGGTACACGTTCGGTTCGAAGATTCCCTCGTGTGCCCGCCGGACTGCTTCGTCCTCGAGCATTGAGGCGGCCTGTTCGACGGCCGCGGCGAAGGCCTCGGCATAGGCCGGATCCTTTTTCATCCACTCGTAATGGTCGCCACGGTCCATCTTGGCGGCCTTTGCTGCCTTTGTGATCGAGCCACACGCGGCGAAGGCCTTCAGGAAGGCTTTGTGCTTGCCAATAACGCGCTTCGCCATATCAGCGGGTAACGACGGCAGAGGCCATCTGCTTTAGCTCCCAGTCGCACCGCTCGCAATGACCGCAAGCCGAATTCAGCGCAAACGAACCGCGGCAAACACCCCGGGTGTACTTCGGAAGGGGCTCCGACCCGATAGGCTCGTACTTCCGCTCGAAAACGTCTTTCGGGTTCAGGTATACGTACCCGTCGGCTTGCAAGACCCAGTAATCGCCGACCACGGGTTTCATGCGCGCGGTCATCTCGGGCGTTGCGTGAACGGTTTGATTATCCTCAAGGCTCAAAACGAGGGAAGACGGATCAACGGTCGACAATTGGCGAATTGCCAGGATGCGAAAAGCGTGAACGATTACAGGTTTTGCGCGGTATCTCATGCAAGAATACTCAGGACTTGCCACATCGGAGTGTCCGGACTCACGCCGAGCCCGTTCGCGACGAATCGCAGGTAGTTGCTGGTGTCGTTATGATCGGCCGGCGGCGCGTACACATTGATCGCTTGTCGCAGCGTGTAGCCCATGCCGGCGTAAATTCGTAACTGACGCTCGAGATCCTCCCAGCCGTGTTCGTCGGTGTCGATCGTGCCGACGTCGTTCGGTCCGTTCGGGTGTTGGCAGTGCGGACCGTGGCGCAAGTCGCCCGGGTTATGCCGGACGGTCGGAATCGCGCCAGGCCGGCCGAAGCCTTCCATTTTGGCGATGAGGACAGCGCATTTTGTCCGCATTAGGTGTTCCTCAGTAGAAGCCACCAAAACGCAACGAAACCGACGAGGGTGAAGAAACCACCCAAAAGATTCATCAGATTTGGTCCGATATCGATCATTGAAAAGCCTTTCTCACCCGCGACCCCGACATATGCGAGCACCGCGGGCAAAAGACCGGCGCCCCGGAAAACACGAAAACCCGAGGCGCCGTTGAAGGAGAACTACCGACTAGTCGGCGACCTGTTGAGAACTACTCGGAGGCGACGGGAAGCGGCGCCGGATCGACAACGGGAACCGGAGGCGGTACCGGACGCTTCGAAGCGAGCGCAGCCGCGGAAAGCTCATCCATCGCGGTATTGAAGTCGATCACATCCTGGTCGACGATGCCCTGTTGTCCAGGAATGGGAGCTGCAGCGGTTTCGGCCGCGGTTTTCAGATTGCCGAGAGTGGTTTCGTCGGCGCTAAGCTTCGATTCGCGCTTGGTGGCGTTTTGAATTGCGAGGTCAAGAGGATTCACACCCGCTAGTCGGCAGCTCGGGGAAGCGTTCAAGTAAAAGCGTCATGCGGCGCGATGCGATCGTGAGCGCGACCGATTCGTTTTCCGTTCGGTTGGTGATGCTCCAAAGGTAGTTGAGCCGGCGATCGAGCCAGTCCCGACGCTCGACAGGCGAGCCTTCCGCGGGATAGCGGCCGTCGACGATATCATCGCCAAAATTGCGGCGCAAAATTCCGCGCCAGAATTCCTCTTGTTGTGCAGGTTTATGGCGAGCAGCACGCCGCGGCATTATTTCCCCTTGAGCAAGCTAAACAACACAACGAGCAGCGTACCGACCGAACTCACCAAGACGCCAATGATCCACCAATGCAGCTTGTCGAGCTTCTCTGAGTTCGAATCGCCTTGCTTTTCAACGCCCGTGATGCGCGCGCCGTGCTCGGCTTGCTTTTCGCGAATCTCGCCTATCTGGTCTGTGAGATGTTCGAGCGCGATCATGACGCCGGCGCCGTTTCTACGACCTTGAGCGATCGCGACCCAGTCTGATGCGATTCAATGACGGCCGCGCAGACTTCCGGCGCGACCTGGTCGAGAGATCCGAGCGTCACCGTCGCCAGCCCAACGAAAGCTCGAGAGCTCACGAGCTCGGAGAGTTTCTTGACGTTGACGGTCCGCTGATCCCCACAGGCCCCGATATACGCCGTGTATTGCTTGCCGAATACGGTCTTTACTTCGGAGGCCGGCAGCGACGCCGCCGAGGCGCGCAGCAGCTTCCGGAGGGTTTCAATGCGGTCAGCAACCGGCTTAAAATTCCTAGCCCGCTTTTCGAGCGTGCCCAACTCGTCGACGAGCTCGGCGAGCGCAGCGGTTTTCTGTTTGGTAGCGGTTGCAGCCTTCACACCCGCTAGTCGGCGTTATCCAGAAACGTACTTGTGACCGTGGCAACGGCCCGGATCCGGACCGATCGGGAGCCCGCAGACCGGACAGCGTTTCACGCGTGGCCGTCCGGAGGTTTCGGCGAGCCGGCCGCGTCCGAGGTCAGCAAAAAGCCGATACCCGTCGCAATGCCGGTAATCTGCCCTGCGTACTTGGGCGAAAAAGAAGCGAGCAGAGCCGCGACGCCTGCAATCGAGGATCGCGGATTCGACAGAACAAACCGCCAAGCCCGGGCGATCGTGTCGGCGAGCTGGCCGGCAGGTACCGCTTTCGCCAGGCGCGGCAGGACCAGGCCGACGAGCAGCGTCCCGACCGGTACGCCGTATTGAAGAAGAAGAGAGGGTTTCATTTTCGGTTGAGTCCGTAAATCAGCATGAAAGCGGGTTGAACAATGGTCGAAACGAGCGCCCCGTCGACACCCGCGGTTGGTTTCGAGGCGCGAACGTACGGCATGAAGTACAGGTTTTTCGTGTGCGGAATCCGGATCGGGACGCCGATCGAGCCCGTCAAAGCGAGCGAAGTCGCCCCCGTTGGCAATTGATCCCGGCCGCCTTGACCGATGAGCAGCACCGATAAAGCGCCATTTGCCGAGCCTGCGATGACGTAGGCGAGGCCAGTGGTAATTGTTGAGGGTAGGGCAGGGGAGCCGGCGGCAACACGCGCTACAGGCGTCGAGAGCGTCGACCAGTGGAATATATTCGACGTGCCGAGACGTTCTGCGAGATTCACGTCCGCAGAGATCGCGTGAGCGTCACCGCGGCGCCAGCTCGGGCCAATTCCGATCGTAATATCCGGCAGCGGTGGGTCAGACGTTGTTTGAGCAGACGCCATTGAGGCGAATGCGGACAAAAAGAGCAGCGCAACGAGCGCAAGCAACAACCAGGCGAAGACCTTCACGCCCTCTTAGTCGGCGAATTACGCGACCTTCAAATCGTTCCGGATAAAAGCGAGGGCCTCCGAGTGAGCTTTAACCGCCCGCCATTCCGGGATCCCGAGATCCGCGGCGACTTGCGCCAGGCTCGGCTGATCCGCCGAATAGTACCGGGCGAACACGGCCGCCTGCTCATTCGACAGATAGGAGCGCGAGAGCGCGATCCGCTGCAACTTCCGTTTGCGGTCGATGATGCACTCGACGTTTGGAGCTTCGCAGGTTTGCTCGTACGTTTCTTCGATGCCCGGCCGAGTGTTTTCGGTGTAATGCCGCCGGCGAGCGAATTCGACGATGTTTCCGTGAATAAACTTGCGAGCGTACGCGTCGAATGGCGTGTTGTTGTGGTTTTTCGGATCGTACAGCGTCGCAGCTCGCAACAACCCCAGGTGACCGTTTTGAATGAGATCCTCCAACTCAAACGAGGGAGGCAAACGTTTCTGGATGCGTTCCGCGATCGGACGAACCAAATGAAAATGCTGAGCAGCTAATTTGTCACGACGCTCGAGAACCTTGGCGCGATGGTTTCCCGAGTCGATCGAGACGACTTTGGAAGAAAGAACCCGTGACACCGGTGTAATATATCATATGTTAGAAACATCACACCACGAGGGTCTTTTTGTACGTAGAAATACGCAGGTAAGGCTACGTACGTCGCATACGGGTTTTACGGATTGGTTGCGGCGATCGCACGGGGCATGCTGGCCCGGTTGATGGCGCCGGCCGCCTTCCTCTGAGCCCGATCGAGCCCGTCCCAGGCGATCTGGACTTCAAAGATCGCGTGACACGTATCGCAAGGCTCCTTAGCCGTCATCGCCTCTTCGGTCGTGTATTGCCGGCGAGGATGCCGCGGACAGGTCAGCGTCGCAGCTCGTCGCGGGTGAATTCTCAGCATTGCGTTATGCGCGGTTCGTTCGTTGGCACGGTCCGCTGAAGTGTACCCGCCAGGTACAGCGCAGCTCCGAGATGGACCGTGCCGCGAAACGATTTGCTCTGGCTAATATTCCGCGCCCTCCCTTCTGGCCGTTCCCGCGACGACGGGTAAGCGCCGCCGCGGTGATTTGAGAAACGGGCCTCACAACCGACAGTGGAGACGAACATTTACCGCGATGCCGGCGGCTCGGCTTGCTTCCGAAAATCATTCGAGCATCGATTCAAGCAGCTTCGCGAGCGCCTGGTATTGGGCGGGATAACCCGGCCGCATCATATCCTCGCGCTTGATGTCCTGCATCTTGATCTCGACGTGGGCGCCCTCTTCGCCGTCCTCTTCAACGCCAGCGACAATTATCGTTACGTTGAACCGCGGGAAAGGGTTTTTCATGCGGCCTCCACCCGATCGAAGGGCTCGCTCACTTCTCGAGCACCAAACGGCAAAATCTCGCAGGTGAACCAGTCGACGAAGAACCTCGCACCGCATGCCGAACAATCCTTGAACGGTTCCGGCGCCCGCGCGGAGACGGCCGCGCCGCATTTGCAATGGGTTGAGAGCGTGAAAAGCTTAGTCATGCTGCTGCCTTTTCCGCTGGCTGCAGCTTGAACCAGATCTCCCCCATCTCGAGAGCCGCCCAGGTTCTCACGCGATCCTCGCGATCCACCCAATGCGCGCGGGCCTCTGCGATCGAGAAATGACGGCAGCCGCAAACCACGCGCAAGCCAGAGCCCTTGGCGACGTAAAACGTGATCGGCCCCCACTCAGCGAGCCCTGAGATTTGCATCGGAAGCCCCAACACCTCAAACTCACCGATTTTCGCGCCGGAAAGGTTCGCGCCGGAAAGGTTCGCGCGGGAAAGGTCCGCGCCGTAAAGGTCCGCGCCGGAAAGGTTCGCGCCGGAAAGGTTCGCGCGGGAAAGGTCCGCGCCGTAAAGGTCCGCGCCGTAAAGGTCCGCGCCGGAAAGGTTCGCGCCGGAAAGGTTCGCGC
>Ga0070661_100000277_pt1 | contig 41446 bp, 38 predicted proteins | sample KBSC43metaG_FD_64663 | JGI IMG/M metagenome (GOLD analysis project Ga0070661, IMG submission 64663) | Corn rhizosphere microbial communities from Kellogg Biological Station, Michigan, USA - KBS C4-3 metaG | ecosystem: Host-associated > Plants > Roots > Rhizosphere > Soil ... | reverse complement strand
TGTACTACAGGTTCATTTTGTCACCTGTATTCTTCTCAGTAATCCTTTACTTCATTCCGTTTTCTTTCCAAAATTCCTTTCTCCCGCTTCAATGGAAACCGGTAAGTAATTTTCCCGCGGCGGGATCGGGCAATTATATTTGCCCTTTACATAAGCGCAATACGGGTTGTAAGCTTTGTTGAAATCAATGACCAGTTGATTGTTTTTTATGTCCCCGATCTCAAAATCAAGATAACGACCGGCCTCGTAAGTTTCCTCACCCGTCGTTTTATCGGTGAACATTAAAGCAAGATAGTCTTTGTATTTAGGGTCCGCCATTAGATTCTGCGATTGATAAATATTTGCCGTTACCAGTGTATCATGCATCCTAAACGAAATTGTACCAAAAACTCTGTATGTCTTTTTCTGCAGTCCTGACGTTTCCATCGCAAACCATTTGTTGCCTTTTGCTCTCTCAAAGTGTGCAGTAACGCGATAGTCTTCATTGATAGGAAAGAAGTGGAAATATTTCTTATCGGCACCCTGGACTACTTCATGGTCCTTGACATAACGATCAACATATCTTTGTAATGAGTCGTTGTAAGATGATTGGCCAAAAACACTTGCAAAACAAACGGTGAGTAATATTGACAAATAAGATCTTAAGCCTGGCATAAAATGATTTTAAGAAAGAGGGGGTAAATAAATTTCTGCCATCATACATCTCGCACTGCCGCCGCCATTTACTTCAATCGTGTTAAGCGGAGCGTGTATGATCCTGTTATACCCACTCAATTTTTGTACCTGTTCTTCTGACAAAGAACGGAAAGCCTGGGTTGACATTACCAACAACTTTTCATGTTTCGCGTTTTCAACCTGCAACATATTTCCTGCAAAGTGATTTAGCTGCTGGTAATTTATTTCAATGACCTCTTTCCCGATTTTTTGAATAGCCGAAACGACTTCCTTCTTCTCTTTACTATCGCGAATCGAATCAAGGCAGATCACCACATATCTATCGGCTATACACATCATAACGTTTGTGTGATAGATCGGTTGCCCGTTTTCATCAACCGAATGAAAAATGAGCGCCGAGTAATTCATTTTAGTACAAAATTCGTCAAGTACTTTTTTGTCTGTCCGCGGAGAAAGACAGGCAAAAACCAACCTGTTATCCCGATCGAGAACCATGCTCCCCGTTCCTTCGAGGAATAAATTGTCCTTCTCATGATAACTAAGGTCGATCTTCTTTTTAACCAGGAATTGTTCATCGATCTTTTCAAGCACATGGTCTTTCCGTTCGCCCCTGCGACTTACAGCATACATTGGATACAATAATACGGTTCCATCGCCGTGAAAAGATATCCAGTTATTGGGAAAGATCGAGTCGGGAGTGTTGGGTTCAGGGCTGTCTTCCACCAGCGTGACATCAACTCCATTTTTTCGAAGAAGTGCGACTAATTCATCAAACTCCTTTAATGCCTTTCCTTGTACGTTAGCGTCATCGTTCTTAACCTGGAAGGCATTGTTTGCGGCCGTTTCCGCATTGAATGCAAAATTTACCGGCCGGATCATTAATATGTGTGAAGTCGTTTGCATTGTTGTTGCTCGTTTCTCGTTGCTGGTGTCTTGCTGCTTGTTATTGGAAAGGCAGGTGCTATTTAACAGCAACTGGCGACCAGCAAAGTAACTTTACTCAACATCATCTCTTAGTATCGGCATACTCATACAATGAAACCCGCCTCTTGCTCTCGATAATTCAGCGGAGGGGATTAGTATCATTGTATCCTCCAGTTCTTTCGGATTGATTTTGCCATCTTCTATATCGTTGATTATGTCCTCTGCGTTGACAATATCAAAGCCATTATTTTTGAAAGCCTCTGCAGTTTTATCGTTACGATCATAACCGAGGACAACCCCTTCCTTCAACGCAAGCAAATTGCAGGAATCCGTCCATTGCTCCCTTGCATCAAAAGGGAATTCGTTATTTCCCGAGTAAATAAATTTGACCTTTTCGTCGCAATCAAAATCATTCTGACTGATATCCGTCAAAAGTTCCTCGAGATTATCAAAATGAACAGGGTCGTCGACGTTCTTCTTTTTGAATTGAATGATCTTTATCTTCTCATCCTTTTTCTCTGTTTCCAGGATCTTCTGGACAGGATCAGCATCCTCCATTTTGATCCTTTTCCTGGAGAAACTTCCAAGCATTACCCACACATTTCTTTTTACCTGGGTAAAGATGGTGTCAATATGCATATAGTCCCTCTTTTTTGGGATCTTAATTACAGTTATTTTCTTTACAATATTTTTTTCAAAAAGCAAATTGGACACCTGGTGAACCGCCTCCATCGTGGTTCGCTCGCTTGCACCGATCAGGACATGGTCTTTCGTGACCACCATCACATCACCGCCTTCGAGCGTAACTTTCTTCTCATCGCTTTCTCTTGGTATCAGGAACTGAAGAGGCGAATCAGGGATCTCGAGAATCTTATCCTGGTAGCCTGAGAAGATCGGGTGATTGAAGAAAATATATTTCATCAGCATCGCTTCCCTCGTCCTGGCTTTTTTTGCGGGTTTGTTCAGCAAGATGTGATCATTGATCACTATACCGATATCTCTTGTAAAAATGAAATTTGGAATAGGAGGGAACACCATTTCGTCTTCCGTGATAGTGCCGCTGATAAAAACTTTTGCCAGTTGTTTCGGAGAGACCGAGAAAAGATCGTTTTGAACAGCATAAGAACAGCCTTCAATGGCGCAAACAGCGGCCACTAGTTTTAATTTTATTTCATGGTCGCTCAGTACATCCGATAACAGGCATTGCAGCTCAATGACATTTTCCGAACCAAAGAAATTCTCATTGTCGGGTTTAAAAAAGTCACGTCGATGTTTTTCGTCATCAATTTCTGAAAGCCTTCCCTTTATTTTTGAGGGATCCAGGAAATACAATAAGAGCTTTGTGTAGTAGTCGTACTCTTTTCGCCTGATGGTATCCAGGTGAACAATATCCTCAAACAGCCAGTCTTGTGCCTTGGAAGGAACTACCTTGCCCAATCCGCTATCCGGACTGTGGACAAGCAGCCTTCTTAACCTTCCGATCTCAGATGTGACAGATATCTTATTATTTGACTTTGACATAATGAACTATTTATGATTACAGGTGATCAATTTTACAAAATCATAAACAGGACATTAATCGGGAATATAAAAATTCGCCGGCAGGAGATCCGAGAATTTGCCGGTGTTCAGCAAAGGGATATGGCGAAACATACCTGTGGTCATTTTGCAAAAATACTGAATGCAAACAACAGGGAGTAATCGGGAGGCTATTGCCACTTTTTTGTTAACTCGTTATTCATGAACCGCCAGCAACGGAATATGGGTGTGGTAAGCCAATTTCTTTGTGTGGTGACCTTTAAGGATTCCAGTTAAAATGGCGTGCCGCCGCGGAATAGTAATGAGGATATCAATATGTTTATCGATGATAAACTGTTCAATTGCTTCAAAAAAATCGGTCATACCGATAAAGTAAAATTCAGGGCTATAGTCGCTGAACAGCTCCAGCATAATGGCTCTTTCCTTTTGATATTTTTCAGTGAGCGCAACATAATGTTCGCTATTGACATTTACAACATGGAGCATCGGGCGAAACATTTCTAATATAGTTTTAATAGGTCCCGACGGGGTCGTCAGTCTTACGTTTTCGAAATCAGATGCCACCACTACATTTTTTATTTTCTCAAATTTAGCATCGGGGGGAATGATGAGTACGGGGCAAATATTCTTGTCAACCAGCTTCAACGTGTTACTGCCCATAAAAACAAGTTCCAAGCTCGACTTACCGGTCATGCCCATTACCACAAAATCCCCGTGGTAGTGGTGAACGATCCGTTCAATTTCGTGGATCAGGTCATCGCCTTTTACCAGGTCGGTTTCTATTATCACCGGGGAATCCTTTGCCAGGCTATCCTTCAATTGTCCCAACTGTGTTTCGGCCAGCTCACCATCGTATTCTTTTTCATACATATGAAACAGGACAAGTCTTGAGTCTTGAACGTCTTTTAGCATTGCGGCCGCATACTCGGCTGCATTGTACGAGACAAGAGAAAAATCTACCGGAACAATGACAGTATTCATTTTTGGATGTTTTGGTATTATTCGGAAAAGATAAAGCAAAAATAGGTGAGTAAGTCAAAAATGATAAATTTTTATTGCGCGGTATAATGATGCATAGGGTGCTAAAAAAAGAGCTGGCGGCTTCGAGGCCACCAGCTCTTTTTTCGATTATTAAATGCCAGTTAGTGGTTACTCATCCCGCGATCTGTATCCTTGTCGGAACTGCGATCTTCTGAACGGTCAGTGTCCATATCTTCATCATACGATGAAGAATCGCGACTGGATGAAGTTTTTTCTTGTTGTCCTTGTTGACGGTCACGGTCAGGCATATTGCCTTGTTGACCCTGGCGATCACGATCCGACTTACCACCCTGCTGGCCTTGCTGACCCTGCTGATTGCCGCGGTTCGCGCCACTCTGTTGTCCCTGGCTTCCTGTATCGCCTCTGCGAGTTCCTGATTGGCTTCCTTGTCCGCCCTGTTGACCCTCGCGCCCCGGATTATTACCGGTATTGCCCTGTTGAGAACTGCGATCATCCGATTTTTGATTTGGCATAATAAACGTTTTAAAAATTATCAAATTGGTTTTGTAACCTAAATATGTTAACGTAAAAAATTATGCCTGTATAATTTCAAAACGTTTAAACGTATCACATTAAAAAAAGACAAAAATTATATGCACGGGATGGGTTAATTGTCCACAGTTTTGGCTGAGCTTGTGAAAAATTTCCCTCACGATAAAATATTAATTCTTTTTTCTTTTTTTCGGAGAAGTATTTTTTAAAACCTGGTCAACATCCGGCAATGAATCAGGGTCGGGTATTTTTTTGATCCATATGGTAACTTCCTTCCATATTGAGGAATTTGTTTTAAGCTCGGCTCTTACTTTTATCTTTTCTTCTTTGAAGTCGGAAGGTATGATCAAGTCGTTTCCATCGAATTCGCACGCCGAAGATGAGAATTGTATTTGTTTGGAAGTAAGCGGTTGCCATTGTCCGTTGGACAATTTACCGTCAACATTAATGTAATTGTGTTGTCCCTTTTTCAGACTGTCAGTATATAAATGAAAGAAGATACTGTCTACCTTCTGCGAGAAAGCAGGAATTGACATGAATACAACAACCACGGCAAGCAACGACTTTTTCATTTCTACTAAAGTCGCGAATTAGAGTGAATTAGTTGCAAAAAAAACTGTCCCAAAGAAAAATTGGGACAGTTTAAGGATTGTTGACCGGAGGTCATTATAAAGAACTGTTTTTAGCCTCTCCTAATTTTGCGTGAGCAGCCGCCAATCGTGCTACAGGTACTCTTGGACCAGAACAAGACACATACGTCAATCCAAGTTTGTGGCAGAATTGAATTGAATCGGGCTGGCCTCCGTGCTCGCCGCAGATTCCCACTTTTAAATCAGGATTTATTTTACGACCTAATTCCACAGCGAACCGCATAAGCTTACCAACGCCGGCGATGTCCAATATTTCAAATGGGTTATCGTGTAAAATGTTCTTTTCTGCATACAGCGGAAGGAATTTATTTTCCGCATCTTCCCTTGAGAAAGAGAAAGTGGCTTGGGTCAGGTCGTTTGTTCCAAATGAAAAAAATTCTGCTTCTTGGGCAAGTTCATCTGCAGTCACGCAGGCGCGTACGACCTCGATCATTGTACCAAATTTGAATGCCAACTTTAATCCTCTTTCTTTCTCGATCCTTTGTTTGATTTCTTCCACGTAACCTCTTACGGTTGTCAATTCTTCAACATTGCAAACCTGGGGTACCATGATCTCGGGGCGGACATCGATATTCGCTTCCTGGCATTCTGTTGCAGCTTCCAAAATTGCCTGTATCTGCATCTTATAAATTTCAGGATATGTAAGACCCAACCTCACCCCGCGATGCCCAAGCATTGGATTCACTTCGTACAGATCATGAACCTTCTTTAACATCTGTTCTTTTTTTACGATGGCCTGGTCAATTAGCTCAATTCCCTTTTCATTGAATGGAATGGGAGATTTTGCATTCTCATCGTAAGCATGCAACAGGCGAAGACTGTTAAACAAATTATGAACCCCACTTGCAGTGTCTTTCAGATGCCGTAGGTGCACTAACTCCTCTCTGAGCTCTTCTTCCTTTGGTAAAAATTCATGGATGGGAGGATCAAGCAAACGGATGGTTACCGGTCGGGGAGCCATTGATGTCAAGATATCTTTGAAATCCTGTCTTTGAATAGGAAGAAGTTGACTCAAGGCTACCAATCTTTCCTCTTCAGTTGTAGCAAGAATCATTTCAACTACAATTGGTAACCGATCAGGGGCATTGAACATTCTTTCTGTCCGGCACAACCCGATGCCCATAGCTCCATAGTTCAATGCTTTTTGCGCGGCAGCCGGCGTGTCGGCATTGGCCATTACTTTTAATTGAGCTACTTCATCGGCCCATTGTAACAGAGTTTTTAATTCATCGCTAAATATCGGTTCAACCGTAGGAATTATTCCCTGGTAAACGTAACCCGTTCCGCCATCGATCGTGATAAAATCACCTTCGTGCAGTATCCTTTCACCAATGACGGCCTGCCGAAGTTTTACATCCACATGAATCCCTTCCGCTCCAGCAACACATGGCTTGCCCATTCCTCTTGCCACTACTGCGGCATGTGAGGTCTTTCCGCCACGGCTGGTCAATATTCCCTGCGAAGCGAAAAATCCATGAATATCTTCTGGCTTCGTTTCCTCACGGACGAGGATCACTTTATGACCGGAACGGCCTAACAGTTCCGCTCTGTCTGCATCAAACACGCACTGTCCTGATGCGGCACCTGGTGAGGCGGGAAGTCCCTGGGCCAATGGTTGTGATTTATGTAATGAATCCAGCCGGGGGTGCAATAGTTGTTCAAGCATCCCAGGTTTTAATCTCAACAGGGCATCCTGCCTGGCGATCAATTTTTCTTTCACCATTTCCACAGAAGTGCGAACCATGGCAGTAGCGTTCATTTTACCGTTCCTCGTTTGAAGGCAGTAAAGTGTTCCCTTTTCAATGGTGAATTCAAAATCCTGGACCTCTTTATAATGCTCTTCAAGCTTCTCACGCAGTTCCTCAAGCTGATGATAAAGGGCAGGCATTTCGTCCTTTAGTTGTGAAACCGCTTTTGGCGTTCTGATACCTGCCACTACATCTTCGCCCTGTGCATTTACAAGATATTCGCCAAACAAAATATTTTCTCCGGTCCCTGGATCACGTGTAAAGGCGACGCCTGTTGCACTATCATTGCCCATGTTTCCAAATACCATGGCGACGACATTCACTGCTGTTCCATTTGCCATTTGTGGTGTTATATTAAATTCACGGCGATAATCAATCGCTCTCTTGCCCATCCACGAATTGAAAACAGCTTTAATGGCGATTTCTAATTGTGCATACACGTCCTCCGGAAATGGTTTACCCGTATGTTCTTTCACTACGTCAAGGAATTGCTGACTGATCTCCTTTAAATTCTCAGTGTGTAACCCGATGTCAAGTTTTACACCGGCCTTCTGTTTAACACTTTCAAATATTATATCAAACTTCTCATCCGGCACGCCCAGCGCCACCTTACCAAAAAGCTGAATGAAGCGCCGGTACGCATCGTAACAAAATCGCTCGTTGCCCGTTTGCGCGATGAGACCCTGCAGGGTTTTCTTGTTTAGTCCGAGATTAAGGATGGTATCCATCATCCCGGGCATTGATAATGCAGAGCCGGATCGAACTGAAACGAGTAGTGGATTTTCCGGATCACCAAAGGTCTTTTCAGCGGCTTGCTCAACCTCGTACATATGTTCCATTACTTCCGCCAGAATACCCTCTTGTAATTGGTTGGTTGGATCGGCGAGATATCCAAGACAGGCTTCAGTTGAGATCACAAAACCGGGCGGAACGTTCAGTCCGATCTGCGTCATTTCGCAAAGATTCGCGCCTTTGCCACCCAGCAGTTGTTTGTTTTTTCCATCCCCTTCTGTAAATGAGAAGACGAATTTTTGATGAGGCTTTTCGTTCGAAGTTGCTCTTCGACGGAGTTCCAGTGAATCAGGAGTGTTCATAAAAAAAAATTATAGACTGAAGGTAAAATGAAATAAAAGCTGAACATATGACCTACTTCAAGCCGGCTCATAACAAATGTCATAAGGTCAGTAGAAAGCAATACACCCCCGGATAAAACTATACGGATAAAAGAATGGCTACATAGTGACAGATAGCAGCGGCCAGTACGAAGAAATGCCAAAGGGCGTGGCTGTAAAAATATCTGTCCCATAAATAAAAAATGACGCCAAGACTATAAATGATCCCACCCGCTATCACCATTTGGAAAACAGCATGAGGCATTCTTTCAAAAAATGAGGTCCCACCCGCCAGCATACTCCAACCCATTAATAAATAGATGGCAGTTGAAACGATTTCAAAGCGGCCACAATAGAACACCTTGAAAACGGTTCCGAGTATGGTCAATGACCACAAAACGCAAAGAAGTGTGATCCCAAAACTATTGTTGTTATAAATAAGTATCAACGGCGTGTAGGTTCCGGCGATCAGGTAATAGATACTTATATGGTCAAGGATCTTTAATGCCCGCTTTACTTTTTCATGCTGAAAACCGTGATACAAAGTGGAGAAAGTAAATACCATCAAAAAGCAAAAGCCATAAATGCTTGAACCAATAATGCCATTTATATTTTCACCCTTGGCAGAAAATGTAATAAGAATAGGTATAGAAATAATACCGAACAATATGCCGAAGCCGTGCATGATGCTATTGACCAGTTCCTGTTTTAATCGCATCTCCGGAGTAAAAGTTTGCATAAGGTGAGATTTTGATATCACTAATGCAAAATGATTGCCAGAAGAATGTCGACTAATTATGATTTGTGATTTAAATCATAATGTTTTGCTTAATGTTTTCCTGCGCTTGTTAAAAAAATTCAGAAATACAGTAAAAATTATCACAGTGAGGAACACTATAAGGGTAGCGGAGTCTACAATTTTCGCATCAATGTCTTTGCCGCTGATCTTGTCGGCGTAATATTTTATAAAAGAATTGGGAAGATTTGTTTCCCCCAGCTTTTCTTTTACTTTCCATTGCCAGTCTGTAATAGGGCAGTAGCCCCAGCCAAACCAGATACCGAGAACAAACCATGAGAAAGCGGTTGCGGCTACCGTTATTAAGTGGGCCTTTCTTGTTTTTCGCCATATCCAACCAAACACGTTAAAACCGATCAGGGCGAAATGAGCAAGCGTGAGAAGTATGTCGAGGAATTTGAGCAAGGGGGTGGAAATTAAAAAGTCAAAAGTAAAAATTAAAAAAATCCCCTGAGTTTTATTGAATTCTTCCCAGGATGTATCTTAAAGGCATGAGGATTTGCCTGCTGGTCTTATTTGTTCCCATTCTGTTTCTTTCTTGCAGAGAGGATGATTCTGCAACTCCGAATCCTCATGCTGCGAAAATATTGGCTGAAGTGAATTGTACGGATACGTTCTATTATGATTTTCCAAGGGTCAATACATACTATGACAAATTTATTAGAGAACAGAAGCAGAAATCAGAAAGACTTCTCGACTTTCAACCTATTGAAAAGGGTTTCGACTCAATTCAAATAAGAATGTGGTTTAGTTACGACTACTTCGAATACTTACTAATATTGCAGAATGATAAAAAAGAGTGGTCCGCGAACTTTTGTACTTTCGAGCCGGTATATTCTAAAAAGTTCGACTCAATAGTTTCACTTAAAAAGGCATGCAGATACAAAACACCTAAATCTGGTTGGATAAGACTTGTAGATTCTCTTTTTTCTTTACAAATACTTACATTGCCCGACTATCATAAGATACCGGGGTATAAGGAATATATGCCAAACGATGTTACCGGCGCCACCGTTGAATTGGCCACAAGAAAAGTGTACAGATATTACGATCTATTTGAACCAGAATTTATGCGAGATAAATTTAGACAAGCAGAGAAAATGAGTTCTATTCTTCATTTAATAGATCAAGAGTTTGATCTAAATCTTTTTCAGTTAAAGGAACTAAAGCACAAAACTAGTAATACAAAAGGTTCAACTGATACCATTAAAGTCCATGAAATCACTCTACGGGATATCAAAGAAGACTCTGCACCGCATTGAAATTTCTGTTTTCCTAATAATCCTTTCAATCCAACCAAATGGTAGTTCTAAAACTTGAACGTCTTCAAGTACGCGGCATCCGCCTTTGCACAATCCATCTCTGTAGTATTATCATAACGCTCTTGCTCTACGATATAATATTGCATGCCATTATCCTTTGCGGTCTTTACAATTTTTGCATAGTCAATGCTGCCTTCGCCAAGGATACACGAAGCGTCTTTTTCAGTTGTGTTTTTTATCCGGTCCTTTATATGGCACAAACGAAAACGGCCTTTGTATTTTTTTAACCAGGCCTCAGGGTCCTGTTCGGCGGTTACTACCCAATAAATATCCATTTCATAGTCTACGAGTGCCGGATCAGTGTTTTTCATGTAAATATCAAGGGCAGGTTGGTTATCTATCAATTTAAAATCGTGATCGTGGTTGTGGTAGCCGAAGCGTATTCCTGCTTTCTTACATGTCTCACCACATTTATTGAACTGATCGGTGATTTTTTTTGCGTCATCATTTGTTTTAGGAGCACCAATAGCAGGACATAACAAATATTTCATTCCAATGGCAGCTGCTTCATCCGCTTTCTTTTCAAAATCTTTGTTGATGTTGCAGTGACTGGAAATGATCGTCATTCCAAGATCGTCCATGTATTTTTTGAAATCGGTATTACTCATTCCCCAGAAAATTCCTTTGGCGCCTTCAAAACTTTCGATTTGCTTATAACCATCTTCTGACAATTGTTTCAACACACCCTGCGGATCTTTGCCAAGAGCATTTTTTACGGTCCATAGCTGGATGCCGAACTTATCAAGTTGGGCATTCTCTGTATTATCCATAAAAAGTTTACCCACTGAAGGTGTCAACGCAAGGCTTGCAGCAAGGCTGCCACCCAGTTTAATAAATTCTCTGCGTTTATGATTCATAATTACGATTTTTAACCACCAAGGCCGGCAAAAGATTTTTCTCCTTTTTTATAATCAATACAACCTTCGTAGTGGCCCGGTACCGGGTTGTAGCGAAGAGCATTCGTCATTCCTTCCTTCGAGGTGAAGTATCCCCACAACGTAAGCTGTTTCATCAGCGAGAAGTAATGGTTCGGCGTTTTATCATCTTTATTTTTTTCCCTTGCTTCCCCTCTCTTCTTCTGATGGTCTTTCGCTTCTTTGTCCAGCTCAACCAGGAAATCATGACGCTGCTGGGGCGTACCCTTCATAAAGGAGGTGCTGTACTTTTTGTCAAAGGCATCTTTCAATTGCTTCATGCCCTCATGAAACGTTTTTTGATCGCCTTCTTCATAGCAATCGTTTACGATCACTGTCATGAACTGTCCCACTTTCGCAGCTTTTGCGCCGGGAGTACTCGTAGCAGGCAAAATAGTCTCTGCTACCTCATCGAGATATGGAATATCTTCCTCACTGAATGCCAGCGTGCTTGTTGTTTCAGTGTTCTTGCAACCGGTAAGAAATGCTTCGGAACCCACTACGGCACCACCGGTAAGTACTGCGATCATTTTTAAAAGTTCTCTTCTATCCATATAAAAGTTTAAGAGGTTTAAGGTTTCAAAAGTTTCATTCGAAATAGATATCCTAATATCCTTCTTATATCCTTTAAATTATTGTTTACAGGTTCCCTTTCTTTAATTCATCCACCGCATAATTGGCTGCTCGTGCTGTAATCGCCATGAATGTCAGCGACGGATTTTGCGTACTGGTTGAAGCCATACATGCACCGTCTGTGACAAAAACATTTGAACAATGATGCAGTTGGTTCCACTTATTCAACAATGATGTCTTTGGATCATTGCCCATTCTCACTCCACCTACTTCATGAATATCAAGTCCCGGCGCTTGTTTGCTATCATTCCTTGAAACATACTTGCAGCCGGCTTTCTCCAGCATTTCAGTTCCTTGTTCAAAAAAGTCCTTCAATATTTTTTCATCATTGTCATCGTAGTCAACAGAAGTAATGAGTTGAGGAATGCCCCACTCATCTTTTTGATCCTTACTTAGCCTTACATGATTTTTTTCTTTCGGGATCGTTTCGCCCTGCATCATCATCCATACTCCCCATCCGCCTGGTTCTCCCATTGTATCTTTATAGGCACCTCCTAATTCTTCCCCATTATAAGGTCCCCCGCTCCATCTCGATGCGCTAAAATGTATCATGTATCCGCGCAAAAAGTCCATGTCGTGCTTATAAACATTGCGGAAGTTGGGAATCGTTGCACCGGTCGGCTTTTGTCCATAATAATATTTATCCAGGTAGCCATCAACAACAGCGTTGATCGTTCCCCTGTAGTTGTGAAATGCAACATATTTTCCCAACATGCCGCTATCATTTCCTAGTCCATTGGGAAAACGATTGGATGTTGAATTCAATAAAACCAGGTTTGTATTCAGACAAGCCGCATTTACAAAAATCACCTTTGCAAAATATTCCGTGGATTGTTTTGTAAGTGCGTCAATCACTCTCACACCAACCGCTTTTCCCTTTTTTTCATCATAGATAATGGAGTGAACAACTGAATGTGGACGAAGCGTCATGTAGCCGGTTTTCTCAGCCCACGGCAAAGTAGACGAAACGGAAGTGAAATAGCCGCCATATGGACAACCTCTTTCACAAACAACTCTTGCCTGGCATTTTCCGCGCCCTTGTTGTAAATGAATTTCTTTTGGCTGTGTTAGATGAGCACAACGGCCGATGATTGCACGACGGTCCTTATAATTATCATTTATCTTTTGCTGGATATCTTTCTCAACACAATTCAATTCCCATGGCGGCAGAAACTCACCGTCGGGCAGAGTTTCAAGGCCATCTTTATTTCCACTTATTCCGGCAAATATCTCTACGTGAGAATACCATGGAGCAATATCTTCATACCTGATCGGCCAGTCAGCAATCCCGTCTCTCACTGCTCCTTCAAAATCATATTTACTCCAGCGTTGAGTAGCTCTTGCCCACAATAATGATTTACCACCCACCTGGTAACCGCGGATCCAGTCAAACGGTTTTTCCTGTACGTAAGGATGCTCTTTATCTTTTACAAAAAAATGATCGGTTGACTCTCCATAAGCATAGCATCTTGCAACAATTGGGTTTTCTTCGGTTGTCTTGATCGGCATTCGTCCGCGGTGACGAAAATCCCATGGGTTCATATTCGTGGTGGGATAATCTTTGATATGCTTCACATCCCTGCCTCTTTCAAGGACCAAAGTTTTTATTCCATGATCACATAATTCTTTGGCGGCCCAGCCACCACTCATGCCTGAGCCAATAACGATCGCATCAAAAGTATTTTGATCGACCCCTTTGTTATTAATGTTTACTATGGTAGTATCGTTAGGCATGGCCTCTCCCTTGGTCCCTCTCCAACGGAGAGGGAGACCAGACTTTTAATTGTTAATGTAACTTTTGTAATTACGCATTTCAACTTTCACTTTCTTATCATCAAGATGTCTAGAATCTTTTGATGTTAACTAAGTCCCCCGTTGGGGGATTTAGGGGGCTACAGGTTCCTTTTCTTCAACTCACTCACCGCATAGTCTGCCGCTCTTGCCGTTAATGCCATGTAAGTAAGCGATGGATTTTGACAGGCCGCAGATGTCATACATGAACCGTCAGTAACAAACACATTCATGCAATCCCACACCTGGTTCCATTTGTTCAGCACCGAAGTTTTCGGATCCTTGCCCATCCGGGCTGTACCCATTTCATGAATACCACGTCCCAGTGTACCATCACCGTCGCGGCCCTTCACATTTTTTGCTCCGGCTGCTTCCAGCATTTCAACAGCATCAGCGATCATGTCCTTTCTCATCTTAAGTTCATTTTCTTTCAATTCGCAATCGATCGCCAATACATTCAGTCCCCATTTATCTTTTTTTGTTTTATCAAGACTTGCTTTGTTATCATGATAAGGTAAAGTCTCGCCAAAACCGCCCATGCCTATGGACCAGTGACCAGGTTGTGAAATAGCTTCTTTAAAATCTGCACCAAGACTCAGTTCTGCTACTTGCCGGCTCCAATTTTGCCTGCTGGCAGCACCCTGGTAACCAAATCCGCGAATATAATCTCTCTTGTCTCCAAAATAATTCCGGTAACGGGGAATATAAAAACCATTAGGACGAAAGCCAAAGTAATATTTGTCTTCATAGCCTTCCACATCTCCACCGGCGCCTACACCCAGGTGATGGTCCATTAAATTATGTCCCAGTTCACCGCTGCTGCTTCCTAATCCATCGGGCCAAACATCCGTTGCTGAGTTCATCAATACCCATGCTGAATTAAGAGTGGAAGCACAGAGGAAAATTATGTTTGAATTATATACAGTTGTTTTATTCGTTTCCGCATCCAGCACTTCAACGCCTGTTGCTCTCTTCTTGTCTTTGTCATAAATAATTTTAGTGACAATGGCGAAAGGCTGAAGTGTAAGATTTTTCGTTTTCATTGCCGCGGGCAACGTGGATGACTGTGTACTAAAATAGCCACCAAACGGACAACCATTTGCACACATGTTTCTGAAGTTGCATTGACGCTCTTCGTCTGGTTTTGCTTTCGTGAGATTAGCGCTTCGGCCAATGATCAATCTTCTGTGTTCATATTTTTCTTTAATTCTTGCTGCCGCGTCCTTTTCAACGCAATTCAGATCCATTGGCGGCTGAAATTTTCCATCCGGTAATTGAGGCAGGCCGTCTATTGATCCGCTGATCCCCGCAAAACTTTCCACATGATCATACCAGGGAGCGATTTCCTTATAACGAATCGGCCAGTCAACAGCAATTCCATCTTTAGCATTTGCTTCAAAATCCCAATCGCTCCAGCGATAGCTTTGCCGTCCCCACATCAGCGAACGACCACCAACGTGGTAACCCCGAAACCAGTCAAATCTTTTAACTTCTGTATAAGGACAATCTTTATCGCTCGCCCAATAATGAAGATTTCTTTCATTAAGAGGATAATCTCTTTTTAGTACAGGGTAATCTTTTATCATCTGCTGGGTGCGGCTGCCGCGATGGGGGTAGTCCCAGGCGGGTTTATTACTTTCGGCATAGCCCGTCCTATGTTCAATATTCTGACCTCTTTCAAGCATCAACACTTTTAATCCTTTTTCGCATAACTCTTTGGCGGCCCATCCGCCGCTGATACCTGAGCCGATCACAATTGCTTCATAATTTTCTGGCATAATGAGATTTTGTCGTTTGTTTTTTTTTGTTGTTATCTAACTGGTGAATTTCTATTAGGCTTTGGTTGCGTCGCACTCTTGTACGCTTTGTTGGCTATTCTGCAAATGAGTAATCAGTGATCAGTGATGAGTGGTCACAAAGGAGTTAGTTACTCATTATTCATTACTCATCACTCAGTCCTATATATCGCAAATCTTCACCGCTTTTTTTAGCTGCGCAATTTTTTCATCATTGTTATTACCTAGCGGTACAAATTCCTGTGCTACATAATCCGTGAACCCGGTTTCCAAAATTGCTTTCATGATGGCAGGATAGAACAGTTCCTGCGATTCGTCAATAATATTTCTTCCCGGTACGCCTCCTGTATGATAGTGACCGATATGATCTTTATTATCCTTTATTGTCCTGATCACATCACCTTCATCGATCTGCATATGGTAAATATCATAAAGCAATTTAAAATTTGGAGAGCCGATCCTTTTCACTAATTCTACTCCCCACGGAGTTTTATCGCACATATAATCTTTATGATTTACCTTACTGTTGAGCAATTCCATTTGAACCATTACATTATTCTTTTCAGCGAGGCCGATGAACTGTTTTATTCCATCTGCACAATTCTTTAATCCTGTCTCATCGTCCATGCCGTTGCGATTGCCGCTAAAGCAAATCACATTCTTATAACCCGCTTTTACCATTAGAGGGATGACCTCTTCATAATCTTTAATTAATTGCTCGTGAAATTTTTTGTCATTAAAGCCTTCCGTAAGGCTCACTTTGCCCGCGATATAACACATGGAACTGTAAATACCGTATTTCTGAAGTGTGGGCCAGTCTTTGGGAGGGATCAGGTCGATGGCATTGAATCCAATTTTCTTTACCACCTGGCAAAGCTCGTCGAGCGGCAAAAAATTGAAGGTCCATTGACAAACAGAGTGGTTGACATTGCCCTTGAGCTTATGGTCTTCGTTCATATTTTCAGCGCATGATAAGCTACCGGCCGTACTTAAGGCGAAAGAACCTAAGGCAAGATTTTTCAGGGCTTCTCTGCGGTTTGTACTTTTCATTTGGACGCAATCGGGTTTGAAGTTACGAATTTCAGGTATTCAATGCCGCAACTTATTTATTATCGGAATAGACTTTTACTTCGTGCAATATAAATGATTATAAAGATTATCAAAAAATGGCAGGAATGTCATTTGCTGAATATCCTTAAAAATTACTAATGCGCTGCCATAGTCATTTCACTCTCTGTAATCCTCTTTGTATTTTTTTGCCAGAAGAAAAATATAGCAAAGGCAACGATCAATATCGCCGGGAAGGCTATCATTTTCATTAACGCATCCTGCCCCGTAGCTAAATCCAACGCATCTCCTGTTAGCCCTGCAGCAGTGCCTTTCGCCCTGGCGCTATCAATCCAGCTACCGATTATGGGTTGAAATATTGCAGTAGAAAACATACCCACTCCACCAACAATGGACATACCCAATGCGCTGCTTTTAGGAACACGGTGTGCTACCGAACCAATCATAACCGGCCAGAAATAACAAATGCCCAGCGCATAAATTACGGCTGCCAGGTATGTTACGGAGCCGGTTACAGTACTGAACAAATAAATGCCGATTGCAGCAAAGATGGCACCACCTAGTAAAACGCCTGTCTGACCCAACCTTGCCACAACAGGTCCTGCGAAAAATCTACCGATAGCTGCTATTCCAAACGTCAAAGCTAAAATGAGTAAGGGCTCAGCACCGCTGGCCTTTAAGCTGATACTTACCCATTGGTTCGGACCAAATTCTGAAATAGCTGTAAGCGCCATAGCAAAGAACAGGAAGATGAAAACCGGCCTTAACATGGCCTTAAAATTATTGGCAAGGGAGTTTGCTTCTGCGATGTGTGATTTTGGAAACGTTTTTCCAAAAAACAAAACTGCATAAATAATAGTTGGAATCAAGGTAACCCACATCTGTGCCTGCCATCCCAAATTCATCTTTGTCATGGCCAGGGAAATGAGAGAACCGATAAGTATACCACCGGGAAACCACATGTGAAAACGGGCTAGCATTTTCTGCATCGTCACACCGGAATACATATCTGCGATCATAGGATTACAAGCAGCCTCTGTGCATCCATTACCAATGCCAATAAATAATGTGGAAATAAGTAAGGTTGTATAACCACCTGCAAAAATGGTCGTCAGAATTCCAATGGTGTGACAGACAAATGCAACCAGCATAATGTTCTTGGGGCCAAATGTGTGATACACCAGGCCACCAATGATCATTGAAATAGGAAATCCTAAAAACCACATGGAATTGATAAATCCAAGCTGTTCGGCTGAAAGACCAAACGTTTCACCCAACTGGGGAAGAATTCCTGCGCGGATAGAAAAAGTAAAAGCAGTGGTGATAAGTGCAAAGCAACTTCCGTTAAACAAGGCACTTTTGTTAACGTTCTCGTTCATTATGCTTAAGTTTTTAGTTTCAATTTTAATTATAGAATTATATGGGGACTTATGATGCAGCAAGATATAAAAACCGATGTAATATGGCTCGCAAAAAATTGTTTGTGGATTACGGCTTGCATATCGTTTAATTGAATAATGTGGTTAGAAAAACTAAATGTACTATTTTTAAAAATACATTTTCGAATCAAATCAACGAAATTATTCCACACAACCGGTTGCTATGGCAAATAGAAAATTAAAAATGGGAATGATCGGGGGAGGGCCCGGTGCATTCATTGGCGCTGTTCATCGTATTGCTGCAAACATGGATGGCGAAATTGAATTGGCTTGCGGTGCTTTTAGCAGTGATGCAGAGAAATCAAAAAAGCAGGGCGAGATCCTGCATCTTCCCATTCAAAGGATTTATGGATCATACAAAGAAATGATACGAAGGGAGGCTGAACTTCCCTTGGTGGATAAGATGGATTTTGTAAGTATTGTGACTCCGAATCATGTTCATTTTGAACCGGCAAAACTTGCGTTAGAAAATGGTTTTCATGTTGTGCTTGATAAGCCAATGACCTTTGATCTTGCAGAAGCAAAACAGTTGAAGGAGATCGCTGCGAAGAGCGGAAAATATTTTTGCCTCACACATACATATACCGGTTATCCAATGATCAAGGAAGCAAGGCAACAGGTGTTGAGTGGAAAATTCGGGAAGATCAGGAAAGTATATGTTGAATATCCACAGGGCTGGTTAAGCGATTTTTTGGAAGCAAGCGATCAGAAGCAAGCTTCCTGGAGAACTGATCCCAAGCGCAGTGGCGAAGCTGGCGCCATGGGTGATATTGGCACACACGCTTTCAACATGGCAGAATACGTAAGCGGTTTGCAAGTAACAAAGATCTGTGCTGATATAAATATTGTAGTAGAAGGAAGGAAGCTGGATGATGACGGAGCAGCATTTTTGAAATTTAATAATGGAGCAACAGGTGTTTTGTTTGCTACTCAAATTGCGGCTGGTGAAGAGAATAATATTAAAATAAGAGTGTATGGCGAAAAGGGGGGGCTGCAATGGCAACAGGAAGATTGCAATTCACTAATCGTGAAATGGCTTGATAGGCCTGCGGAAGTGTGGCGTGCAGGAACAGGATATTTGAGTTCGTATGCAAAACACAATGCACGCACTCCGGCTGGTCATCCTGAAGGATACTTAGAAGCATTTGCAAATCATTATCGCAATTTTGCTTTGTGCGTCCAGGCTCAAATGAACAATGAACAACCGAAACCAGATTGGCTCGACTTCCCGGGAATAGAAGACGGTGTGAGAGGCATGGCTTTTATTGAGAGTGTGATAGCTTCGGGCAAGTCTGACAAGAAATGGACAGAGCTTAAGATTTAGAACAGATATTAATACTCAATATTCAATATTCAATGTTCAATTCTCAACGGAAGATTGTTTATAAAATAATACAAGGAAAAAAGGAACGGTTGTCAACTTGAATATTGAGCATTGAATATTGAGCATTGAATATTTGCATATTATAACACTTCAACAATAAGTAATGACTACAGTAAAAGGCCCCGCTATTTTTTTAGCACAGTTCATGGGTGATCAACCACCATTTAATGATTTGAAATCAATTTGCAAATGGGTCAAGAGCCTGGGATTTGTTGGTGTGCAAATTCCAACCTGGGATGCAAGATGTATCGACTTGCAGAAAGCTGCCGAAAGCAAAACCTATGCGGACGAGCTAAAAGGCACTCTCAAGGAATGCGGAGTAGAGATCACGGAACTGTCCACTCATCTGCAAGGACAATTAGTCGCCGTTCATCCTGCGTACGATAGTTTATTTGATGGCTTCGCTCCTGCAAATGTTCGCGGCAATTCAAAGGCAAGAACGGAGTGGGCGGTGCAACAATTAAAGTGGGCCGCAAAAGCTTCCAAGAATTTAGGATTAAATGCACATGCCACATTCAGCGGTGCTTTACTCTGGCAAACAGTCTACCCATGGCCGCAACGGCCGGCGGGACTCGTCGAAACCGGGTTCAAAGAATTGGCGAATCGCTGGTTGCCAATATTAAATGTATTTGACGAAAATGGAGTAGATGTTTGTTATGAAATTCATCCGGGTGAGGACCTGCATGATGGCGTTAGCTACGAAATGTTTTTGGAAAAAGTGAATCAGCATCCACGGGCTTGTCTATTGTATGATCCTTCCCATTTTGTCCTGCAATGTCTTAACTACCTTGACTACATAGACAACTATCATGATCGCATTAAGATGTTTCATGTAAAAGATGCTGAATTTAATCCAACCGGGAAGCAAGGAGTTTACGGCGGGTATCAAAGCTGGATCGATCGTGCCGGGAGATTTCGCTCATTGGGGGACGGCCAGGTTGATTTCAAATCGATCTTCAGCAAACTGGCACAGTATAATTATCAAGGTTGGGCCGTGCTGGAGTGGGAGTGTTGCATTAAAAATGCAGAAGATGGGGCAAAGGAAGGTGCAGTGTTTATCCAGGATCACATCATTCGTGTTACAGAAAGGGCGTTCGATGATTTTGCCAGTGCAGGTCATGATGAGAAATTAAATCGCGCCATTTTAGGATTGGATAAATAACTTTGCACAGTTTTAATTTCTTAAACAAACAAAAAATGAAAAAACTTTTTTTATTGCCAGTTTTATTTTTCCTGATGGCTTGTGGCGGAGGGAATAGTTCGAAGACGGAAGAACCCAAAAAAGAAGAAGCAAAATCTGAGGATCTTTCTAAAAATCCCGATTACCAAAAAGGTTTGGAACTCATATCAAATCCCAACCTTGATTGTTTTACCTGTCACCAGATCGAGGATAAGTTGAATGGTCCTCCTTACCGCGAAGTAGCGAACAAGTATGCAAGCTATCCTGATACCATTGTAACTCACCTGGCACATAAAGTGATAAGTGGAGGCAGCGGGGTTTGGGGCGAAGTGATGATGACACCTCATCCGTCACTTTCGGAAGCAGATGCTGAGGCCATAGTGAAATATATTCTGCTGTTAAAAAAGAAACCATGAGAAAGCTCATAGTTATCGCTTGCGCTGCATTAATTCTGTCATGCAATTCGGAAAGTAGCAGTAGCAAGTCAACTGATTCAACTGAAATGAAAACTGATACAGTCCAAACATCTCAAACAATGCAACCCAACGACGGCTGGATATCTTTATTCGACGGGAAAACAACATCCGGTTGGCATAAATACGGAGGTGGTCCTGTTGGTTCGGGATGGAAAGTGCAGGATGCAGCTCTCTTTCTTGACACAACTGTAAAGGTTAATGGAAAACGGGATGGGGGCGATATCGTGACGGAGGAAGAGTTTGAAAATTTTGACTTGAAACTTGAATGGAAAATTGCAAAGAATGGAAATAGCGGAATCATGTTTTGTGTGCATGAAGATTCCACGAAATATAAATCTCCCTACGAAACCGGTCCTGAGATGCAGGTGCTGGATAATGACGGACATCCCGATGGGAAAATTAAAAAGCATAGAGCAGGGGATCTGTATGACCTGATATCTTGCAGCAAGGAAACAGTAAAACCAGTGGGTGAATGGAACCAGGTCGAAATAAAATTGCTGAATGGAAAACTTGATTTTTATCTCAACGGAGAAAACGTAGTATCCACTACAATGTGGGACGACAACTGGAATAGATTAGTTGCTGAAAGTAAATTCAAAACTATGCCCGGCTTTGGTACATTTAAAAAAGGTCACATCGACTTACAGGACCACGACTGCATGGTGTGGTATCGAAACATCATGATCAAGAAACTGTAGGAGGTGAGTGGTAAGTGGTGAGTGGGTAATAATGAGTAATGAGTAATCAGTAAGAATATACCCTTAGTACGAGGGATCGATTGACGATTCACGTTTCACGTTTCACGTTTGACGACTCACAATTAGTTTAGTATCTTTCACATATTCTTAGGCCGCATGAGACTGTGCATGATCAGGATTGAATGAGATCATCAATCTATTAATAAACCTTCCGATTTTTTCGGATTAAAACCAACATCATGAACGCAGATCTTTTCTCCCAGGTCAACTGGCTTGCTGTGCTGGTGGGAGCACTTGCTTACTTTTTCTTAGGAGCTATCTGGTACTCCGCACTATTCAGGAACGCGTGGATCAAGGCCACTGGCACTAACATGAATGATCCTAAAGCCAGGAAGGGACTTGCCGGTATCCTGATCGCTTCTTTCATTCTGGTCCTTATCACCAGTATCGGGCTTGCCCTGATCATTACCAAGGTCCAGTCCAGTGGTTGGATGACGGGAGCCAAGATCGGGTTAATTGGCGGTATTTGTTTTTCGGCCGCTACTATCTGCAATTCTTATTTATACGAGAAAAGGCCAATCGCTCTTTCCACTATCAATAGTCTTTACAACATTGTCGGTTGTGTCATTGCGGGGATCATCATTGCTATTTGGCATTGAGCCATTAGTTAGGAGTTAAGAGTTATGAGTTAAGAGTTAAGAGTTAAGAGTGGGACCTACTGTCAACTTGCAACTGATCAGCAGTAAAAAATCTCAAAAAATTCACGAACATAGATTGGCTACGATTGAATAGCTCCGTTAGAAGCACCATGTTCATAGAAAGACGTAAAAACGAGACTAGGCTCCATAGTGCCTCTTGGCCAGGCGACTCCCGATTCTTGAATACAATAGATGAGCGTTTCTATAAACAGGTTGACACTTTGTGGCAAAAGTTTTGGGAAGAAAATAACTCAGCCCTTTTTGTAACAGATTTCAAGCCGGCGATGATCCTCCCGAACCACAACTTTGATTGTGAATCTTTGAAACTCTATTCCTCGACTTTAGTGATCTTCAAAACATTGGTGGGTAAATGCAAATGTACTGGTGTACTCCCCGTACTCACGGTTACATTTCCTGGTTTAATAAATCCACGTTCTGTCAGAATATTGATTTGATCCTGGAAAATGTCATCAAGGCTTTCTTCTTCGTCGTAGTAAAAGGCGCGAACACCCCAGCTTACGCTCAACTGGTTAACCAATGAACGCTCTTTGGTAAAAATATATAGAGGCGCTTTCGGACGATAACTGCTCAGCATAAAACCCGTGTAACCACTTTGCGTCATCCCGATCAAGGCGTCAGCATTGCAATCTTTCGCCAGATTGCATGCATTATAACAAATAGCATCGCTGAGAAAGGATGGCGAATGCGGTTGCGGTTGTAACATCTCTTCAAGATTATAGCGGTAATCAGTTCGTTCAACTTCCATGATGATCTTCCTCATGGTTTCAACCACTAACGTGGGATGCTTACCGGTTGCTGTTTCTCCGCTTAACATCACGGCATCCGCACCCTCAAGTACCGCATTGGCCACATCGGTTATCTCGCTTCGGTTTGGCTTTGTACGCTCGATCATGCTTTCCATCATTTGTGTGGCAACAATTACCGGCTTTGCGCGATGCAGGCATTTGCGAATGAGTTGTTTTTGAATGAGCGGGACCTGTTCAATAGGTAGTTCAACACCGAGGTCACCACGTGCAACCATGATGCCATCAGATTCTACAATGATGTCCCTGATATTTTGTAATGCTTCAGGCTTTTCGATTTTCGCAATGATCTTGGTCTTGCTTTTTGCTTCTGTTAATTTATTTCTCAGGATAACCAGGTCTTTTGCGGTGCGTACAAATGACAGGGCGACCCAATCGAGTTGTTGCTGGATAATGAATTCAAGGTCAACAAGATCTTTTTCCGTCAATGCAGGGAGAGAAATTTTTGTATCGGGAAGATTGATACCTTTTTTTGAAGAAAGAGTGCCGCCAAGAGTAACGACCACCTGAACATCATTATTCTTCAAAATTTTTGACACTTTCACTTCCAGCTTGCCGTCGTCGATCATGATGATGTTACCAACCTTTACGTCTTTATGAAAATTAGGGTAGGAAACATAGATGCGGTCCTTGGTACCTACCAATTTTTCATTAGTGAATGTCAATACATCGCCGGCGTTTATCTCGATCGCTCCATTTTCGATCTCTCCAACCCTGAGCTTGGGGCCTTGCAGATCACCAAGGATACAGATATTATAAGGCTCCTGCTGGTTTATCCTGCGAACATGTTCGATGATCTTTTCTTTGTCATCATGTCCCCCATGCGAAAAATTCAACCGGAATACATTTACACCTGCTTTTACAAGTTCAAGAAGCTTGTCATAAGTATCACAGGCCGGACCAACAGTTGCTACAATTTTTGTTCGATGAAAAGTGTGTTCAAGACCTGCTTCTTTATCCATTTGTTTGTGCAGGTACTTTTCTAGATTTCTTGTCATGGTGCCCCCAACTCCGCCTAAGGCGGAGAGTTACGAGTTTAAATAATTGTTGAATATAGTTTTGGATGTTGATCCCGATACCTATCGGGAGTGCGACGCAATTCCGCTCTGCGAAATCCTGATCAACAGAATTACTATCAGCACAAGTGAGTGACACAACAGCAGCAAAATAGCAGCACAACTGCCGGTAACACAGCTTCAACTTACTATTTAAAAGAACTACAAATAAAAAAGCCTTAACTGGCTAATATCTTTACGATCTTCAACCATTCTTCTCCGATCTTCCCTTTTATTTTAACTGCATCTTCAAGCGGGATATAATGCATTTTATTATTCATAATGCCGACAAATACATTGTGCCTGCCCTCAATTAAACACTCAACAGCATGATAGCCCATTCTGCTTGCCAGCAACCTGTCGAGACAGGATGGCGAGCCACCGCGTTGAATATGCCCAAGGATACAGACCCTTATTTCAGCAGAGGGAATTTCTTCCAATATTTTTTTCTGTACTTCAGCAGCGCCACCAAAATTTTCTCCTTCGGCTACGACGATGAGATTTACCAGTTTTTTTCTTCGTTTCGTTTCTTTCAATCCTTTGACCAGTGCATCAATATCAGTTTTGCGTTCAGGGATCAGAATATTTTCGGCACCCGTAGCTATTCCGCTATGCAAAGCAATATACCCGGCATCGCGACCCATTACTTCGATCACAAAAATGCGGTCGTGAGCATCCATAGTATCTCTTATCTTATCAATCGCTTCCACAGCAGTGTTAACGGCCGTATCAAAGCCGATCGTGAAATCGGTCCCGTGGATATCTTTATCGATCGTACCGGCTAAACCAATACAAGGGATGCCAAACTCTTCGTGAAATTTTACAGCTCCCCGAAATGAACCATCGCCACCGATCACCACAAGGCCATCAATTCCCCGCTTCTTTAAATTCTCATAAGCTTTTTTGCGGCCTGAATAATCAAAGAACTCCTTGCATCTTGCCGTCTTTAGAATGGTTCCTCCACGTTGAATAATATTGGCTACCGAGCGGGATTCCATTTTTGTGATATCATCTTCGATCATTCCCTGGTAGCCGCGCATGATCCCATGTACTTCCAGGTCATAAAAAACTCCCGAACGCACCACTGCCCTGATCGCTGCATTCATACCCGGCGCATCTCCGCCTGAGGTTAGCACACCTATTCTTGTTACTTTTTTTTCAGCTTTTTTCAAATCTTATTTTATTTTATTAAAAAAAATCTTTTCTCCTTCAAATGACAAGCAAAAAATCGCAACCTTTTTTTGAAAAAGCCACCAAAAATAAGGTTTTGTTTGATATGTGTTTTTTTTACACTAAAACGTGCTATCGCATCCATTTTCATTGAAAGATTGCCTCATAATTTAGCTGCTAAAAGGATTGATGAGAGAATAAATGGCGGAATCCAGAAAATGTCCGTTGTAATAATAATTTTCCCTGTGATAGGCTTCGCGGACGAATGCATTTCTTTCAAGAAGCTGGATGGACCTCGTGTTCCCCGGATTTACGTTGGCTTCAACAGAATGCAACTTCATTGTCTTGAAACCATAATCAAGTACAGCGGCCATCGCCTCCTGCATCAGGCCCCGTCCCTGGAATCGGGTGTGCAACGCGTACCCGATCTCAGACCTGTAGTGTTCTAACTGTATGTTCCAAAAGCTAATGGTTCCGATGAGTCCCGGATCCGTTTTCAATGCCATCGCCCAGGCGATGACTTCATTTTTGTCAACCCCTGCATTGATCTTGCGTATCCATTGCCTGGCTTCGCCGATCGATTTGGTGGGATCACGGTCAAGAAATTGCATCATGTCTTTATCTGAACGAAGAAAAAAGATCTCTTTCTCATCTTCTTCAGTGATCCTTCTCAAATTTAAACGCTCGGTTGAAAGAGAAGGAAAAGGATCGAAGTTTAGCAGCAGCATAATTAAGCTGCAAATATATATTGGGATCTAGCAACCTGTAAGATGATCAGAATTTTTCCCACGATTCTATTTTTCCGTCGATAATTTTAAACAGGGGGTGCGATTCAAAATTTTTGATGCCTTTTAGTTCCTTCAATTTTTCCCTATCCCTCAGTTTCAACTTTGCCTTTAAATGATTGATTTCAAAATCGAGCTGCCCGGTTGTTACTGTAAGCCTGGACTGCTCAAATTGTTGGTCGATCTTGTTCTTGTTAAAACTATAGTTTCTTTTTTCCGCCTCTTTATGTATTTCAGATAAATATTGATTGATGCAGTCTATAGCTTTTTTCGAATCCCTGAACCTGGTAAGCTGTGGATGATTTTTGTATCCTTTTGTATTGCCTTCCAAAACATTTCTTGCCAGCAATGTTTCTCTCCAAAGAGCAACGAGGCCTTTGCTGTCGAGGTATTTTGGATGAATAGACCAGATGCGCATTCCCAAAATTACATTAGGGATAATAAAACTATCGAGACATTCATCCTTAGAATACAAATCTTTTTTCATGCGATTGATCTTTTCCTCATTTTGCTGACAAGTCCCGTTGATGACGCTCAACAAAATAAAAATTGAACTAAACTTTTTGATAATTCGCTAAATTCGACCACTGCCACTTCACTCCCTGAGTATCTTCTTTACGGACCTGGGAGATATCGATTCATTTTTCGTCTATAAAGGACCTTGAGCAAATGCAGTTGTTACTAAAATATTTACGGCCCCAACAGAAAACCATTTTGTTAGCACTCGTGTTTGCTGCTGTCAGCCAGGTGTTGTCAATGGTCGATCCCATAATTTTCGGAAGAATTATAGACCAATATGGGAAGCGATCTCCTGGTATACACGAAAATGAATTAATAAAGGGAGTGGTCACATGGCTGACTATTGCGATCATTGTTGCGTTATTAGCCCGGTTGGCAAAAGCTGCACAGGACTATTATACGGGTTATTCGGTGCAAAAGCTCGGTTTACAGGTATTTGATGATGGATTGAAACAAACACTCAGGCTGTCATTCCAGGAATTTGAAGAACAGCACAGCGGCGAAACATTATCCATATTACAAAAAGTAAGAACCGATATCCAACGTTTCATGCAGTCGCTCGTGGGAGTTTTGTTTACCACTATAGTGGGCATGTGTTTTTTACTTTGGTATGCCATTACCAAAAATTGGCTGCTCATTCCTGTATTCCTGATCGGTGTCTTATTCCTCGGTGGACTAACGGGAGTACTCAGCCGAAAAATCAAAACAATACAGAGGAAGATCAACAGGGAGACCAATGTGCAAGCCGGATTAATAACAGAGTCATTACGAAATATAGAGCTGGTAAAAAGCCTGGGCTTAACCTTTCCGGAAATAAGGCGCTTAAAGGAAAGGACAAAAGGTATATTCGATTTGGAGATGTTTAAGGTGCGCCAGGTGCGTACGCTCTCATTTATGCAAGGCAGTTCAATGAATATTTTGAAACAATCCATTCTCTTTATATTGTTATGGCTCATCTTCAGAAATTTCTTAAGCACCGGTGAATTGATTACCACCCAATTTATTTCTACATCGATCTTTGCGCCATTGCAGGAATTGGGCAATATTATTTTGCTGTACAGGGAAACAGCTTCCTCGCTGCAAAGTTTCGATGAACTAATGCAGAAGCCTGTCGAACGAAAGCCGAAAAATGCAGTAACAGTTGGCTCATTAGAAACATTGAGTTTTGACAGGGTAAGCTTCAAACATAAAACAGCTGTTGCTAATTCAATTGATGATCTGTCTTTTTCCGTCGGTAAGGGAGAAACTATTGCGTTTGTTGGACCATCGGGTTCGGGTAAATCTACATTGGTGAAACTATTGGTTGGCCTGTACAAACCAGGTTCGGGAAAGATCCTTTTTAATAATATCAGCTCTCTAAAAATTCATTACAACGCTTTCAGAAAAGAGCTTGGATTTGTGACGCAGGATACGCAACTTTTTGCAGGAACTATCAGGGATAATTTGTTGTTTGTGCAACCTAATGCAACTGATGAAGAAATTAGAGAAGCTCTTAGAAAAGCCGCGTTCAATGATGTTTTGCATCGTTCGATACAAGGAATTTATACAAGGCTTGGCGAAAGTGGGATGAAGTTATCCGGTGGTGAACGTCAGCGATTAGCTATTGCACGGGCATTGATCAGGAATCCGAGATTACTCATTTTTGATGAGGCAACTTCTGCTCTCGATTCGATCACAGAAGAGTCGATCACACAAACCATCAGGGGACTATCAGGTAGCGACGAACGCATCACCGTTCTTATTGCGCATCGCCTCTCCACAATTATGCATGCAGATCGCATTTATGTATTAGAACGCGGAAAAATAGCAGAAACAGGAACGCATAAACAATTATTAAACAACAATGGCTTATACTATGCCATGTGGCGGCAACAGGCCGGCGAACGAAAGTTGCAACCTGTGCATAGTTGAATTCATTTAGAAAATGTCGTGCCACAGAGACACAGAAGCACAGAAGTCTTCTGTGTCTCTGTGTTTCTGTGGCAATGTATTCTTATCTTCATCAACGAAGAAACCGGGCAACAATTACAAAGGGAAAAATATGCAAGCCATAAAGATCTACAAAACAAGCGAGGGAATAGTTGTTCAACAAGGTGATGATTTTTTTCTCTCCACGGAAGCTGACTGGGATAAGTTCATCAACCGCCAGGACCTTTTTAAAAAAGTGACTGATGATATAAACAGTTTGAAGGCGAATAACGATCTGTCTGAAATGATCGCCAGTAATTTGATTGCCCCAATTAGTGGGCAGGAGATTTGGGCTGCCGGTGTTACTTACCTGCGCAGCCGCGAAGCGCGAATGGAGGAATCGAAAGATGCCGGTGGTGGAGATTTCTATGCCAAAGTCTACGAAGCCAGTCGCCCCGAACTCTTTTTTAAGGCGCCAGCCTATCGTACCGTTGGATCCGGCGATGTTGTGCGGATCCGAAAAGATTCGAAATGGAACGTACCGGAGCCAGAGCTTACTTTGTTTGCTTGTTCAAAGGGAACGATCGAAGGCTATACGATCGGGAATGATATGTCCTCGCGTGACATTGAAGGCGAGAATCCCCTCTATCTTCCACAAGCGAAATCATACAATGCTTCTGCCGCCATTGGTCCCTGCTTATATGTTCCGGAAACAGCCATTCATCCCGATTCGATCATCCGTCTTGATATCCGGCGGGAAGCTGACGTGATCTTTTCAGGAGAGATATCCATTAACCGAATGAAAAGAAAGCACCGGGAATTGATAGAATATTTATTCAGAGAAACTTCATTCCCCAATGGGGTTTACCTAATGACCGGCACAGGTATTGTTCCCCCGGACCATTTTACATTGCAACAGGGAGATGAAATAAAAATTTCCATCGACAATATCGGCACGCTTGTGAATACTGTCGGTCAATAGACCGTACTCACCAGGAATGATGTAATAGAAAGAACGGCCATGAAGTTGTATGACCGCCTGTCATTCCTTCGACGAAATCTTTCGTTTTTTTGAATACATTCAGGTAACTAAACCCTCCTGTATGAGAATCATAATTTTTTTATTGCTGTTGACACCAGCCCTAACGAATGCCCAGTTCAAAAGGTCAGCAACGGAGCTTGCAAAAGACAACATCAGGGACTATCTAACTCAAAAGCTTTTTAAGAATGTCTCCTATCAACCTATTTCTTTTGGCGAGTTAAGGGACAATAGGGGAGGCAGTTCGGTTTTCACTTCCCTTATCAGCCACAAATTTTCAATCACAGAGATACAGTCTCATGACAACATCAAAGTTCCAGTTCAAAGGGAATACTTCTTTGTATTTTATTTTAATGACAAGATGAAAGTGCAAATGGCGGAAAGTATTTCTTCTCAATAGAATTTCGACGAAGGAATGAAGGTGCTTTTGAATCGTAAAACATGAAACGCTAAACGCGAGGAACCGTACTTAAATTTCACGTCTCACGTCTGACGTTTGACGGTTCACATAAACTTCATCTAGCTTTGGTGCTCCTTTTTTCATAGTTTTCCGAACTTTTACGTTTTAATATCACCTCATGAAATTTTATTTTGTAGCAGGCGCCGTTATTACATCGGGACTCTGCTGGTATTTTGCCAACGATTTGTCGGGAAACTATTGGTACCTGTTGTGGTTTGCTCCCATACCTGTGTTGATCACGTCATTTCGTTTAAGACCAAAAGGTGCTTTTCCAGTTGCCTTTATTGCTTACCTCCTTGGACGTTTAAGCTGGCTTCCTTATTTGCTAACTGTTTTACCTGTACCATTGGCCGTATTTTTTACCATCCTTCTTCCATTAATTTTTGCATTGATCGTTTTATTGACGAGAAAAATTGTTTTGCGAAGTAGAAATGGCTGGTCCGTATTTGCTTTCCCGGTGTTCTGGTGCTTGTTTGAGTTTCTTGCGTTCAAATTTTCTCCTGATGGGACCGCTGGAAGTATTGCTTATTCGCAATCAAATTTTCTTCTGGTGGTACAAATAGCATCAGTAACAGGAATTTTAGGGATCAGTTTTTTGGCAACCCTTTTCCCTTCTGCAATTGCAGTTGGCTCCCATTTTCGTTTTAAAGGAATGAAAGGACCGCTGGCGACTGCCTTCCTGCTCGTTGTTATTTCGATAATATTTGGAGCAATGAGGTTGAATAGCAGATCTTCAATCCGGGCCGACCTTACAGCTGGTCTTGTGGTGCTTGATGAAAAATATCATTCGGAAACAGATCATCCGGACACTGCAAATGAAATGCGAACGGCCAAATTGTATGCTATTGAGGTTGCCCGGGTAGCTCAGCAGGGCGCAGATATAATTGTGCTTCCGGAAAAAATTATAAATGCAACACCATCAAGTGAAGCGGCAATTAAAAATATCTTTTTAAATGCAGCCGCCAGCAATCACGTTGCAATTGTTGCAGGTTATACGCAGTTTGTAAATGATAACACGAAGCAGAACAAAGCCATGGTCATTTCGGCTGATGGAGAGTTGTTGTCGGATTATCAGAAAGTGAATTTGTTTGAAGGCGAGGAGAGAACCGGATTTGTGCCCGGGAAAGAAATTTCCCTTTTTGACTTAAAAAGGATCGCCTCAGGAGTTGCTATCTGCAAAGACATGGACTATTCAGGGTTTATAAGAAAGTACGATAAAAATAACACGATGGTCATGTATGTACCTGCGTGGGATTTTATAAAGGATGGCTGGCTTCATTCACGCATGGCTATATTGCGCGGCGTCGAAAACGGATATGCGATTGTAAGAACAGCCCGCCAGGGTCAGTTAACGATCAGCGATCATAAGGGAAAAATTCTTTTTGAAACAAGTAGTGCAAATAATAAAGAGGCAACACTCGCCGGGAAATTTCCATCGGTGAGAAGTAAAACCGTTTATAGTCAATTTGGTGACTGGTTTGGGTATTTAATTGCAATAATGGCGATCATTTTAATTTTGGCAGGAGTGAAAGGCAAAACCCGGAGATCTCAAAACTAAAATTGATTGAAATATAAAAAAGGAATTGCTTTGCAATTCCTTTTTCTCTGTGGTATTTTTTGCGCTTACATATTGCTGGCAGGACTCTTTTTTGAGAACATATTTCCCATTCTTACGTTCTTATCCCACAAGTCTTTTCCTTTGTCTTTCAAATCCTTTTTTTGCTGGGGAGTCAATTTTGAATATTTATATATACCAAACGCTGCAGCGGCTGCCAACAAAAGGCCTAATGTTTTTCGCATAAATAAGGGTTTAAATTTTTAATGATAAAAGGCAGGTTAAAATATCATGCCATAAATCAGGCAGGGTTATGGTTTTCATCAATATGTTGGTTTGTATCCTTGAAGAAAACCTCTAAGAAGTTGATCCTTGGATTTCCTCCTCTTTAAATTTTTTTATATGCTGTCAGATAATCATGTATGTCATCTCGATTTCATCGATCGGGCTTGAGTTTGTAGCTTTGCTTCTTCAAAAGACGTATCTGGATCCTGCAACGTAAAGCCCCTTCGAAGTTGAGGTGCCTCTGGAGATTACCTTAAGACAAATTACCCGGCGTTGGTCTTTGTTTTCATGATTCGCTGCCGTGATTTATTCATTCCAGAAATCCCAGGTCAAGGAGAAAGTACAATGGACCTTCCAGGGTTCGCCGGTAGAACTCCCAACAACGTGGAATTTAGTATAAAAGGTACTCTCGCATAACATCCTTTTTTTTATTTAATGGCTTACATCACCAACGTCCCAATTGCAACTTTTGACTGCAAGACCAAAATGAATTTTGCTATATCTTATAATATCAAGAGCAGATTTATCTATTTTAGAACCGCTGGAGCTTGAAAAACAGCTAAATTCAGAAATGCGAATCTGCCGCGTTAAGAAAATGAAAGCCTTTCTTGCCTTGTTTTTGTTTTTGGGCTGCTTTTCATTTGGACAAGATACAATGTCGGTTAGAAAAGATTCAGTGAGAGAGGTTGATGTGACTGACATATTGAGAAAGGTATTTAATAAGCCCGAACCGAAACCTGCATCGCAATCCCAACTTCATTTCGCTGTACTGCCTACGCTCAGTTATAACCCAAGCTTTGGATTTATATTCGGTGGCAAGCTAACCGGCGGTAAACAATTCGGCGATCCGGCAAATACTGACCTTTCAGTGTTTGCATTGGAAGCATTTTATGGAACAAAAGGAATCGTGTCGGCCCAGGCAAAACATAATGTTTTTACCCCGGGGAATAAATGGAACTGGCAGGGTCAGTGGCAACTGGCAAAATACGCTTTGGTGGACTATGGCCTGGGTACAGGAAGTTTTAAAACCAGGGATGGAGGCTTTTCATTTGATAAGTACCCAATAAAAAATGCTGACAGCGCATTTCCTATTTCCTATACCTATATACGTTTGTCTGAAAAGGCATACAGGAAGATTGGCAAATACTTTTATGCAGGCGGTGGTGTGAGGCTTGACTTGTATTCGAACATCGACGATATAAAACAAACGAATAACCTCAACACCCCTCATCAGCGATATAGCTTGCGACATGATATCGATCCCGACAAATATTCTGCAAACGGGTTTATTCTTGCCATACAGTATAACACGAGAGAGCACCCGATCCGTTCGTATGGTGGTTTCTATGGTGATCTCGGTCTTCAATTCAACCAAAAATGGATGGGAAGCACGAAAAACGCCATTCAACTTCAGTATGATATCAGGAAGTATTTTTCCCTGAGTAAAAAAAATCCTGAGCATGTTCTTGCTTTTTGGCACTGGGCAGCCTATAAATTAAGCGGAGTTCTGCCTTACCTTGAAATGCCCTCGACGGCATCCGATCCTTATGGCCGAAGTGGGCGAGGCTATACTTTCTCACGCTTCAAGGGGCCATCGTACGCGTGTTTCGAAACGGAGTGGCGGTTCCCGATCACCAGGAATAAACTGATAAGTGGCGTTTGTTTTTTCAGTGCTCAAACAGCTTCCGACGATTTCAATAAAAAGATATTTGAATCATGGGAGCCAGCTGGAGGCGTCGGTCTAAGAATTCTTTTCCAAAAACTGAATCGTACTACCATGTGTATTGATTTTGCAAGGGGAAAGTATGGCGCAAGCGGATTATTCTTTGGATTGGGTGAGGCATTTTAAATAGTCAAGTGACTTATTCATTTCCACTTTCTTTTTCAGTTCTTCGAACATTTCTATGCATTCCAAAAACAGGAACGAAGTCAAACTGCTGATAAAATGCTGCAAGATTTCCACCTGTAAATAAACCTACATAAGCGTTCTCCTGCGCATTTGCATCTAACCATTCCGTAAGTTTTTTCATTAACATCGATCCAACATGTTTACGTTGCCATTCGGGATGTACCATTACGTCTTTTACGTAATAGAAACTAGCTTCGTCACTCAATAGCAAAGCGCAACCGACGACTTTATTTAAATGCTCTGCCACCACGCCATATACCGGCGCTGCTAAAATTTTCCCGGTCAATGAGTGATTGTAGTTCTTATCCCAGCCGACGGCCGAGATCAAATTCACATATTCTTCCGCAGTCGGTTTTCTTGAAATAATTTTCACTGTTTCCGGTATCGGTCCAGTTGTAGGTTTGTCCAAATTTGGAGGTCCCGCAAAAATCACATAATGCCCATTGATGTCGCGAAGCGTATATGCGGCCATTCCCCATGGTTTGTTCCCAAGAGGCTCAATGATCTCTGCTTTTTTGTTTTTGTGGAAACGGTAAAAAGTCTCAGCGTTTTTTACCCTGATAAAAATAGAATTGCCTTGAGAGACTGATACACGTTCCGGCTGTTGTGAAAACTGGATAAACACTCCCTGCCATGTAACGCCGCCATGATTTGGCGGTTCACCCCAGGTCCATTTGTTCGGAAAACCCAAGACCTTGTGCCAGTATTCAACTGTTTCCGTTACATCTTTTACTGCAAGGATGGGTTCAACATGTGAAAGGAAAAGATCGTCGCTCTCTTCATTTGACATCTCATAAAGCTTTTAACGAAAGTATATATTCTGCTTGAAGAAATGTCTCTGCAGGATAGACTCAATTTTAGAGTGCAAGTTATTAATTATTGGTATTTAATTATTGGAGTTGATATTAAAGGAAAGTCCTCCGCCTCCAAAGAGTTTCCTTGAAACACCTGCTTCGGCATACAATCCAATATTTCTTGAAAGGTAATAACGAAATCCCAGCATGCTGCCGGCGTTTATCTCACCTACATGATAACTTATGTGGTCACTGCCCGGGTGCTTTCGGTCGAATACAAGAGAATGATTGGCGTAACCAAAAAAGGCTGCGATATAGAGATCCCAGTCTTCATTATTTAGGATAAACGGGCTGATATGAAAAGCGCTTTTTATTCCAACATCCCATCCCTTCCACACATCCTTATATTCCGTCTCGGGCATGCTTGGGTATTGGAACTTGTAGAATGTGTATGTGTATGCCGCATAGAGTCCGACGCTAAGAAACCTGTTTAGCGAATAATCACCACTCAAGTTGATCGCTGGAATGCCACTGTTAGCTCGATAGAGACTGCTTGGGTAGCCATAGCCCGAAGAAACCCCTAAATTAACTATAACGTCATTTTTATCGGTCTGGGCCTGACCAATTAATGTGACAAGTAACAGGGACGCTATCAGACAAAATTTTGACATTCACTACAGGATCAAATCGATTTTCAAATTACTGGCCACGGATTGAATTACTAAATTACTTTAAAAGTTCCGACATACTTTCATGCGATCCTCACTATTTGCCAATTTAAATGAAATTGTGCAGGAATTTATCAAAGTCATAGGCAAAGTTGTAAGATCGATTAACAGCAATGCCTGACAAGGTCCAATCTTCATCTATCAATTTGCTCTACTTCGAATTCACTCTCCGGTGCTAATGTAGCGGAACCTTCGCGAAGGAGTAATAAGTCAACGCAAAACCCATTTGATGACAGGCTGTGTAGTATAGCAAGTCAAACAAATAATGTTTAAATGGCTTCTTCCCTTCACCCATTTTGATCATGATCGTCGAGATCCATGCCGTTTTGTTGATGAAATTGTTTAAATGATACTGGTCTGTCGTTGCCACCAGCATCGTTGTCGACAACGGGAACTTAGGGCCATTAGCCGGTTCTCCGTCCTTATACTTATTTTTCCAGCTCAGCTGCGGATTATACCAGTTTGGATTTGCCTTCGGAAACTTTTGATGAAAAGCGTCCCAATGGAACAGCAATGTTTCATTAAAGCCCTTGCTAGCCCCTGCCATAAATACAAGGCTTCCGGTTATGATCCTATTTTTATCCATTCTCCATGGGCTGACCTTCTTTGGCTGGATGTCAATATTGTATTGAGCATGCGAAGCCAGGCTGCACGTCAGCAGCGCAATAAAAAGCGTTTTCATGTACGGGTTTTTTGGTGACTCTTTTATGCAGCTATTCAAGGATAATTCTCTTCCCCGAGATCTTCATCTCCGCGTAAGTTCTTCAAATGATCGTGTTTAAAGGCTTTTAAGGATTTTGGTTCGGTGGCAAAAGCCTGTGAGTAAGATGAGTGCTAAAATAGAAACTCATCCCAAAGTTTGCAAGCAAAAGTTCAGATAATTTTTAATTGATGATCGCGGTCATACTTGCTGGCTGTGGGTTCAAGAACAAAGGAACTTATCGTAAGAATACCCATGCGCATTGATCAAAGATTTTCAAATGAAGGATGCACCCATGGTTGCCGGTAAGTCCGTTGCAAAAGACGAGTAGCTTCCGGATCACCAATGATCTCATGTTTTAGCGGGTCATAGTGCAGGGGCCGGCCTCCCAACTGCATCGATATGTTAGCCATGATGCAGCTTGCCGTGGAAATATGTCCCTGCTCTATATCTGCAACCGGCTTTGTATTCTTATCAATGGCCCCCAGGAAGTTGATCATATGAAGCCTTGTAGCGGGCGCAGCATTGAGCTCAATATCCTTTTCCTTCAGATCTTCAGGATATTTCACCTTTTCATAGACTACATCTTTATGAATGTTCTTTTCTCCTTCCGCTTCCGGGAAGAAATCATATTTCATGGTGCTACCGCATAAAGTTCCTTTGTCGCCGTAGAGTTTGAAAGACCACGGATATTCGGGATCAGCTGGTGTTCCCCAGGTGCGGTGCTGCCACACACAATCCAGTTCGTCAAACTTAAAAATAGCGGTTTGCGTATCTGCAATGTTACTCTTACCAGTTTTATCTACATAAATACCTCCTGTTGATGTGATGCGGCCTGGCCAACCAAGGTTCAACAACCATCTCACTGCATCAAGCATATGCACACACATATCACCCATGATCCCATTTCCATATTCCATAAAACTTCGCCACCAGCCTACGTGTGGTAAACCATCATAAGGCCGGAGAGGTGCAGGTCCAGTCCACATTTCGTAATCAAAAAAATCAGGAACTTGCTGGACCGGGGGATCGCTATTATTGCGCATGTGATAATAACAACAGATATCCACGTGCGATACCTTGCCAAGCAGCCCGGCATCTACAATATTTTTCTTTGCATCGAGCAAATGTGGTGTGCTTCTTCTTTGGGTACCTACCTGGACGACGCGATTATATTTTCGTGCGGCAGCCACCATTGCTTCGCCTTCCATTACATCAACACTGATGGGTTTTTGCACGTACACGTGGGCACCTGATTTTATCGCATCAATCGTTATCATTGCATGCCAGTGGTCAGGAGTGCCCACTAATACGATATCTGGTTTTTGTTCTGCCAATAGCTTTCTGTAATCACCATACAACATGGGCCGCTTATGGCTTTGCTGCCGCTGGCTTACCAAATCCGCCGCAGCGTTTAGCTGATGTGTGTCAACATCGCAAAGAGCCACCACTTCAACAGGAGCAACTTGAATCAAACGAAACAGATCACTCTTGCCATACCAACCTGTACCGATCAATGCCACCCTGCGATTTGAGGCAGCCTGGCGAATGTCCATTCCATGACTCTTTAAGGCGGCCAGTGCTAATGCGGCAGAAGTATTGCGAATAAATCGACGGCGATGAATGGAGGAACTCATAAACGATTATTAGCTTAAGGAGTTGTTCTTTAAAGATAGAGCAATTATATTTTTCACAGGTCTTTTCCCAAAACACTTCAAACGGCTCTCTTGTATAATAAATGTTACAGAAAGGTTGCCGATGAGAATTCACTTTCATTTTTGGATTCACCTGTAATCCTAATAACAAGAATTGTCTCGCCAGATGAAGTGAGAGATGTGGTGTTTCATTTTGATAAACAAGGAAAGTTGCATTCATTTCAAATTCCGTTCGAGCCCCCGTGAAAGACACTATGTTCAAAAGGAAGGATGACTATCTATTCCGTGAATGCAGCAATGAAAGCGCTGCTGTTGGCCTGCCATGACAAGCAACTTACATTTTTAAAAATTTAAGCAGCTCATAGACAAGGAAAGCGGGCCACACAAGGGCCTTAAAAAAACCTAACACACCTATCCAGAAAGATGTGGCTTGCTGGATATAGTAAATTAACGCGCCAATAAACCCGAGGAACCAAATAAATGATGCCTGGTTGCCGAATCTTTTTGTTGAAACTTCGTTTGACATGGATGAATATTTTAGTGGAGATGAGGCGCCGATCAAAGGGTAAAGTAAAAAATTCTTTCAAGGCAAACTGATCTTATAATTACCTGCTCTGCGATAAATATATTTTGGCACTGGCTAACTCTTTTCTTTTGCAATTCTTCGGATCGGATGTTTCTACCAGTTTCTTAAAATATATTGTTGCTTTTTCTTTATTGCCCGCCTTTTTAGCCGCCATCGCCGCACCATAAAGCCCATTAAAGCGGTTGGGATGTGTTTTAAGATCCAATTCAAAATTTTCAAGAGCAAGATCAGGCTTGTCCATTTCAAATAACATCTCACTGTATAGTTCGCGGGCTGGAACCACTTCGCCGGGTGTTACAGGGTGTTTCTCCGTTCCGTCTTCCATATCTGCTGCTTCTTTCATTAGCGCCAAAGCTTTTTCATTATTTCTTTGTTTGTATTCGATCCAGGCCTCTGTTGTTTTTATTTGAACTTCTACCTGTACTGCTTCCTGTTTCTTGTCGACCTGCTTTGCTAATTTATCGTAAAGCGATCTTAGATTCTCCAGTTCGGTCTTCGCGGAATTCACATCATTCAAATGCAAAGCGCCAAGTGCTCTTGCAAAATGAGTGATCGATTCCTGCCAGGGAAATTTCTCCCACGGAAAACTGGTCGGATGCAATGAAAGAGCAGTAGCTTCTTTCCACATTTTTCTTTCCAGTGCATAACGCGCCGGTACGGCCGCGAAGGCATAGGCAGTTTTGAAATTTACACCATCCACTTCATCGATAGTTTGAACATAGTCCAACTGTTGCCGTGCATGCTCATCATCTCCTTTTTGTAAATAGCCATACACAACGTAATCAAGTCCATGAAGCTCCTCGTCCCAATGACCTTTTATTTTTGCCTTCGATGCATAACACTGAGCGGCAGAAACGGATACAAGATTTGACTGAATGCATTCATCCCAAAGGCCAAGACGTGTGAATATATGTGAGGGCATGTGTTGGGCATGTGCGGAGGCTGGCGCGATCGATGCATACTTTCTTGCTGCGGGTAATGCAAGTTCTGCTAATGGAGGATAATCGCAATTGTGAATAATGTAATGAGCAATGCCCGGATGTAAAGGCTCTTTTTGAAAAATAGGATTTAAGATCGCGAAGGCTTTTTTTTGATTACTGTAAGTCTTATCCCTGGGGTCAGCCGCAGCATCTAATGCCAATGTATAAAAGACCGCCGCTTCTATATCATCGGGATAAGTTTGATAGAGTTTCTCCATTGCATTTTCAAACCGCAGGACGCGAGTTCTATGATCCGTTTGCTCAGAATTCTCAAAAAATTTCGCAAGCGCTTCGATATAGTCCGATTCTCTCGCTGTTTTGCCCTTGATCGCGCGTGCAAATTCAATAGCCTTTTCACCTTTCTTCAATTCTGCCGGTGTGGGTGGGGCCCATAATGGATGAAAATTACTCATGGCCACTCCCCAATACGCCATTGCACAATCGGGTGACCGCTCAATGATCCTTGCAAACATTTTTTCGGATTGATCATATTCAAATGAATGAAGCAAGGCAATGGCAATATTAAAGTCTTTTTTGAGACTGTCGGGAACGGAAGCCGTAAAAGAAACAGAACCGAATAGTTCTCCATCCGTCGGTCCACACGAAACGATCTCTCCTTTTTTAAGATCCAGTGAATTTATATCTGGAAACGGAGCAACTCTCGTATTATTCTTACATGAAAACAGAGTTGGCAGAAGCACGTAAATGGCATAGCGAAAGGAGATAGACATACGCATGGTTGTGGTTTAATAATTTGTTGGAGGAGAGTGGGTAAATAAATTTAAGAAGTTTTTTTGTATGACCAGCACCCAGGGTATGTAAAAGGACTGATATGCAAATTTTTTTATCTTCCATGATATTTTAAACCATGAAACTAGTAACGCTTTGTCTGCTGCTGATATCACCTTTCCTGGGACGTGCGCAAGAGAAAATATTTTATAATGCGAAAATTTTTACAGCCGACAGGGAGCATCCATTTGCGGAAGCGATCGCTATCAAAGGAAAATGGATCGTTGCCGTAGGAAACTACGAAGATGTAAGAAGATCGGTTGGGATAAATGCTGCACAAATTGATCTTGGCGGTTCTTTTCTTATGCCCGGATTTGTGGATAGTCACAACCACGCGATTGGCGGGGGCACTGATCTGTTGAAGCCCAACACGGGTGATAAGGCGATGACTGTGGGTGAGTTACTCGCGTATGCAAAAAAGGAGCTACAAGCAAAAGAAAAAATGACCGGGGACATCCTGGTTATTTATGGGCTTAACATTAGTACGTGGTCCGCACTTGATGACCTTACACGGGTTTTCAGTGCGAATGAGTTTGCGACGCAACCGGTCGTTCTTCGTGGTTCGGATGGTCATACTGCCTGGTGCAATAAAGCGATGATGCAACGAGCGGGCATCAACATCAATTTTATCAACTCACTTACGCCGGAAGAAAAGGTATTCTATGGCGTGTCCAATAATGAGCCCAATGGTTTTGTTTCCGAAAACGGATATCGGCGCATCTCGGCAATGTTTCATTCAGACATAGACTATCACAATGCGGGGGAAAAAGCGATGGAGTATAACAACAGTTATGGTATCACAGCCTGGCTTGACCCGACTGCAGGCAATATCGAAAAGAAAACACAGGAATATCTTGATACGTACACCTGGTTATACAATTCGAAAAAGTTGACAGCACATATTGCTGCTACGATTGTGGCCGATCCGGACAAGGACCCTTACGGACAAATTGCTTTCGTAAAGACCTTGCAGAAAAAATATAACATTGACGACCTTTCTATCATCGGGTTCAAAATTTTTGCAGATGGAGTTATCGAACATCCAACTCACACAGCCGCGATATCCTTGCCTTACACAGATACGAAATCAAAAGGAGTGTTGATGTTTGATCCAAAAAAATTTGCATCGTTTGTGACGGCAGCTGACAAACAACATTTATTGGTACACGTGCACGCTATCGGTGACAGGGCCGTGACAGAAACGTTGAATGGATTTCAAGCAGCAAGAAGTGTAAATGGCAATTCCGGTTTGCCCCACACGATCACGCATTTGCAGATCGTGCAACCATCCGATTTTGCACGCTTCAAAAAATTAAATGTGCTTGCTTC
>Ga0070661_100000274_pt1 | contig 41793 bp, 50 predicted proteins | sample KBSC43metaG_FD_64663 | JGI IMG/M metagenome (GOLD analysis project Ga0070661, IMG submission 64663) | Corn rhizosphere microbial communities from Kellogg Biological Station, Michigan, USA - KBS C4-3 metaG | ecosystem: Host-associated > Plants > Roots > Rhizosphere > Soil ... | reverse complement strand
TCCGTCGCGAAACGCCGGACCTCCTCGGGGTCCATGATTGCCTGTGCCATGTTGATTCCTTCTTTCCGGGGGCTGACGACGAATATAGCACCCCGCCGCGCCACTTCAATGCGGGGAAAAAGAGAGCCGGCAATCGGATTCGAACCGATGACCTACGGTTTACAAAACCGTTGCACTACCACTGTGCTATGCCGGCGTTTCTGTCTTTTACTTCTGTTTCTTCGGACATCGCGAGACAATACAAGACAACAGATGACACCTTTTTGTGTTGCATCACTTGTAGCAATGTAGCACCCTCGTTTGTAGCAGCAAATGAGCGTGAAAACATCTTCCAAGTCGTTGTCGTCATATTGGGTCGGGATTCCGCCGAAACGAAAGTCTTACTACCTCCGCTTTCAGGAGAAGGGCAAGAAGAACAGCACGTGGGTCAGTCTCGATACCACGAACGAAAAGGAAGCGAAGGCTCGCGCGAAACTGAAGTTCGAAGCCTACCACGACGGCCGCCACGCTGCGCTGCGGGCCACGGCCGGCCGCAATGACTTCCCGACGATCGGCACGCTGTGCGATCTCTACAAAGCCAACGCCACCGTCTCGGATCCCGGCCACCCGATCAATTCCCTGCTGCGGATCATCTGCATCGCCCGCGGTTGCACGAAGGAACAGGCCCGCGCCCTTCGTTCCGACATCCTCACCGACGATCTCGTCTATCAATTTCGCACGAATCACCGCGCCGCCTGCAAACAAGAGGGCCGACCCGTCAGCAAGATCGGCGTCAATTCCCGCCTCACCGCCGCGCGCAGCATGTTCACGGAGCCGAAGCTATTCTACCCCGGCGAGACGCTGCCCGGTCTCCAGGGATTCAAGGATGCCCACGGCGAGCGCAACGCGTCGGAAGAAGCGGGCTTCGAGCCGTTCGAGGCCGGCTTGATCGAGCGAATGGACAAGGCCGCCTGGCTGCTCCGCGAGCTGCAGCCGGACATGCTGCGCGGCTACGTTCTCGTGCGCAATTTCGGCCTGCGAACCATCGAAGTGCAAAAGGCCGTCGGCGCGTGGTTCACCGCCTCGCCCTTGGCGGACGATCCCTCGCGCGTGCTTCTCGTCGTCCGCAATCGCGCGCGAAATGCCCGCAGCGGCACGGCCGAGACGCGCATCAAGAACGGCCGCGCCCGCTTCATCGTCGTTCCGCCGGAGTTCCGCGACCTCTTCGCCGGCTTCGAGCCGGAACAGCATGTGATCCTGCCAACTGCCACCGCGCCGGCGCGCCAGCGCTTCATCCAGCGCACGCTCAGCGCGTGGGTCCGTCAATTCATCCCCGATCGTGTCGGCAGCACCTACGAGCTGCGCAAGCACGCCGGCAGCGAGGTTCTCACTCGCTCCGGTAAGATCGCGGAGGCCGCCGCGTTCCTCGGCGACAGCGTGGCCACTGCGGAGAAATGGTATGCCAAATGGCTGAAAGAAGTCGGTGCCGCCGTTGGCGAGGTTGTCGAGGCTCCGAAGGGCACGCTGCAGCTCCACAATGCCGCTGTTGAGCTGCTCGCCCTGCTGGATGCCGGCGTGACGGGCGAGGCTCTGGAGTCGTCCAAGGCCCGGCTGCGCGCCGCTATCGCACCAGGTCAAACCCCGCCGGCATTTCCTCAGCAGCTTGCCGCTTGACGGCCGCCTGCGCGCGGAATTTATCCACCAGCGCCGGCTGCTGCCCCAGCACGCGCAGCTTCGCCGCCTTGTGCGCCGCGCTCAGTCCACGCGCCATGATGTCCGCCTGAGCGTCCGGAGAGGCCGATGCGAAGCCCGGTTGTGCCAGTAGGTTCAGGATGATGCGGTGCGAGAAATCGCCCTGCAGATGCTGATAAGCGCTGATTTCCTCATTCGTCAGCGCCACCTGCAGTCCGCGGATTTCCATCTTCGGCTCCACGCGGCCCGGCAGCACGCCGTGTTCGCCCGTCTGGCGATAGATGCGCTCCGCCTCCATCAGCGCGGGATCGGCCTTGTAGCGCCGCACGAAGGCCGGATTGAGAAACACATTGAAGAGCGTGTTCGTGGCGTATTGATACCGCTCCTGTGCCACGCCCAGCAGGTCATAGCGCACCGGCAGCTTCTCGCTCTGGCCGGGCAATGCCGATAGCGCCTTGTTCTTCGTTTGCTCGAGGAAATCCCCGCCTGAATTCTCGCGCATCGTGTTGTCATGCAGGTCGCGAATCTGCCGCACCGACGTGGGAATGAAGTTCAGCGGCATCTGCGCGATCAGCGTCGCCGTGCCGTCCACCAAGCCGTTGTTGCCCGTCGCCTTCGCCGCGTCCGCCAGGCCGGTTAGGAAGCTCTGGTCGAGAAACGCCTGCCCGCCAGCCTCGCCCGCTGCCAGCCACTTCGCCAGCGTCGAGACGCTCCGGCCGCGGAGTAGCGCCAGCCGCTGCCGTTCCTGCGCGGCCGCGTATTCCGCGCCGGCTGCCACCGCCACTCCGTTCGGGGAAATCCAGTTGTAGTTCACCAGCACGTCGCCCGGATGCGGTGCCTGCTTCGCCCACCAGTTCCCGCTCGCCATCACGCGCATCAGCGCGCTCGCGTTGATCATGAATGCGCCGAAGCCGCTTGCGTCCTGCATCGCCGCCAGGTCCTTGTCTTCGTCTCGCAGCGCCGTCGCGATGCCGATCTTCGCCAGCCAGTATCCCGTGCCCCATACGGCGCTCCCCAGCAGTGCCCGTGAGAAGGCGTCCACGAATTCCCGCTGGCGAAACTCGCTGCGCTTGAAGACCGGCCGCACAACCTCGTAGCTCGCGCGAATGAATCCCGCCGGGCTCCACGTCGCCGCCTTCAGCGCGATCGCGCCCGGCACCTGCGTGAAGGGCAGCACCGCCGTGCCCAGCCCGTATTCCTTCGAGCGGCCCAGCGTCGTCATCAGGTTCAGCCCGCCGCGCACCTTCCCGGCCGCCTTCGAGAGCCAGTTGTCGTTTTGAAACGTGGCGCTCTGCGCGTCCAGGATGGCCGCCAGCTGCATTTGTTGGTTCGGGGCAAGGGCTGGCCGCCCTGCCGCTTTCTCCACCGCCATTTGACGCGCGATCGAGGCATCATACGCCGCCATGAAGAACGCCCGATCCGGCACCCCCAGCACCAGCGAGAGCGTATCTTCCAGTTGCGAGAGCACCGGCGCCGAAAACGTCTTCCGCAGCCCGTTCTGCACCTTCGCCAGCTCGAACTTCCCGCTGCTCGTCAGTCGCGCGATGTCGATGAGGTGCGAGACTCCAGCCGCGAAGCTTTGGCTTGCGCTCTTTCCCTCAGCAATGGCGTGGTGGTATCCGTTCCAGAAATCTTTGCGGGGCTGCCGAAGCGTCAACGCGCCCATGCGCGTCCCCACGTCCACGCTCACGCGCGACCTCTGGCCGGTGAAGATGGAAACCAGCGGGTCCACGGTCCACGTCGAGAGCGTGTCTGCGCTCACGTCGCCCATCCACAGGAACGCATTGCCGCCGATATTGCGTGCCACCGTCTTCAAATTCAGCAGCATCGCGAGATTCTGCAGCCCCCGCAGCTTCGTCCAGATGTCCGGCGGCGTGGTGGCATAGACGACGTCCAGCATCCGCGCAGCCGTCACCAGCTTCACGTCCGGGTTCTTCGCCCGCTCGTATTCCGCCGCCAGTTCCTTCACCCGCGCGCTCGCCTCCGGCGTCCAGGCGGGAATCCCGAACATCTTCGCCAGCTCCGCGTAGAGCCGGCCGTCGTCCAACTTGCCTGCCTTGTTCAGCTCGATCAGCTGCAGCACCTTCGCTCGCCGAATCCGTGGATCCCGCGCCTTTCCAAGCCCATCCAGCAATTCGCCCCGCGCCGTGCGCAGCCGCGCCTGCATGCCCTTCGCGATCAGCTGCGCCACGCGATGCGCGTTCGCTGGCGTCAGTCCCGCGGCGGCCAGCAGCGCCTTCATCGTATCCACCGCCTTCGCGGGATCGGCCCACGTCTGCATCAGCGTCTCCCGCAGCGCCCGGTTCGCTTTCTCCCGCACGTCCTTGTCGCGCAGCAGCTCCTTCAAAAGTTTTTGCTGCGCCAGGATCGCCTCCGTCGCATGCCCGCGGCGCGCCTTTGCCAGCTCCTCCCGCAGCCGCTGCAGTTCGCCATGCAGGCGGGCCAGCTCCGGGTTCTCCTTCACCGCCCGCGCCACGTGCCGCGCCGCGAAAAGCTCGATGCCCTGCGGCGTCAATCGCGCCATCATGGAGAGCGCCTGGATCGCGCGCCCCTGGTCCGTCGAGGCCCGCGCCATCTTGTCCGCCAGCGCCGCCGCATCCTCGTAGCGACCGCGCGCCTGCAGCGCGCCCAGCAGCTCGATGCCCGTCGCGTAATCGGTCGCCAGCGGCTTCCACGTATCGTCCGGCTGGCCGAGCATGTCGCCAAGTGCTCCGTCCACGCCCCGCTCCGCGATGCGCGCCCGCGCGGCGGCCAGCGTCGTGGGGTTGGAAATCGGGTCGTAGAATTCCTCCTGCAACCGCTCCTTCACCTCCGGCCGCACGTCGGCGTTTGCCTTCACGCTCTCGATGAATTTGCGACGCGCAGCCGCATCGTCATTGCTGGCCGCCAGCTCCGCATCGCTCTTCGAGAGCTTCAGCACTTCCTGCCTCCGCGCTTTTTCTTGGTCTTTTTCAATCGTCTCATCCCCCCGGTTTTTCTCCTCGATATTCGCCCGGATGAATTCCCGAATGTCCGCCTCGCTCAGCTTCACGCCGTCGCCCAGGTAGCGCGCCGCGATCAGCTTCACGGCCGAGACGAAGCGCTGCCACAGCGAGTGCTGCGGGTCCGTCTCCGCGAGGTGGGCGAGGTATTCCTCCATCACCGTCGCGGGATCTTCGCCGTAGAGTTTCCTCAGTCGGGAGAACGTCTCCAGCGGGATCGCATCCACCATGCTGGCGAGCAGCCGGTTGTATTCCGATCGGAAGTCCGTGTTGCTCATCAGCTGCCCGTGGAACGCCTCGTGCCGCACCTTCGCCGCCGCGTGGTCGCCATCGTGCAATCGGTCCGCGATTAGGTGCAGCGTGCCATCGCGCGGGTCCACCAGCGCATCCACCGTGCCCCGGCCCTTCGCGTTCTCGGCCAGCACCGCCGCGCGCAACGGCGCGTCATTGATCTCCGCCGCCGTCCGATGCACCTTCACTGCCGGCGCGCCCTTCAGCCGGGCCGACTCCGCGTTCGCCGCGGTTTGCACTTGCTCCACGTGGCCCTCGGGATTATTTCTGAAGCCTACGGTGGATCCTGAGTCGCGGGTTGATTGCCCGGAGATATTGCCCGCGCCCTCTGTATCCCGCATGCCTTCCGGCGAGGCCATTGCGGTGTTGGATTTCGAGAACCGAATCGCGGCCATTTCGCCGTAGTGCCCCAGGTCATCGGCCCGTCGGTTCCAATGCGTCCAGAGGTGATCGAGATCGCCCTGCGCATCCACCGTTCCGTCCGGCTTCACCGCCACGAAATGCGCGTGGCCGCCCTCGTAGGGCGCGACATACATCGTGCTCCCATTCTCGCGAGGCACCTTCACGCGCGCCTCCCGCAGCGTCTGCGCGATGCGCGGCAGCCAGGCCGCCTTGTAGGGATTCACAAACGTCCCGCGGTTCGTCGTGTTCGTGATGAGATGCTCCAGCAGGTTCGCCACGGACCCCTGCCGATTATGCTTGATCACCACCGTGCGGCCATCCCGCGTCTTTACCGAGAAAGGCAGCGCCTTCAGGCTCTCCTCCGCCCGCGTGCGCACCGCCTGTTCGCCCGCGTTGCGATCCATCCAGAATTTCGTCTCCGGCGTCAGCTCAGGCGCATCGGCCAGCGACGTGCGCAGCGTTTCGCCCTCCGCCTTGGAAAACGGGATGTTTTCCAGCGCCACATTCGCCGGCGAGGCATGCAGTTTCCGGCCGGTCGCCACGCGGTCGTTCACCGCATTGAGAAGGTCGTCTTCCGTGTCGAAGTTGAAGCCGTAATCATTCAACCGCGTGCGCAGCTCGTCCACGTTCGGTGCGTCCTTGCGGAAGAGTTTGCCCGTGAAAATGCCCGCCTTGTCCGGGCTCTTGCGCGCATTCTCACGGATCGCCGCCAGCTCGCCCGTCCACTTCGAGTGCGCATCGCTCGCCATCGCCGGCAGCCCTCCCGCCCGCTGCACCGCGTCCAGCAACTCGTAGCTATTCTCGCTGCCTGCATCTTGGAGGTCCGCTTCCATCTGCGCGCGATACTCCGCCGCCGCGCGTTCCTCCTCGCTCGGCTCTCCACGCGGGACCGGTGCCTTCGGCGGCTCGATCACTTCCGTGAACGGCTTTGATTCGTCGAACCCCGTCACCTGCGGCCGCCGCCGTTCGCCCAGGCGCGCGAGCATGTCATCCTGCGGCGGCTTCCCTCCGCCGATCACGATCGGCTCCGGCGCGGCCTCGCCTGGCTTCAATCCCGGCGTCTCCCCGCCGCCGAATGCCTCCGCTTCCGCCGCCGCGTCCGGTGCCGGGCTGTTCAGCGCCACGTCCTCGATCCGCGATTGCTTCACCGCCTCGCCCGCCGTGTGCGGCCGGCCCATCAGTCCCGCCGCGATCTCCACCGTGCCCGGTCCCAGCTCGCCCGCGCCCTCCGCCAGAATCTGACGCATGGAAAGCTCATCCCCCGCGTTCAGCTCGCTCGCCGTCTCGCCCGCCATCCCCAGCGCCGCCTGCGTCCCCATCTCCACGCCGCCGTGCAGCAGCTTCTTCCCGATCGTCCGCGCCGGCGTCGTGAAGAGCTTGCCACCCACCGCCGCGCTGATGCCGTCAAACACCGCCACCGGCAGCGCCTTCGCCGCCGCCTTCTGCTTCAGCACCGCCAGCGCGTCCGGGTCCGTGAAGGCCCGCCGCAGGGAATCCGCGCTCTTGATGTCCACGCCCTCCTGCTGCAGCAGGTCCAGGATGCGGCTGCTCGCTTCCAGCGCGTAGCTGCTCGCCGCCGTGCTCTCGATGAAGCCCGCCGCCGCGCCCGTGCCTGTTCCCACGCCCGGGATCGGCAGCGCCGTCCCGATCAACGCGCCCGCCGCGATGCGTGCCGGCGCTTTCTCCACCATCTGGTTCGCGTAGCCGCCCAGGCTCTCCGCCACCAGCTCGCCCATCGTGCGGATCGGCGACCGCGCAAAGGCCGACCACGATTCCTTCGCGCTCTTCGAGTCGTCAAAGGCCGCCTGGTAATCCTCGCTCGGCGCGTTGTCCGCCGCCTGCTGCTGCGCCGCCGCGATCCGCTCGGGATCGGGCTTATCCGCCTCAAGTGCCGTCGCCGCGTCCCCGCCCGCCCATCCGCGTTTGAACGCCCGCACGATGTAATCCGCGTCCCCCTTCAGCGTATCCCACACACCGCCCTTCTCCTCCGGCGGAGATTCCAACTCGAAGCCCTTCGGCAATTCTGAGGATTGGTGTTCGATCTCGAATCCCGCTGGAAGTGTATCGGTTGGCTCGTCAGATTTAGTTATGGGCTCTTGGGGTGCCGGTTGTTCGGACCAGGTTCGCATGAGCGGACGGCGCACCTCCGTGCCATGATCGCTCCATTTGAAATATCCGCTCCGAGTTGGGTCGTTACCCATTGTCGGCTGCGCCTCGTTCGCAGGCGCGCTGCCAAACGCCCGCAGCACGGTCTGCACGCCCTCGGGCGTCGTCGGCACCTTGTCCAGCCGCGCCACCACGTGGAAGCGTCGCTGGCCGCTCTTGCGCTCGTAATTCTCAGGCGCCTGGTAGATGTCCACCGTCCGCGGGTCCTTGTTCCCGTGCGTATCCGCCGCCAGGAACACCTCGCCCGAGTCCGCGTCGCGCAGGATGGAGCCCAGCGGATAAACCTTCGGGTTCACCGCCACCACGCCAGGGGTGAGGTTCGTTCCCGTCGATGTGCGGCCCGCATTCGTGTCGGGATCCTGCATTTCATCCGGGCCGCCCACGTCGCGGCCTAAAGAATAATGAGTCACCGGCGTCGGCTCCGGCTGAGCAACGTTCGATTCCAACTCGTAGCCAGCAGGGAGAGAATTTACAGCGGCTGCCATTTCCCTGCCTTGTAAATCATGCGCGCGCCGGTGGCCTTGTTCACGGCTATCTGGCCTTCTTGGAAATTTGCCGTTCCGCCACCACTTGCCGGGGGCGCGCCAGTCGTTGGAGCGGCCGGCGTGCCGGCGCTAGGGCTGGAGAAAATTCCACCGAAGGGATCGCTCCCCGCCCGCGCCTTCAGCTTCCCGCCCTTGCCATCCGTGGGGTAGATCGTCGGCGCCGTCGGGCTCACCCATGCCAGCGTGCCATCGTCCAGCACCTTGCTCTCGTAGTGCGGAGTCTCCGGCTTCGCGTCCAGCTGATGCAGCGCCGCCGCGTTCCCGTATTGCTGGCCAAGGTAGTCGTTCTTCTGCTGCTGCTTGATCACGCCCTCAAAGGCCGTCATGAACCCCGCCTGCTTGTAGGGGTCCTTCTCGTCGCCGATCTTCTTCAGCGTGTCGTCGTCCATCAGCCCGGCCTCGTGATACGCCATCGCCTTGCCCTCGTTGGCACTGCGCAGCGCGGCCTTCTCCTTGAACTGGCCGGCCACGCTGCCACCGATGGCCGCGAGACTGGCAAATGCCTGCCCCACGTCGGCCGCCTGTTGCTCTTTGCGCCGCGTGCGCTCTTCAAATCCCTTCCACATATATTGCGAAGAGAGGTCGGGGATGTCTGGTGCGTATGGCATGGATTTGTCCTCCGGTCGTTAATCGTTCGGGTAGTGCATCTGGTAGATTGGCCCGTCGGCTGCGCCGTCCACGGCACCGCCCACCGCGCCGCCGGCCGCGCCCCAGGCCCCGCCGAATTGCCCGCCCTCCTGCGCGCCCGTGCTCGCGCCCTTGAACATCCGCTGCCACCACGAAAGGCTCGGCTGGTTCATCATCGCCTGCTGCGCGTAATAACGATTCACGTCGCCGCGATACCGGCTCTCCAGCGCGTTGAAATTCGTGTTATTCAAGTCCTCGCTGTAGTTCATCATCTGGGGCAGCACGTCCGCCATTTGCGTGCTCGTCATCCCCAGCTGCAGCGCCTGCGGCGCCATGCTCGCCGTCTGGTAGGCGATCATCCCCGGGCTGGTCGAGAGACGCCATTGCGCCGCGCTCGCCTTCGCCCCCAGGTCGAACTTCTGCTTGTCGAGATCGCCCGCGTTCACGCCCAGCGCGAAGGTGCGGCCCGAGTTGATCGCGTCCTGCGCCAGCCCGCCCAGCGCGATGTCCTGCCCACGGCTGCCCTGCCCGAGCTGTTCCGTGCTCGTCGCAAAAGTCCGCGCCCGATCCTGCCGCGCCTTCACAAAATTCGAGCGATTCAAAATCTCCGCCGTCGCCGTCGGCGAGCCCAGGCTGAACCCCTGCGCCGCATACGCCGCACGCGCGCCCTGCCGTGCCTGCATCTCTTCCTCCGGCGACAGCGCGCCATTGCGGCCCAGCTCGTCATGCGCCTGCGTCGTCAACGTCTTCAGCAGGTCGCTCGGCCCCATGGAGCTCGTCAGATGGCCCAGCACGATGTTGCCACCCAGCGGGTCGCTCAACGCCCGCGCGCCCTCCGTGTCCAGCTGGCCCTGCAACGCCGTCGGCGCCGTCGCCTCCCGCGTCGCTTGTTGCACCTCCCGGTTCGCCTTCAGCAGCGGCGTCCGGTTCTTCAGGAAGTTGATGTTGCCGCCGCGCTCGCCCGCCACCCCGCTGCGCAGCGAGGCCAGCAGCGAATCGAAATTCCCCGTCGTCGCGCCCAGCAGCGTGTCGTTACGCCCCGGGAACTGGCTGCCCCATTGGGAGAAGAGATCGCTGTATTCCTTCCCCGCGTCGCGCAGGGCCGGAGGTTTCGGTTTCTTGAGAGTTGCTGCCATGGCCGTCAGTATTTGATGATTTTATTCAGCACGATCGTGGGCGGCACCGTCGGGTGCGCCTGGCCGCCGCCCGTCGCCGCCGTCGAGGTCGCCGACCAACTCACGCCCGCGATCCGATAGGAATTCCCGCCGACCTGCCCGTTGGTGGCTTCCGTGAAGGCCGGGATCGCGAACCCATGAAAATGGCTGGGAATTTGCGTGAGCAGCAGCGTCCACCGATCCACGCCGCCCGCCGCCCCCAGCGTCCTCGAGTTCAGATTCGGATTCCCCGTGCCCGTCGCCGTCAGCCGGTCCGCGTAGGCGGCCGAGACCGTCACGTCGATGCCCGCCACCACGCGGCCGCGCGTATCCGGCAGGTTGAATGTCGTCGAGCTGTCACCTGCTCCATACGTCGTCCCCAGCGCCGTGAAGAGCGCCGCGTAAGTCGTCCGGCTCACCGCCCGCCCATCGCACAACAGCCAGCCCGATGGCACCGCCGTTCCCGCAAAATCCTGCACCACGCCCGGCGGGATCAACTGCGCCACCGAGATGCGCACCAGCGCATTGTCCGCCGCCCTCCGCAGCAGCAGCTCGTCCGCTGCCACCACGGCATCCGTCGATTGCGTCTGCTCGCCGATCAGCCCCGGCTTCGCCGTCGCCTTGTTCACGCTGTCGTTGAACTTCGTGGCCGTCGTCGTCTCGCCGCTGCTCCAGGAGTGCCCGACCTGTAGCTGGTCCGCGCACGCCGGCAACGCCAGCGCCATCAAGAAAAGGGAAAGGTATCGGTTCATCGTTTTCATAAGATCATTTTTGCGTCCGTGCGGTTTGGCCGGGAGGTTCCGGCGGCAACGCCGCCTCCAGGGCGGCCCGTCGCACGCGCGTATCCGCCCCCAGCATCTCGATCACCACCTGCGCGTAGCGGCATTTCCGGCCCACCTTGCGCAGCACATCTTCATCCTCCGTCGTGCCCTCGGGATTGATCTCCGTCGCCACCAGCGCCTCGTCGTCCGGGTTGAACGTCCGCACCGTCGCCGCGAATTGCCCGCCCCGCGCCGCCAGCACCACGTCCGCCATCAGCCGCGTCACCCGCTTCACGTCGTCCGAGTTCCAGTCCAGATACCGCCCTTCCAGCCGGCCCACCACGTCCGCCACGCCCCCCGGCTTCTGGTCGCCAAAATTCCGCTCGTGCAGCAAATACAGCCCGCCATCGCGTGTCGCTGCAAACAACCGCTCCTGCCCCTGGAACTGCGCCGGCTGCAGGAAGTTGATCGCAAACGGATACTCGTCCCGCGACACCCAGCCCCCCGCCAGCGCACTCCATACAAAGATTTCATTCGGCCACTGCGCCGTCCCCGTCGGCACCGCCAGCCAGTAACAGCTGTCATGCCAGGCCGACTTCGCCCGGTGCGCATACGCCCAGTTGATCTCCCGCACCCACGGCGTCACCGGGCCGGAAAGCGGCTCCATCAGCGCCCGCAGCGCGAGATCCTGACTCTCCAGATTCGAGAGCATATGCACCCCCGTGTGCGCCAGCCACAGCACCGCCGTCCCCGTCACCTGGATCGAGTCCTTCGCCTTGCAGCCAAAGGCCCGGCTCAGCTCCCGCAGCTTGCTCTGCGCGTAGTCGATCGCCGTCCCATCCTCGTTCAGCACGATCGTCGCGCTGTAAAGCGTGTGATCCCCCGGGATGAAGAGCTGATTGTCCGTGTAGGGCGCCACGCCGATCAGCTCGTCGTTCCCGCCCAGATTCGCGCGGAAGCTCTTGTCGAAAGGGTCCGCCTCGTTCGGCGAGCCCACGTTCATCACCTGCACCCCGTCCCGGCCGTCCAGCGCGATCACCTGCCCGTTCAGCTCGCACGCCTCGCCCGTCGCCGGCAGCCGCCCATACGTCGCCCCGGCCGGATTCGATCCCCCCGGCACCCGCGTGAACGACACCCCCGTGCCTGCCCACACCAGCGGCGCCTTCACCCGCCGCACGCGGATCGTCCCCGTCGCCGGGCTCGCCGGCGCAAAGCTCGCCTCGATCTCAAACGTGAAATGATCCGCGTCCACCACCGTGATGTCCGCCTGCACCGTATAGGCCGCCTGGTCCGCGCCGATCATCGCCACCCGCTGCCCGTTCAAATATCCGTGCGCCGTCAGCGCCACCGTCACCGTGCCCGCCGAGAACGTCACCGCCCCCGCCTCCAGCAGCTTCCACTTCCACTCCCCCTGCGGCTTCCGCCCGCGGAAGAGATACAGCCCATCCGCCGTCTGCAGCAGCGAGAGCGTGTCTTCGTCCTCCACGATCTCCCCCGCCGGCAGCGTCAGGTAAATCGTCGGCACCCCCGGCGCCGCCGCGTCCGCCGTCAGTTCCGTGCTGTCCGCCGTCACGTCTTCGGAGTCCGCCCCCGGCAGCAGGTAAACCCCGCCCAGGTCGAAGTTCATCAGGTAAACCGCCGAGCTGCCCACCGCCACCAGGTATTGCCGCGCATCCAGCGCGAACGAGCTGCGGAAGATCCCCAGAGCATGGATCGCCTCCCCGCTCGCGTCGTAGATCACCGGGCCGCCATTCGCCACCACGTCCACGGCCGCGCCCTCCGGATCGGCCGGGATCGAATACGTGAAATGGTCCGCATCCGGCACACTCACGCGAAAGTCTCCATACCACCCCTGCGGCCCGCCGCCCGTCAGATTGATCACCTGCCCCTCCACGTAGCCGTGCCCCGTGCAATCCGCCGTCACCACGCCGAAATCGTAGCTCAGCGACGTCACGACCTTGTCCTCCGCCAGCGCGAATCCCACCTGCAGCTGCTCCGCGTTGATCAGGATATTCTCCGCCAGCCGGGCGCACCCCTTCCGCGGCGACGGCTGCGATTGCTCCAGCCGCAAATTCACCGCATTGATCAACATCCCCTCCGGCAGCCCGCGCGGGTTGCTCCGCGCATCCACGCGCACGAACGCCCGATCCCCGTCGGGAATCAACGGGGCGTTACCTTGGCGCGAAGGGCGGGCGACGATCGGCATGGCGTCAAGCGACCTTCGCCTCCAGCTCCCGCCAGTATTTCAGCACCGACGGACCCCAATCCTTGTTGAAATCGTGCGGATCGTTCCCCACCGGCTTCCCATCGGCCTGCTTGAAGCTCGGCGGCGAATACACATACCACACGTCCTCGAGCGAACGGCACCCACGATAGTAGCCGCTCGGGTTTGCCAGGCTCTTCGCCATCCGCCGAATGCTGTCCCCGTAGGACGGGCAGTAAACCGGTCCGTGCGCATCCGAGATCCCCATCGCATTGCGCTTCACGCGGAAGGCGTAGCTCGTCCACCCCGCCGTCTCGTGCCGCGAGATCGCCGCCAGAAACAGCGGGTTCAAATCGCACTCCTCGCCCGCCGTCACGAACGCCCCCGCAAACGCATGCGCCTGCTCCGGCAGCGCGTCCGCCAGCCGCGCCGCGCTCGTCGGCACATAGCCCCGCCAGTCCGTCCGCGTCAGCGTTTCATTCTTTGGAGCGGCGGGCGCGACGGCCGGCTTCCTGAAAAGATTTGCCAGCCAGTTCATGGCAGCACCGCCTTTCCTGCTTCATTCCGCCCGGCGGCTGGAGCGAGCTTCCACCGCGGCGTCTCCGCCGGAGTCTCGCTGCCCGCTTCCACCCAAAACACGCCGTAGCCCGCCACGGTCACCCATTTGCCGAGCGGCACCCGCACCGTCGGCGTGGTGCAGCCCGAGAGCAGCGAGAGCACCGCCACGGAGGCCGCCAGCAGGTTCAGCGTCACCGCCGAAAGCGGCGAGTGCTGAAGGAAGTTCGCCGCCCCGCCCAGCGCGCCGATGACGAACGCCACGCCCGCCAGTTTCAGCGTCAGCAGGAAGTTCCAATGGGCCGCATCGTTGAACGTCTGCGGCGAAAGCGTCGTCGCCGCCAGCACCACGGCTGCCGCCGTGCCCGCGCCCGTGAGAATGGCCGACAGCAGCAGCCACAGCCACCGCTTCAATGTGATTTTCTTTTCTTCTTCCTCGCTCATTTACTTGTCCTCCTGGGGTGTTTGGATTGTCGGCCTTGGCACATGCGTGGCCTCCGCCATCTTCGTGATGGCATCCGCCATCAAAGCCTGCGTTTGCGTCTGCGAAACAAACGCCTTGAGCACCTGTTGATTCAGCGAGCGCAGGTCGTTGTAAACGATCCACAGCCCCACATAGGCCACGCTCGCCCAGATCGCCGCCGTGCCCACCTTGCCCACCGCCCACACCACCAGCCCGGCGATGGTATTAGGCACATGCACGTCCTGCGGCGTCGTCTTCTGCGCGTAGGTATGGATGTCGTCGGCGCTCATGGTTATTTACCAACCCAACCCGTGTTTCCCGCGCCGCTTTCCTTTACGTAAAAGCTCGTCGCCGCGCCGCCGTCCGTTCTTCGATAGGTGCTTGAGATGGGAGCGGTGACAACTCCCTCGGGCGAGCCGGTGCCATAGGTATCGATCGGGCCGGAACTCGATCCCCAGCGAATCCCTTTGCCAGCTGTGCTGATTACAATATCGACATATTGCGCCACGTATTGGGCGACATTGGCGCTACGGATCAGTTTGAAGAAGACGGAGGCCGCGTTGCGCGCGTCGTTGACCGTCTGGAATTTCAACTCGCCGGCTGTTCCGCCTTCAATATTCCAAAGTTTGTTATCGGTCCCTGCAGAGCTATTTCTCAGACCCAGCGCGGGCGTAGAATTGTCCGCCTCTAGCGAGTTCTTAACCGAGTTCGAAGCATAGCTACTGACAACAGCGCCGCCAAAATATCCATTACCAGCAACCCCGATTCCTCCCCCGAAAATTCCGCTGCCGCTGGCAGTGGACGAGGACTCGGTAACATCCGTAACCGTGAGCGCACCGCGCGCTTTCAGAGGGCCATACCAATCCAGCAAAAGCGTTGCGAGGTTGATGTCCGCCAAATAATTACCTCCGCTCGGAGTGTCGGTGCGAAACAGGCGCAAGGTGTCGTTTTGGGCGACCACTGAAATGCCATTATATGAGCCCGACCCTGCGCGATCCAGCAGGTTGAAATAAACACCGCCAGTGCCATCGCCACTGAGAATTAAATTTTTAAAAAGCTCGACCGCCTTCGGACGAGCCCCAAGCCCATTATTAACTGACGCTGTGCGCGAACCATTGGCTGTTGAAATAGCGATCAGCGTCGCCATCATTTGATCCCCCTGGCGAAGCAACAACGGGGTGCCATGTTTTATCGCGCCAGACGTTTGAACACTTAGCATGTTATAAGTGATCGAAGACATTGCGGACCATCCACTCAGCAAGCTCGAGCTTTCCGCATACTGATAGACGTATGGAGCGCTCTGGTAATGCTCTGCATAGACTCGAACGTTTCCGTTCGGCAGAAATTCTACTGACACCCCTTCAAAACCTGATCCCCACCCGGCCCAATCGCCAGATTTGATGCGTGTATAAGTTCCTGTCAGCGTCGAGCTGGACGCAACCTCGATATATTTTGTAGTCTCGTTTTTATACCATAAATAATAGGTTCCGCCGTAATAAATAAGGAACGGGTCAATGGCATTTTGGGATGTGAAAATGTCGGTCGGCGCATTCCAAGCGCTCATGTCCGACGCACTCGGCGTGAGATAGCAAATCTTCGAGGTTCCCGAGATCCCACCGCCGACGCTCGTTGAATATGAAATTACAATTCCTACGTTCCCGGTCGCTGGGTCAGTGAACCAGTCAGGAGACCAGACCGAGGTCGCTCCCGCCAAAGTGACATTCGTAACCAACGTCCAGTTGGATAAGTCTGTTGATTTAAGAATTGCGAAATGGTCCGTCAAATAGCTACCGCCATTCGAGCAGGTATGCGCAATAAACCACGTGCCGGTTGAGGATTGATAGTAAAGCGACGGGTCACGCAGAGCATCGCCATCGGCCGGCTTGTAAAGCTCGCCGGAAAATGCCGTCCATTTTTTACCATCGACGGAAACCGAAATCTGCAGCGACAAATCCTCGTAGCGAAAACTCGGCATGATCCATACGCCATTAGTGTTCGTTAGCGCCGCCTGCGTCGTCCGAAGCGGAGTCATTGCTTTGTCATTGGCAGACCCTGCTAATGCTTCGATTTGGCTAGCGGTTGGCAGGCTTGACCCCAGTTCCAGCGCGGACCTCCAATTAGAAGGGTTGATCCATGCCGATGGGCTCGCTCCGTAGCCATATAGCTCCGTGAAATTCGCATTCGTCTTTTGGAAGGACGCCCGAATGCTGTCGCCCGTGCCATCGTTCGCCGTGGTGCCGACGTTGATCGTTTGCTGGGCCGCGTGCATCGGCGGCAGCAGCAGCGCCGCCAATGTGGCGAGGATGAGGATGGATTTCGTTTTCATGGTCAGTCTTCCTGGTCTGCGGTGATGTCCGTGCGATCCGCCGTCACGTCGGTGCGGTCGGCCGTCACGGGCACAAATTTGATGGGCTCGATAAGCGGGGATAAAATGACGGCGATCAGCGGCATCAGTTGCTTTTCCGGTAGGCGCGCACGCGGCCCGCGTGCAGCTCGATCAAGGTGAATCCCCCGTGCATGTCGTCGGCGGCCCGGTAGGCGTAGGCATCCCCTATCAATGGCGCCGCGCCCACGCCCTCGGCGTAGTCCGCCGTCAGCGTCTTGAATTTCGTATCTTCCACGAATTTCAAATATTCCCACTTCCCCGTCACCGCGCCGTCGCCCGGAACGATTTCGTCGAAGCCCGCCAGGCCGTTTGTGATGTGTGCGTTCATGCTCGTCGTCTTTCCTTTGGGTTCACCGGAATTGCGTTGCGTTCGTCCGCATCCGGAAGTTGTCCTGCTCGTTCACCAGCGCATCCAGGGCGTCCGCCTTCAGGTCCGCGCATGCTGCCGCCTGGCCGTCCTCGCGCTGCAACAGCGCCGCGCCGATCAAGGCCGCAAAATTCCGCAGGATCAGCGGGAAGGGCTGGAGTTGCCACTTCGCCGCGCCGTCCTCACTCACCGGGCTTTCGTTGCCCGCGATCGCTTCCAGCGCCTTGTAGCACTCGCCCGTGTCCGCGAAGTAACGCACGTCCCCCGCCGCGTAGGTCTTCGTCGCGTCGTAGGCGACGCGCGAGACTTCCGAGACGCGCTTCCAGTAGCGCACCCACACCGTCCCCGGCGCGTCGATCAGCTGCACGCGGTCGCCGCAAATCGTGTAGTCCACCGTCCGCGCCCACACGCACTCGCGCGGATCGTCCGCGTAGATCCCGCAAATGCTGTCCACCTCGATGCCCAGGTCCACCGTCGCATCGTCCGGCGTCTCGTAGCTCGCCACGTCCGTCAGCTCCGGCCAATCGCTCCACAGCCAGGCGTCGCGCAGGTTGCGGTTGATGTGATTGCCCAGCGCCAGCAGCGTGCTCGCCGGAACCTCCTTGTCGGGATCCGTTCCCACCAGCTGCAGCGCCTGGTCGATGATCGTTTTGAAAGGCACCGTTCTCATGCGGCCATCCTTTCCGTCGTCTCCGGCAGCACCTTCGGCACGCCCGGCGCCAGCGCCGGCGCGGCGCCCTCCCGTCCAATCTGCGGATTGATCTGCGTCTGCTGGATTTGGAATGTCAGGCTCTGCACCCGCGCCTTCAGCATCTTCTGGAAGATCGGGTCCTGCCCGAACCGCGTCGCCCACTCGGGGTTCGCCTGCATCTGCTGCTGGATCACCTGCAGGCGCAGCTGCGCGTTCTGCCCCGGCTGCGCCAGCGGTGGCTCGATGCCCGCCCACAGCTGCGCCAGCGCGTTCTGCTCATCCGCGGCCTCGCTCGCCGTCGCCGATTGCGTGTCCCGCACCAGCAGCTCCGCCATCCGAGGATCGACGGCCGACATGATGAATTTCACCAGCCCCGGCCGGTCGATCACGCCGCTCACGTCCAGCGGCACCACGGCCTTCGTGATGTAATCGAGCTTCTGGCCCAGCGCCTTGCTGTTCAACGTCGTCACGTCGAACTCCAGCGTGATGTCAAACTGCCCCTGGATGTCCTCCCGCGTCGCCTGGAATGGGGCCGGCAGCGTGCCCGCCACTCGCGCCACCACGGCGTCCGGAAGATACTGCTGCGCCAGCTGCAGCGTCATCGCCATGCACAGCTTCATCCCCGTCAGCCAATTATTCGCGAGGTCCTGCTTCGTCAGCTCCACCTCGTCCGGGTCCACGCCCTCGTCATTGCGGCCCGCGTATTCGTTCGCGTCGCGCCGCGCCTCGCGCTCGCCCTCCAGCGACCCGCTGTCCGCCGGCGCCACCACGTAGGGCGAGATTTCGCCCTGTCGCCGCTCCGGGATTTCCGCGCGCGGGCCCATCAGCTGCGCGAGCTTCCCGCGGTTCGCCGGCACCCGCATGGGCGGCGAAATCGCGATGTCCGCCCGATCGTTCCGGCGGTCGCGAAAATGCTTCATCGTCTGCTGGTTGCTCACCAGCAATTCGCCCACGCCCCGGCTGTCCAGCAGCCGCCGGCTGCGCCGCTCGCGCGGGATCCCAACGAAGGGATACAGCGCATGCTCGTAGGGCATCAGCCCATTCCATCCCCACGAGTCCCCGATGCTGCAATGGAACACCGTCCGCACCACCCTCGTCGCCCCGCTCTTCGTGCTCTGCTTGCGGAAATGCGTCCAGACTTCGATCCGCTTGTCATTGGGATCGTTGTAAAGGCCCAGCGTCGCGAGATTGTCGCTGTGGATGTTCCGGCGAAACTCGCCCTTGTGCTCGCACGCCTCATCCACCCAGTCCTCGTCATAGCGCTCCGTCAGCACCCGGCTGCGCAGCTCCGTCTCGTCCAGCAGCTCCCGGCAAACGATGTAGGGCTGCCGCTGCAGGTCGCACGTCGCCGCCGGGAAATAGACATCCTCCCAGGGCTCCATCGCCACCCACTCCGGCGTGCTCTGGAAAACATACTCGTTTTCGTATTCGCAGAAGCCCTGCTTCCGCAGCGCCCGCACGTTCGCCCGCGTCCCCTGGCCCGGCACGAACTCCTCCAGCAGCTCCGCCGCCGTCTCCTCCGAGAGCGGGTCCAGCACCGCCGTCACCAGCAGTGCCACGCGCGGATCCCGCGTCTGCGCATACAGCGCCTGCAGCTCCTCCAGCGTCAGCCGCTTGATTTCCGTGCGCGTCTGCTCGTTCCAAAAAATTCCGAAGATGACCAGCCCGCAATCCTCCTGGATGTTCCCGCCGATCGTCGTCTCGCGCTCGAGCATTTCCAGGCAATGCGTGTAGAGCAGCCAGTTCATCACCTCGTTCACCACCGCCGCGTTCGCCGCGTCACCCGCCTCGCGGCCCGAGCACGTCGGCCGGCTCTGCATCGTCGCCCGCTTCTTCAGCCGCACGTTCCGGTTCGCGATCACGTCCACCAGGCGCACCACCGTGTCGTGCGCGCCATTCCACGGGAAGGGCTCCCGGTCCAGCAGATGCTTCCACTTCCGCCCGTCCGGGCTCTGCCCGTCCCACTCGCAATTCCGCACCGAGCGATTTAACGCCTTCCGGCCGTAATAGCCCGCCGCGTCGCTCTCCGCCTCGTCGATCGAGGCAACCAGCTCCGCCAAATCTGGATCGTCCAGCTTCACCGGCGCGCAATCACCAGCCCACCCCGCGAAGTTTCCTCCGCTTTCGGCTGTGTGCGCTTCCGCGTGTCCCGCAGGCCGTTCACCCGCACCGTCGTCTTCCGAGCAATGTAGCGCGGCCGCACGCCGGGATTATCCCGCACGATCTCGCGCCGAAAGCCCTTGTCCTGCCAGCACCCCGGCTCCCGCAGCGCCCACCAGAAATACAGATTCGCGTCCACGCTCATCATCTTCTGGCCAATGCCCTCGATCGCCGCCGCGCCGATCCGCTCATTCGCTTCCTCGATCGCGCGCATCGTCTGCCGCGCCATCACTTCCTCCGCATGCAGGCCCGCGATCAGCTCGTCCCGCACCAGCGGCCCCAGCTCGCCCAGGTCGTCTTCCAGTTGATCAAACATCGTCGTGGTGTGGGGTTCCTTGCCCCCTGGACTCAGCCCGCCACCGCCTCGCGAACGGCGACGGGCTGCCCTCCAAGGAACGGAGAATTCAGTTCCGCAGTTTCGTGAGGTCCACCGTGGTCAGGAAGATGTGCACCTTCCCGGTCGTCACGTGGTCCAGCGTGTCGCCGGTCGCCGTGAACTTCGCCTCGATGTCCGTCAGCTCCACCAGCGCCTTGCCGCGCATGGCCGCGAGCTGCACCACGTCCGCCCGCAGCGCGTTCAACTGCGTCCGCAGGCTGGTGATCACGTCGTTTTCCTGCTGGCCGTAGGTATTGTCCACGGTCGAGGTATCCACCGCCGCGGCCGTCGCCGTGTAGGCGCCGAAATCCGTCAGGATTTCCGTGCCATCCACCGCCAGCTCCTTGTTGTCGATCAACGCATCGTCGTCGTCCACCGTCGCGCCATTGAAGCCCACGTCGAGCTTCAGCGCGCTCAGCGTCCCACCGTCGAACGCCGTCTCCAGGTCGTAGGCCGTTCGGCCGACGAGCGTGCCTTTCGGCAGCGCCGATTCCAGCGTGAAGGTTCCGCTCGCCACGGCACCCTTCGCCGCCAAGTCATCCGCGTCGATCGTCACGACGGCATTGAACCCGCCGTTCCGCGCTGCTTCTTCCACCGTCAATTCTCGGTATTGCATGATATTTGGTTTTCTGGTTTTGCCGCCCGCCCCTAGCGAGGCGGACGGCGATTGGATTTTCTCGTGATGGATTTCCCCGGGGTTATGCGCTCGGGTCGAATTTCCCCATGCCCAGCGGGCTCAGCACCTTGTCGCCAAGGATGGCGTCCACGATGCCGCGCGGGCCGCCGCCACCGTCCTGGAGCGGCTTGAAACGCGGCATGCGCTTGTAGCCGATCTGCACGTCCGCGGGGTCCAGCACGTAGCCGCGCCGGCGGCCCACCGTGCGGTCCGCATTGTCGCGGGCCAGGTATTGCGAGAGCGTGATCGTCAGCGTGCCGCAATCGCCCTCCCATACGTCGATGGACGAGACGATCTTCTTCGCCTCCGCCTGCATCACGAAGGTGCGGATCGCCGCCGCCATGTTCGTGTTGCCCTTCTGCGTCATCGTGAAGCTCGTGAACTTCCGCTTCAGCTTCGAGCCGCACAGCAGCATGTAGTCGATGCTCTCGTCCTTCTCGTTGTAGATGCTCTCGACGAGGTCCTGCACGTCGTCCTCCGTCATCGCTGCGAGCGATCCCGTGAAGATCGATGCCGCCGGCGTCCGCTGGGTGGACGGCACCGGAAGGTCCGTCTGCGCCGAGCTGTTGATCCAGCTGCCCAGGCCGCGCAGGCGATTGCCCAGCTTGCCCGCCTGCTTGCGGCTGTCCTGGTCGCCGCATAGCGCGCTCTCGATGTCGAACTTCAGCTCCTGGAGCTTCTTGTTCACCGAGCGCGCCATCGCCTTCTTCTCGCCGATACCGGCGATGTCCGTGACCTCTTCGACGAAGTCGGAAACCATCGGCTTGCGCCAGAATTTCTGGATCCGGCCCTCGAGGATTTCGTAGTTATCGTTCGCGTTCTCGAAGTCGCTGGCGTCTTCGTTGTCGAGCACTCCATCGAACTGCGGCTCGTCGAAACTATCGGTCGGCCACTCGTAGGTGAGGCTGAATTTGTCCGTGGTCTTTGCCGCGGCCGACATCAGCGGCGTCTTAGCCGCCTTCGTCATGTGCAAAAGGTCCGCCAGTGCCTGGCGCACACCCTTCACGTTGGAAACATTGAGTGATGGCATGGAAATGGATTCCGTTCGATCACCCTCCCGCCCGTCTCGTTTCACCCGTCGGCACACACGCGCCGCCGGTCAGTCGAGCTGGTCAGATGATCTGTTCAAGTAGGTCCACGGCCGCCTCGTCCGAGTAGCCGTCCTTGGCCAAACGCCTGGCCGCACCCGTCTTCCGGGCCTTGTCTGGAATCCGATTTCCGCTCGCACTATTCGCCTTGGGCGCACCCGGCAGCCGCGTCTTGCCGCCTCGTGCCTTGTCTTCGCGTTCCCGCTTCGACTTCTTACCCTTGGTCTTGGACTTCCCTTCCGGTGCCTTGCCGTGCTTTTTCTGCAGCTGCTTGTAGCGCTCGAACCGGAGCTTCGTGCCCTCGATCATATCGCCCACCAGCAACTCCAGCGCGGGATGCCTCTTCAGCTCCGGCACCACCTTCAACAGGTCCGCCATCGCCGCGTGTTCAAACGAGCCCGTTTTCAGCAGCTCGGGGTAGAACACCTTCACATCCTGCAACACCGCCGGACGACTCTTGAGAAACTCCCGGCGGCCGCCCGCCGACCGCAGAATGTTCCGTGCCGCCCGTTGCCGGGTCTTCACGTCATCCGCGTCGAGTTCCACTTCCTTCCCGTCGATCGTGACCGTTCCACCCTCCGGATGGTCCTCGCACCACGTCTGCACTCGCTCGGCGATGCGCAGGCGTTCCTCGAGGGCTTCCTCCGTTTCGATGTCGGCCAGGGGATCGTTGGGCGTGGGAGCCAGCGTGATCGGGGACGCCTTCGTCAGCTTCTCCTCCAGGTCCGCGATCCGTGCCCGCTCGGTTTCGAGTAGCTCCTTCAATTCGCCCTTTTGGGCCGTGAGCTTCCCGATCCGTTTCAGGAACGTGCGTTCCGTTTTGGTTTTCGGCTGTTCGTCGTCGTCCTCGACGTCGTCGTCTTCCTCATCGGACTCGTCGTCGTCTTCGTCGGATTCATCATCCTCCTCGTCGTCGTCCTCATCCTCCGATTCGTCATCGTCGTCGCTGTCTTCGTCGTCCTCCTCATCGGACTCGTCGTCGTCTTCGTCGGATTCATCATCCTCCTCGTCGTCGTCCTCATCCTCCGATTCGTCATCATCGTCATCGTCGTCGCCTTCGGACTCATCGTCCTCGTCGCCGTCCCGATTCCGCGATTTTCTTGCACCTTTTTTGGAATGAGCTTTCGAGTGTTTTCCGTTTCCGGAACCCTCATCTCCTTCGCCGTCATCGATGTCGGTCACGGTTAATTCCGCAGCCTCCGCGATGCTTTTGAAGTCCAGGTCTGTTGCGTCGTTTTCGGTTTCCTTAGCCATGAGAATCCACTCAAGTTTCCCAGGAGCTTTTATCTCCCCTCAGATTCACCAGCGCATCTGCGCCGGTTCCGGGAGGGCTGCGGGTTGCTCAAGGAACCGCGTCCGTGATTCAGCCGATAGGACGATCAGCAAAACCCCGCAACGCTTTCATTTCACAACCGGGACGAATCGAAACAAACCGGAACAAACCGGGCCGAAGCCTGATGAAATCAGCCTTGCGGCTTCATTCCTCATCCTCGTCCTCGTCACCATCGATCTCGCTCGCCGCGCGCCGGCGGCGTTCCAAATCCTCCAGCAACGTGCGCAGCGTCCCGATTGACTGGCCCGCGCCGGCGAGGCCGCCCGGCGAATTCACCAGCGCCGGATCGCTCACGATCTGCACATTATCCGCGAAGTGCTGGCGGATCACCTGCCGCACCGCCACGAACCACGTCTCCTCTCGCGTCACCGCAAAGGCCATGCGCATTTCCTCCTCGCTCAATTCCTCCGGCACCCGCGCCGGCCGCGCGTTCAGCTCCGCAAAAATCTCGCGTCTCCAGGCTTCCATCGCCAGCCGGCTTTCCTCCCTCGCCGCGCGCACCGCCGCCTCAGCAGCCACCAGCTTCTCCCGCATGGCAACAAGCTCCAGCGTCTGTTCATCAAAGGTCTTGCGCGACGCCGGCCGCACCGCATTCCACCACTCCCGCAAAACGGATCGAAAAGTCTTCATGCCACCCGCGTTGCCTCCTCGAAGGACGTCGTGAGGAAATGCGGCGCCAGCCCGCCCATCATCGTCAGGAACACCAGCCCGCCCGCGGCGAGCGCCGCCCGCTCATCGTCCGTCGGCTGCCACGCCACCACCACCATCGTTTCCCCGTCCATGCTGCCGCCCTGCACCCTGCCCTGAAACGCCGCAATCGTCCGGCACTGGCAATCCGCCAAATCCGGCGGCGGCCCGTAGCTCGTATTCGCCTCGTCAAAATCCATCGCAATCATCTTCGTTTCCTCCGTTTCCTTCTGTTCAAAAATCCCCCCGCACCTGCGCCGTTAGCTAAGCCCCAGCGCTCTCTTCACCTGCACCACCACATACCACGCGCGACTTCCCGGGCGGTCATGCTCGGCCTTGATCACGTCGCATTTGATGAATTCCAGGATTTCCCTCCGCGAGTAAGGCAGCCACGCGATCAGCTCGCGCAGCCGCACCCGCGGCCTCTTCGGTTCTTTGCCTCTGCGGTTCGTCATATCAGTGGGGAGTATAGTGAAAATTTCGGGGGTCCGTTTGTGCCGCGGGTGAAATCGCGATGAATTAAATTTTCTCCGCCTGCAGCTCGTCGATTTTCGCCGCGCACGCGTCGCTGCAGCGGAACATCGCCCCCGCGCCCAGCCCTCCCGCCATCCGGTTCAGCCGCGCCGCCTCCGCGCGATACAGCGCCCCCGCCTTCGTGAAGAGCCGCACCGGGCCGCCATGCGGCTTCCACCACGATTCCCCCCACGGCCATCCCAGCGGCTTCTCCTCCGCCGGCGGTCGGCCTTCCCGCTGATACTCCGCCTCGTGCTCGTAGCACCGCGCTGCCATCGCCAGCGAGCCATCCCTCTGGTGCTCGTCATCATGCGCCGCCGTCCACCCCTCCCCGTTGACCTGCCGCACCCGCTCCTCCGCAATCAATTCCTGTCCTGTCTTCATGGTCATTTTCCTTTCCTGTAAATCCTCAAAATCCCGAAAATCCTGTTTAGTTCGATCAGCTCACATCCCCGCGGCGCACCGCCAGCGCCTCGCCCTCGACGTTCTGCGGGTCGATCAGCACGAAGTAGCGCAGCAGATCGATCCAGTCCTTCGTCGCCCCGTTCTTGCCGTCCTTCCCGGTCCAGCTCTGCAGCGCGTAGATCAAGTTCTTGCACCGCGCGGAGACCTTCAGCCGCGGCTGATTCGTGCCGTCCACCGGCCGGCGCGTGTCGTATTCCAGCCAGCGATTCACGATGTCGATGCCGTCATTGATTCCATTCCCCGGCGTTGGCAGGAAATACAGCCCCACCTCCTCGCACTCCTCGATCAACGTCACCTCCTGGTCCGCGCGCTGCCTCGGCGTATTGCCAAACCGCGAGTCCATGTAGCGCTCGAAAATCTCCTCCGGCTCCGTCTTACCCGTCTTCTCGTTCACCCGCCGCCACCGCTCGTGCCCGCCGCTTTCCAGCAACTCGATCTCCTCCTTGTAGCGCCCGATTCCGAACCGGAATCCCGCCTGCGCCGTGCCCTTGCGGCCGTCCATCAGCTTCCCATCCGGCACCGCCCACTCGCCGGGGAAGCCCACGCCCTCGATGTATTGGTCCTGGTCCGGCCACTCGCGATACACCCACGCCGTCCCGGCCACGTCCACGCGCACCCAGAGGATGCACCACGTCCGGCCGCCGCACGGGTCCACCAGCATATAGTTCGTCCCGTCCCTCGGGATCGTCTCCGGCCGCACCACGTGCACCGTGTCGTTGAAAATCTCGAACCGCGCGGAAATCGCCTTCGTCGGGATCCCGTAGGCGCGCATCAAAATCTCATCCCGCGTCTTCCCCTCCAGCTCCTTCACCAGGCGCGGATACCCGCCGAACGGATTATCCTCGCTCCAGAAATAGATGATCGCCGCCTTCCCGTCCTTCGTCTCCTGCACCACCGGCAGCCGCTCGTAGCCCGTCACGACGGTCTCTCCACCCCGCGTTTCCTTGATCGGCAGCAGCGGGGCCTCCCGCCACTCCAGCGTCCGCGCCCCGTCCAGAATGCTCTTCACCGTCGGCGTGTAGCCCTCCTTCGCGGTGAACGTCACCAGCAGGAATCCATCCCGCGTCACCAGCCGGTAGCGGATCGTCTCGACGATCTCGATCGTCACCAGCTCGTCACACCACGCCCCGTCGATCTCGCCGCCCTCGATCGTCTTGATGTCCTGCGCATAATTGCGGAACCACTCCTGGCTCCCATTCGGCAGCACGAACGTGTTCTCCGTGAAGCCGCCCTTCTGCGAATAATTGATATTCGCGATCGTCGCCCGCTTCCCGTTCAGCGCCCGCAGCGTCGGCGGCAAATACTTCCACACCACCGGCTGCACAATCTCCCGCGAATTGTCCGCCGTCTCAGAAAACGCCCACGCCCGCTTGCGCGGACCCGACAGCAACAGCTTGTTCACCGTCTTCGCCCCAAACTCGGATTTCGACGCGCGGTTCCCGCCCATCACCCACACCTCCTTGTAGCGCTGCAGCAGCGCCTCCGCCTTCTTCCAGTGTTCCGGCTCGAATCCATATTTGAACGCGTCCTCCCGTTCCTGCTGGATCATCTGTTCCCGCCGATCCAGCAGCTCGCGCGTTTTCTCCGGCCCCATCGCCTCCAGCACCTCCGGCTCCGGCAGCTTGAAAATCGGATGCGGCGTCGGCTTGAACTTCATGGCTCCGCCCTCCATCCGATGGCCGCGAGGTGCGGCGCGTCCGCAGCCGCCAGCTCAAACTCCAAATGCCACGCGCTTTTGTCCGAGGCCCACTGCACCTCGTAGCTGTGGTTCTGCCCGCGCACCATGAACGCCGTCACGATCCCGTGGACGTCCAGCTCGCAAACATGCGCCACCCGCTGCCCCGGCTCGAATCTCGTCGTAACGTTCACGAAGCCCCCCCCCAATGGATCACGATCCCCTCGAACGGAAGCCCATGCTGTTCCTCGAACCAATCGAGCATCGCGTCGTGGTGAGGAAAGCCATCCGCGCACGCGAAGGTGTCAAGCTGCGGATCGCTCAACTTCGCGCCATCAATGAAGATGTCGAACGCCGTCATGCGAATGCGCTCCACCTTCGTCACCACGGACTCGCGAAGAATCCGCTGCTTCGATCGGTAGGGCCGGCCGGTCCAGCAGCGCAGGCTGATTTTCTCGCCCACCTTCGGCATGCGTTTGGGTCTGGGCCGGACGGTGTGCGGCTTCGCCCCGCTCTCAACGAGCGGCGCAAATTGCGGCATGAACAGACGAACGATCATAATCCCGCCTGCAGTTCTTCGTAGTGGGCATCATCCGGCGAATAGCCCTCCGCGAAATAATCGCAATCGCCACCAGCCAGCGAGCTGGCCCATTCCCGCAGGTTCGTGCGTTCCTCGTCATTCGCGGGAAAGCCCTGCGACTGGCAAAGTAAAAGATAAACCGCGTCAATCCACGCGTCCCTTGTCAGCGTTTCCATAAATCAAAACGGGATGTCCTCATCCTCCGGCTTGTCGCCCGGCCCCGGCGGGCGCGCGGGCTGCTCGCTCTGGCGCGGCGGCTCCTCCTTGCGCTCCGCGCCTCCGCGCGATTCCTCGTTTCTCCCGAGCAGCTGCAGGCTCTCGCCGATCACCTTCGTCTTCGAGCGTTCCTGCCCCGTCTCCTTGTCCGTCCAGCGGTCCTGCGAAAGCCGGCCCTCGATGTAAACCGGTCGCCCCTTGCGCAAGTATTCCCCGGCGATCTCCGCCTGCCGGCCCCACAACGTCACGCCCACGAACGTCACCTCCTCGCGCCGCTCGCCCTCGCCCTTGTCGATACGCCGATTGATCGCCAGCCCCAGCTCGCACACCGCCGTGCCCTTCGGCGTGTATTTCACCTCCGGGTCCCGCGTCACATTTCCGATCAGAATGACCTTATTTACGTTTGCCATTTTCGTTTTTGGTTTGGGGTTTCAAGCCTCAACCGCGCGGCCAAAGAGGTCGGGATGCAACGCCGCCGATGCCCGCGCGTTCAGCCACAGCACTTCCGTCCGGTCACGCGCGCCATCGGCGTGCGCATGCCGTTCAAAGCAACTCCAATCGGCGAACGCCGACCGGTAGAGTTCCGAGTCGTAACCAGAGAGCACCACTGCGCCGCGCAGCCGCTTCAACACATGCGCCAGGCTTCGATGCTGCTTCTCCGTCATTTCGTGCCGGTAGCCACTCGCCTTCGTCCCGCTGGTCCCGCTGGTCCCGCTGGTCCCGCTGGTCCTTGTGCTCGGCACATAGGGCGGGTCCACGTAATGCAGCGTGTCCTCGCGGTCCCTCGCCATCATCAGCTCGCGCGCGTCGCGATTTTCGATCACCACGCCCTGCAGTCGTTCGATGATCGCCGGAAATGTCCCTGGCAGGTTTCGCCAATCTGCGGCCGGCGTCGTTCCGCTCCGGTTGCTGTCACACCGGAATCCCGTTCGCATTGGCACGTCCTGCTTCGTGGCCCGCGTCACCGTCGATCCGAACCCCATGTAAGCGCGAATGATCGTCCTCCGCGCCTGTTCCACCGGGTCCACGCTGCGCTCGTAGCTCAGGTCGAATTCCGCCCGCGCAAACGGCGTCAGCTCCAGCATCCGCAGCAGCTCGCTCCCGTAATCGCGAGCGGCCTTGAAAAGATTCACCAGCTCGCCGTCGAGATCGTTGTAAATTTCGGCGTAACTGCGCGGCTTTTGCAGCAGCACGCTGGCCGCGCCGCCGAACGGCTCCACGTAAACGCGATGCGACGGGAAGTGTTCGATAATCCACGGGGCCAGCAACCACTTCCCGCCATGGTAACGAATGATCGGCCGCTCCGGTGTCATGCCGCCACCTCACCTTCCGCCAAGCTCCACACGCCGTTGCCGTGGGCCTCAAATGGTCCCCGTTGCAGCGTCTGCCGCACCTTCTCGTGCCAGAAACGATTTGTTGCCGGCCGGCGACCTTTGATCGCTTCGTAAATTTCGCCAAGGTGCGCCTTGCCTCCCAACCGATGCAGCGTCAGTAAAACCAACTGCCGCCACGTTCCCGTGCCGCTCACCATCTCCTCACGTGCCTGTGCGTTCAGCCCGGCCACAGCTTCCGCCTCAGCGTAAAGCCGGAGGCCGCGCAGCCGGGGCAACGGATCTTTCGTGAAGATCGCGAAGCAGATGGGCAGCTGAAGGCGCGCGAAGATCGTGCGTGGCAAAATCTCCGCGCCGATCGTCCACAGCTTGTTCCACCTCAGCACGCGCGCCGGCGTTTGCAGGAAATACGCCGGCACCACGAAGCCCGCCTGCGCTCCTTCCACGCAAAAGTGCGAGAGCCGGCCCAGCATCGCGTCCATGAATTTCGCGGAGTAGGGCGGGTTCCCCCACGCGATCGTGAATTCCTGCGGCAGTTCCACGTCCAAAAAGTCGCTGGTGATCACGCGGCGGCCTGTCCGCTCCCGCGCCTTGTCCGCCAGCGCGCCGTCGATCTCCACGCCCGTAGCCGGGATGTGATCCGGCACCGCCGCCAACATCCGGCCATCGCCGCATGTCGGCTCGATCACGTTGTCCGCCGCCGTTGCCGTTGAGAAATAGGCCGCCCACAATTCGCGCGCCGCCCACGCCGGCGTCATGTATTGACCCAAGGGACAAACGCTCATGCCCGCGCCCTCCGCAGATTGGCCGGGTGCGTCGGATCGCCCGCAAATCCCATCGCCGTTTCCAGTGCGTTCACGACGTTCTGGCGGGGGCGGGCCTTCATCAGCTCCCGCTCCCACGCCTCGTGCAGGGCGGTCCAGCCCTTGCCCGGCTCCGTCAGCTCGTCCCAATGCGCGATCCGATCCACCGCGAAAACCGTGGGAAGATTCCCTGCCAGCAAAAACTTCGCCGCTTCCGCTCCCTCGCTCATGCCCGGCGCCCTCCCCGAAAATAACGGCGCAACTCCTGGCCCACCCAGCGGCCCACCGGCACACTCACGCCGTTGCCAATCATCCGATACGCCTGCCGGTCCGTTCCGCAGAATTTGAAGCTGTCGGGCACGCCTTGCAGCCGGGCGTATTCCCGCACGCTGTAGGGCCTCACGCCGTGCGGGAATCGCCGGTCCGCGATCAGTCGCGTCGAAACGTCCTTCGCGTAATGCGCCACGCACGTGGGCGCGATGTCATCCCGCGCGGGATCGCTCACAATGGGCCGATCCCGGTAGCCGCCATCCAATCGTTTGTAGAGGTAGTCTGGCAGGTCAACGCGCGGCTCCGCCTCCACGATCTTCGCCAGCTTCACCCGCCGCCCCGTCGGCTCGCGGAAATCGAACGGCCGCCGCGTGCCGATGATGATCAGTCGATTCCGAACCTGCGGCAGCCATGTCTGTGTTCCCACTGGGCAGAACGTCCGCACGTAGTAGTCCGGCAGGCGCGTCATCGCCTCCATCACGATCGGGAATTTTTTCATGCCCGGCACGTTCTCGATCACGAACGCCTCCGGCGGCTGGAGCACCATGTGGCGGAGCGCGTGCAGGAACAGCTCGTCCCCCGTCCGCGTCCCGTGAATGTCCGCAATCGGCGAGTATTTCGTGCAGGGGTAGGTGAACGCCTTCACCTCACAATGCGCGTCACTAGACACGAGTTTTTGCGCGATGTCCGCCTGCACCACTTCGTGCGAGAAATTCGCCCGCTGCGTCTCGCAGCACCGCCGATCCAGCTCGAAACTCTGCCCCACCATCAGCCCGCCTTGAAGCAGCCCGATGTCGAACAACCCCGCCCCGGAAAAGTAGCTGTTCACCGTGATCGTGCTATTCATCGCCGCCCTCGTAGTTGTCCGCGAATTTCTCCAGCTCCGTCCGGCCGGCTTTCATCCGGGCGGAATCGTCCTCCCAAATTTCGTCATCGATCAGCCGGTGCACGGCGTTCCGAACGAGTGATGCAAGGCGCGCGGGCTCGATGGCATCAAGCTCCCAGCTCGACTGCCCGAACCGTTTGATGTAAGCCCTCGCGCGGCTGTCGGTAATCTTGGCCGGATTTTCCGGAGGGCGCATTTCGCGCACTTGGTCCATGTTCAGCGCGAGGCGCTCCACTTCGATGCCGGCCTGCGTCGTGAAAAGCTCGAGTCGATCCTGCACGTCGCGGGACATGTCGATTCCGGACGGGTCATGGTCGCCCAGATAGAGCACGAACAGATGCTTTCCCTGCTCCGCGCGCTCGATGTATCGCTGCGCCGCTTCATACATCGTGCTGCTGCTGGAGTAGCCTTTGTTCGCGGTGAATGGCACGTCCAGCTCCCGGCAAACCGGCACCAGCACGCCCTCCAACGCCTGTTTCTCCACCATCACCTCCACGTAGCATGGCTGGTTTTCCCACATGTCCACGCGGTAGGAACGGGCGGCCGATCGCACAATTTCTGCCGGCGTGTTCCAGTGCGAATTTTGCACCATTTCACGCGCCCGATCCTTGATCATTTCCCAATCGATCAAGCCCGCGAGGCGAGCGTGAGAGACCAAGGCGCTAACGTTTTTGTAACTGCGCTCCGTGTTCTCCACGATGTTGCGCGCCACCAGCTGATAGTAGAGCTGGCGCACGCTCAGGTCGTAACCCTGCGCCTCGTAGTCGCGCAGAATCCGGTTGATCGTCACAATCATCGCCTGCGCCTCCGGTTTGAAATTCCTCTCAACGAAGCACTGTTTCACGGCACCACGATGCGGGATTCCTCGCCGCCCTCCGGTTCGTCATCCATCAGCCCGCAGGCCCGCAGGATCATCAGCCCCAGCAGTTGCTCGACAATGTGCGCCGGCGTGCGGTTCGCCTTCACCATGCGGATCAGCGCTTCCGCTGCCTCATGCTGGATTTCCTCCGCCAGTAGCGCCTCGCGCAGCCACAGCGCCAGCGGCCCGCGCAGATGCTCGCCGATCGCCGCCGGCGCGTCCTGCTGCCACGACACCGCCAGTCCGCCGCCCTTCGTGTGGAACGAAGCCCCGATGGCGCCCGTCTCGTGCACGGCCGCCTGCACGATCTCCCCCAGCTTCGCGAAGTCCGGCCCGTTCATGACTGCGCCTCCTCAGCCGGCCGCGCCGGCGTTTCGATGAACCACCGGCTGTGCACCCGGAATTTGTGCCGCTTCCGCGTCGCCTTCGTCATCGCGCGCAGCATGGCGCGGCCGGCGTTCCACGTTTTATCCCGCCGCAGATCCCACTTCGTCACCTGCCGCTCGCCGTCAAACACCGCGTGCCACAGCCGTTTCCTTGCCGTCGTCGTCATGGTCGTTTCTTTTTGTTGTAAGGCCCGCGCTTTTTCTTCTGCCGAAAACGCGATCCGTTGTTGTAGGCCGTCTCCTGGTCGCCGTTCAGATTCTCGAACCGCGTGAATTCCTTCAGGAACCTCAGCAGCACGGTGTCCGTCGGGCCGTCGCGATGCTTCGCCACGATCCACTCCACGATTTCCCCATCCCCCAGCGCCGGCTCCGGCTGCGCGTATTCCGGGTCCGGGTCCACCAGGTCATCGTCGTCCTCCTCCTCGTCGGGGGACTTGTCCTTGTTCGGGCGAAACAGCAGCGCAATGATGTCGGCGTCCTGCTCGATCTGGCCGCTGCCCTTGAGGTCCGAAATTTTCGGCCGCGAGTTCACCCCGCGGGAATCCGCGTCGCGCCCCAGCTGCGCCAGGCCGATCACCGGAATGTTCAGCACCTTCGCGATCTTTTTGCACATCCGCGAGGCGTCCGAAATTTCCTCCGCCCGGTTGTCCTGCGCGCGCTTGTTCACGCTCCGCAGCAGCTGCACGTAGTCGATCAGGATGGCATCCACGCCGTATTTCCGCTTCGCCCGCAGCGCGAGTTTGTAGAACGTCGGCAGCTTCAAATCCGGCGTGTCGTCGATGAACACCAGCGCCTTCGCCGCGTTTCCCGCCTCGCGGATCACCGTCTTCATGTGGAGGTCCGAAAGGAATCCATCGCGCACCCGCTGCAGGTTCAATTTCGAGCGCAGGCACACCACGCGGCTGGCCAGCTGGTCCGCGCTCATTTCGAGCGAGAAAATCGCCACCGACTTCTTCTCCTCCACCGCCATGTGGTTCGCGATCGCCATCATCAGCGCCGTCTTCCCCTGCCCCGGCCGCGCCGCGATCACCATGAACTGCGAGCCCTTCAGCCCGTCCGTCATCCCGTCGAATTTTCCAAATCCCGTCTGCAGCCCGCTGATGCTGCCCTTGCTCTTGTAACGCTTCTCGATGTCCGTCACCGCCTTGATCACGTCATCCTTCCAGTGGCGCATCCGGCACTTGTCATCATTGTCCGCCTCCAGGCCGAAGAGCAGCTCCTGCCCGCGCTGCAGCACCTCCTCCGCCGGGCCGGAGTCCTCGTAGGCATCCATGCGCATCTGCGAGGCCATCTGGATCATTTGCCGGCGTAGGTATTTGTCCCGCACGATGTCCGCGTAATATTCGTAGGACGACCACATCGGCACGAACGTGTTCAACTCGCTGATGGCGGCCGCTCCTCCCGCCGCCTCCAGCTGCCCGAGATCCCGCAGACGTTGCGTGATGGTGATGAAGTCGATGGGCTTTCGCGCGTCCCACAGCTCGCGCATCACGCTCCAGACGTGCTGATGCGCCGGCACGTAAAAGTGCGACACCATCAAGTCCGACAGCTCGTCCATCACATTGTCCGCGCTTAGCATTGTCGAGCACAGCACGCCTTTCTCCGCATACTCAGCCTGCGGGATCGGCATCGCCCCCTCCGGCTCCGCCCCGCGCGATTTGCGCGGGGGGTAATCACGGCGCGGCCGCTTTTCTGGACTCTCCTCGCCCACGGCTCAGCGCCCCCCCTCTTTTTTTTGCGCCGTGGAAATACGCTTCGCTGTTCCCACCGGCGCGGCGGCTAAAAGCTCTGCGAGCTTTTCGGATTGGCGAAGACGAGCAAGGCGGCGGGCGGCGGCGTCGGCGGCGTCGGCGGCGGCGGCGGCGGCGTAGGCGGCGGCGTAGGCGGCGGCGTCGGCGTAGGCGTAGGCGTAGGCGTAGGCGGCGGCGGCGGCGTAGGCGGCGGCGTCGGCGGCGTCGGCGGCGTCGTCGTCGTAGGCGTAGGCGTAGGCGTAGGCGGCGGATCGGGCCGCCCACCATTCGTCGGACGAAGGTTTGTCACCCGCGATCCAACGGGCAAAGAGCGCGCCTACCGCCGCGATGGCAAGCTTGGTCGCCTCCTTTTTTGCGAATTTGATGACGCCATCCGTCGCGTCCACCAGCAGCCAATGCGCGAACTGCGGCCAGACCATCGACAGGTCCGCGCCCACCGGGATCGCAGCGAGGAATTTGCCCGGCCAGTCGAGCGATTCCGCCGACGGCATGCCCTCAAAAATTCCGTCCTCGAGCCGCGCGAGAATCCGCGGAATGCCCAGGTATTTCTCGTAATCCGCATGGTTGCCGGTATCCAGCTTCAGGCCCTTGATGCGGTTCAGCGAGTTGATCGAGCACCCCACCGCGCACCCCTTGAAGGTATTCTGGCTGCGGAAGTTTTGGCCGTAATGGCCGTGCTCGATCTTGTCCTGCTCCCGATGCCACGCGATCTCGCGCAGCATGGCAGCCTTCAGTTCAGCGTCGCCGTGGAAGGCGATCAGCGGGGTTTCGATTTCGGTTCGCGAGGTTGTCGTGTTCATGGTTTTTCAGTGTTTGTTGGTTTGCGTTTCAAAAATTCCCGAACGTCGCGGCGGGCGTCCGTCGGCAAGGCATCCCAGCCTCCGCTCGTATTGCAGCCCGGCCACAGCGCCTGCGCGGCCGCTTCCCAGCCCTCCGGCGCTTCTTCCTTTTTCAGCGGTGCCGCGGGCGGCGTCCCCTCGGCGAGCGGCTCCGCGTCCCTCAAAAATGAGCCGAAGCGTTTCTTGCTGGCCGATTTCCCCTGTCCGGCCGGCGTGGTCAGCCACCACCGCATCTTTGCCCACGCGGCATCGACGTCCTCCGGCACGTAAAGCAGCTTCATTTCCGCCAGGTAGGCGGCATCCACGAGCGGGCTTTTGCGCGCCCCCCCTTGTTTTTTTTGCGAAAAATCCGCAGGTTTCGGAGAAACAGAACCCGCCGTTGGGTGGCTCGAAGCGTCCGCCGAAGGCGACGATTCCGAGCGGGCGAAGCCCACCAACTCCTGTTCCTGTTCCTGTTCCTGTTCCTGTTCCTGATTAGGCATACCCTGCCTCAACCGTTCGAGGAACCCTTCCGGGAACCGTTCCGAAACCATTTCGAGCGAAGCTATAAAGCGTTGATAGAAAGGCACATGACGCGGCACGGCCAGAATCACCCCCATCATGCTCTTGCCCACGTTGGGATTCGCGATCGGGTTGTGCTTCAGGAACCGGCACACCCATGTCCAACCGTCTCCCGTGCGCTCCATGAAACCCGCCCGCAACAGTTCCGAAACCGTTTCCGAAACCGTTTCCGCGCTCCATCGCAGGTCGCTCGCAATGTAGCCATCCGGCAGGCGGAAACATCCCACGCCCGTGGTGTGCGGCCCGGTGATCAGGTAGGCGGTCAACAGGCGCGCCTCCGTGCTCCACGAAGGGGCCTTGTCATCCGTCCAAAACGCCGTCCGAATCGTGCCGTATTCTCTCATTTTTCTTCCGTAACCAAAGGTTCCACGTGCGACTTAGTTCCATGTGGAACCTCCCATCCCAGCAGCTGAATTTCCGTGGGGGTGAGGAGCCCGCGCGCCATCAATTTCCGGCGCGTCGGCAGCCCACGCCGCGAGCCATTCAGCACCTGCGTCACGTGCGCACGGGCGCTGCAGATGGCCGTCGCCAGCGTTTCCGCCGTCTCCCCGCGCCCGTGGAGTGCGTGCCAAAAGGGGTGATTTTTCATCGCGCGATCAACTCCTCCGCGATCAGTCCGCTCACTCGGGCGCGCGCCGCGCTCTCCGCGAGTCCCAGGCAGGTGAATCCCTCACCGCTGCCCACGTCCCCGTTCGTCGGATGGTGAAGGGCAAAGGCAAAGCCCCCGTCCTTCGGCACGATCGAGACCGCGTAATCGCCCAGCGCGAACGCCTTCCGCTTCACGCGCAGGGTGGCATGTGGCTCGCCCGCCACCGCCTCGTAGTTGCCGGTGACGATCACAGCATTTCCCTCCAGTCGGGGAGAGGGTGTTCCTTTTCGGCCTGCGCGATCAGTTTCGTCACGAGCTGCCGGCGCGAGGCCACGTCCGTCAGCAGGTCCGAATCGTTCGCCATTGGCACCCCTTCCAGCACCGTCAACAGGCGCTTCGTGAACGTCGTGGAAATCCGCGCCATCAGCTGGTCCAGCTCTTCCGGCTTCGCTTGAATGGTCATGGCTTTTCCTCCCCGGTTGCCGCTTCCACCCACGCGCTCCGCCGCCGCCCGCCGCCCGCGGCTCGCAGTCTCGGGTGCAGGTCCTCGATCCGAACGCCCATCAGCAGCTCGTATTCAGCCGCCACGCGGTCCGTGAGATACAGCCGGCGCATTCGCCACCGCTCGGCAGCGGCCCCCATTTTTTTGCCGTGGGCAACCGCGGCGAGTTGGCAACTCACGGCCGACACAACAAGGCCGGCGGCCACAAGAACGAAGATGATCGGGTGCATGATTTTGAAAGGGTTTGGATGGGGGGAACGAACCGGGGCGGACGGTGGCGGCGGCTCTCTCTTCCGTGCCCGCCTCCGCCCCGGCTCGAAGGGGTCAGATGTAAACCTCCACACCCGCCGCTTTCCCGGCGGCATGGGCGATTTCGGCGCTGGCTGTCCGGATTTGGGCCGGCAGATTTTCGAGCGTGAAACCCAGCGTCACCGTGCCCTCGCGATTTCGCACCCGAAGCCGGGCGATAGTCTCGATGCGCTGTGGCTGGTCCTCGAACGGCTGGATGTTCACCAGCAGCTTCGTGGGGATGACGACATCCCCCGATGCCTTCACCTGCTCGGTCTTGGTGAATGCCACCTTGATGTCCGCGCCGGATCGGACGCAGCTGCTCACGGCCGCGCCGTTCACCACGTGAAGATCCTGGGCGATCTCCAGCAGGGTGGCGGGATCCGGGTCTGTGAATTCCGCCGCGCGTTCTTCGAGGAACTCGACGAACGCGAGCTGGTCCATCGGCTTGCCGTTCCGTTGAACCCACGCCTGCAGCGCCTCGGTCTGGATGAGCTTGAAGACAGCTCGGTGGGTCGATGCCTCCGGCCCGTTCGGTCCGGTGTGGTAGTCGAGCAGCGCCGTCAACGTGGAGCCCTCGCCCACAATGATGGCGCCAGGTCCTTTGAACTTCGTGACGTAAGCCACAAAGCTCTCCAGGTCCGCAAACCCTCGCGTCTCGACGATGCCAAGGGGCTTGTCGAGGAACTCCGCCAGCGAGACGGGTCTCCCGGTGAGGGGGTTGATGATGAACGGATGGCGTTCGATCTTCTGCACGGTCGCGCCGGCGGCGGCGGACTGAAGGGCGAGCAGCGCCCCGCTGGCGGCGTCGGTGCGCGCGCTTTCGATAGTTTCGGTATTCGTCATGGTTTAGCTGGCAACCGCCTTGGCCGCCGGGGTTTCGATTTCGACGGTGGCTTTTCCGCCGTCGTGGGCCTCGAACGGGAGGTCCGCCTGGTTGGGATCGGTGCGCGAGAGCGTGCCTTCTTCGCTGGTGAAGAAGATCGAGGGCTTGCGCGCGGGCTGTGGAGCGGAGAGCGTCACCGCCTCCGTGATGTCCACTTCGGTGACGTCGCCATTGCGCGGCTTCACCGTGAGTTTCAGCGTCAGCGTGCCGGCTTTCCCGGCGCTGCGGACCTGTCGAACGAGTTCGGCCAGATTCTCGTCCAGCTCGCCCACAAGGGCGCGCCGGCCAAGCTGGCCCAGCACGGAGATGAACATGGCTTACGCCGCGCCCTCGGCGCTTCCCTCCGGCTGAGGTTCCGATGTTTTTTCAGACGCCGCCTGGTCTGCATCGGCAGCTGGATCCGGCGCGGGCAGGCGCTCGCCCTCGGCATGCGCGATGTCCTTGCAGTTTTCCACCTCGGCACCGGCAGCGTCGCGCGTCCGATCCAGGTCGAAATCAACGTCCTCGATCAGCTCGTCCGCTGCCTCCAGAGCGTGATTTCGGAGTTTTTTCCGGTCCTCTTTTTCGGCCGGGTCATGGGTGGCGGTGATGTGCGGATTGCTCCACAGAGCGGCCAGCAATGCGGCCGCGACTTGGGTTCTCAGGTATGGGTCTTTCATGTTGTTCCTTTTTGGTTTCTCCCGCCGGAATTGGCTGGAAAGGGGTTAGCGAAATCGGGCCTTGCTCCGGTGCATGGTGCATTCCCATGTGTTGGCCTCGCGCGGGCATGGACGCGCTTCGACGGTCTCGCCCGATCGGTAGAAAGCGGAATTGCGCACCCGCAATTTCACGGAGCCGTCTTTCTCGCGGCCCTTGATCAAAGCCCACACGAGGTTCCGATTCGGCATGAACCGATGGACGATCAGCGTGGCGATCTCGCCCTCGTCCGCGCCCCCCGTTTTTTTTTCGAAAGCCATTTTCAGCAGGGCCTTGTCCTGCGCGCACATTGGCGCTGGCGGCTTCGCAACGGGCGTGGGCGGCTTCGCCCTCTTCTCCGGCGGCGTGTAGCCCAGCGCGAGCGGCGCAGGCGTCTCGATCACACGGCGGTGCTCCGCGTAGATCGGCAGCGGGTGAGGCACAAATCCCTCGCGTCCCGACGTGCCCTCCGGCAACTCGTCCCCTGGCACGTCGCCCAGCAGCTCCTCCAGCGCCGCCTTCATGTCCGAGTCGGGATCGGCCGGGGTATCGTCGAGCTCGTCGTCATCGAGCAGCGCCCCGTCGATCCCGCCGCCCTCCTCTTTTTCCGGGTCAAAATTTTCGCGCCCCCCCTCTTTTTTTTCGGGAGCATTTTTAGGAGCTGCACCAGCAGCCGGCCGGGGCGAACGATTACGCTTCTTCATCGAGGTCTTTAGGTGAAATTTTGTCCGGCAACGACCGGAACGGTTCTGGAGAGGGGGAGGAATCTTCGACCCCCCCCGCCCCCCTGTCGGGAGCTGGAGCGGCGGGTTTCTCTGTAGCATTCCCCGTATCAGACGGCGGTTCTTCTCTGTTAATTGCTACAGATTCGGCGGTTTCTGAATCCCTTGCTACACGGTCCGCAGGCCGATCCGGCAGCACTTCAAACCGCCCTTCGATCACCCCTTTTTGCCCAGCCGTCGCCCGCTCTAAATCGGTTTGCTGGCGGAACCCCTCTCGCACTTCCGCCATCAGCTCTTCCCACGCCGCGTGCTGCGCGCTCGGCTTCGCGTCACCGATGATCGCCGTCGCGTCACCTTCGAGCAGCTGCGCGTTCGCGTTCATGATTCCCAGCGGCACAGCCAGCTGGCCGATGGGGATTAGGTGCTGATTCTCCAGCATGCGTTCCGCCATCAGCAGCGTCACCTTCCGCAGGGTGGCCGCCGTTCTTTGCTTGAGTGTCCCTACCGCGTCCGGCGCATCCACGGCCACGGCCAGCACCGTGTTCTTGCTCACGCCAAGCAAATCGCCGATCTCGCGCGAGCTGTAGCTGCCCGTGCCCAGCAGAGCGACGATTGCTCGGTAAATCCGGGGCTGATGGGTCCGCAACCACGTCCCCGTGAAGTGCTTTCCAGCCGCAACCGCTACTCGATCCATTTCCTCTTCCGAAAAAAGAAGCGGGGCGGCGGCGTTACCCGTGGGCGCCAGCGCCTCGAGGATCTCGTAGGCGCGCGCAGGCAGGCGCGACTCCAGGTCATCCTCCGGCGGCACAGGGGTGTCAGCAGCCTCGTTCATGGGCGGTATTCGCTCGCCTCCTTGACGTCCCGCTCCAAGCGGTTCAGCCGCTTGCTCAAATCCAGCTGCCAACGCAGAAATTCGATCTTTCTGTCCTGCTTCTTCAAAGCCCGGCAATGCGCGCGGCACAAAAAAAGAGCGGCCAAAATCGCTCCACAAAAAAAAGAAAGGGCGGGCGCGATCATGCCGGCACTCCCTGTTTGCGCGCGATATACCGATTGATGGTCGATGCCGGGAACTTCCACACGCCGTGGTCATTCCACGGGCAGCCAGGCGTTCCGGGCTTGCCGAATTCCAGCGCCTCGCGCCGGCGATGGATCGTCTTCGTGCTGCAGGACAGCAATGCCGCCGCCTGTTCGGCGGTGTATTGCGGCTCCACGGGCCTGGCGTCACGCGAGGGCATTGGCACCCTCCAGTAAACGGTTCGTGGCCTTCAGCACCGCGCCATAGCGCTCGGCGAGAGCAAACCAATCATCCTTCGACAGGTCGCAAATGCCCGGCGAATCGAAGATCCCGCGCAGCCCGTCGATCAGACCTTTCAAATGGGCCAGCTGGCTATTCTGCGACCAGCGGCAAACCGGCGTATTCAGCGAGAAACCATCGACTGCAATCCGCGTCTCAATTTGCGCCAGTTCGGCGTCCATCAAGCGCTTCAAACGCGCATCCAATTCAAAAAAAGAAGAGGAGATGCTCATTCCTCCGTGCCTCCCAACACGTCGGAATCCTTCACGATCATTCCATTGATGCTCACAATGGGCGCAGCCGCGGCAGCGCGGTGAATCTCGCCCTTCAAGTCTGAGAGTTTCAGTCCCTTGCGGCCAAAAATCCGAAGTGCCCGCAGTTCCACTGCTGTCACAGCACCCTCTTCCGGTGCCTCGTATTCCGATTTTTGAACGACCGGAGTCGGTAGATTGCGCGCATCCGTCGGAAAGCACGCATAGGCGCGTAACTCTAAAATGAGCGTCTCAAGTCTTTCTGCGCGGGCGGGATCTCCGCCATTCTTTCCGGTGAGGCGGCAGAGCTGAGCTAGAGTAGAGAGAACTTCCTCGTCACATGGAGACAAGGTGCAAAGGCAATGAGCGAGTCTATGCTCACTCGGCCGCGACATCGGATACTTTCCGCGATTTAGCGCGACCATCTATCACTCGCGCTCGGCCGTCGCCGCGCTCGCCTCGTCTGAAGTTTTGCGTTCATCCAATGCCTTGGAGAAGGCCAATTCGATTTTGCCGGCCGTGATCGCGCCGGCCGCGTCTTGTTTGCGGCGAAGCTGCCGGGCGTGCATGCGCAGGGCCTCCAGCACCTTCGGGTCGTCGTCCTTGGAAAACTCGATAACCATAATCTGCATTTATTCACGCTATGGTTGAACGTCAACCAAAATTCTTGCACGCGGTGAATATATTTGCGAAACGGTAGGAATGGGTTCATTCGCTCACGCATTTGCAAACGTCGTGAAATCGCTGGACGGCAAACAGACCGCGCTAGCCGCAGCCTCCGGCGTTCCGCAAACAACCATTTCGCGGCTGCAAAACGGGAAGAATCCGCCGGATGTAGAGACTCTTCGCAAGCTCTGTATCGCGCTGCCCGACGCGGAAGCCGCTACCCTGTTGGCCGCGTTCCTACAGGATTCTGTGCCCGCTGGGTGCTCTCACTTAGTCGAGATTGAAATCCCAAAAGAGAGCAATACGAGGTTATCGGAGCAACCAACCATCTATCGCGTCTCTCATGGTCTTCGCCGCGATGTAAGCGATGCGATTGACCATCTCGTGCAAATGTGTCGCCGTGATCTCGATTTCGCGAATTACATCGTCGAAACGGTGCGATATCTGGATCCGGAATGGGCGCGAGCTGCTGACATCCGTTCGGTGGAAGAAATGGGATCAATTCTCAGCAAGCAAACATCTAGCCAAAAGCCTTGACGCAAGGCTGGAAGGAATTCACCGCTAAATGCCGTGAAAACGGCATTTTTGGTAGTCGTCACAATTGTTTTCACCTCTTGCTCGGAGGTTGAATACAAGCCCGTCGAAGGCAGAGCGCTGGTGGGGCCAGCGGCAAATTCTTCATTTGCAAATTACGACTATGGAATGCCGATTTATGAAGGTGCGCCGCCGTGGCCGTGGGTGGTAATCGGCGGCATCAAGACAAGCGACCGGGCAATGTCCATTGAGGGCGGGGACCATGCAGCTGTGAGGGTCGCAAAAGCGCGTGATGCCGACGCCTTAATAAAGGTTTCCAGCCGCTCAAGATTTTCCGGGACGAGCGGAGGCTGGAATGCCGGCTGGGGGTATAATTTCGCAGGCGGAAGTGATTGGAGCCAAGCCGTGTATCTCGATGAAAATCAGTATCTGGCGATCAAAAAAATCTCGAAATAATCTGCTGATGCTCCCGAGATAGCATGTAACTAAATCGGCAGCTTAAAACATTTTGTTTTCGTAAAGCCTTATAAATGAGCGCGACACTTAAGAATGTTGCGTGTTTACAAAACCGTTGCACTACCACTGTGCTATGCCGGCGAAATTGCGAGATAAGCTTCCTCGCTGCGCTCGCGCGGTCAAGCTCGCAGCGCAAGCCACCATCAGGGCGT
>Ga0070661_100000271_pt1 | contig 41938 bp, 23 predicted proteins | sample KBSC43metaG_FD_64663 | JGI IMG/M metagenome (GOLD analysis project Ga0070661, IMG submission 64663) | Corn rhizosphere microbial communities from Kellogg Biological Station, Michigan, USA - KBS C4-3 metaG | ecosystem: Host-associated > Plants > Roots > Rhizosphere > Soil ... | reverse complement strand
GGCATTCTTAGTGTATCTGCACATCCGCCCGCAGTTGATATTACAAGAGAAACCGCATAAGTGCCGGCTGTTGAATAAATGTGTGTGGGATTCTTAGCATTGCTTGTAGTGCCATCACCAAAATCCCATAGGTAATTTGTCACAGGCTCGCTCACTGTTATTTCTGCGGAAGGGGAGATTGTCAAAGGAACGCACCCTATCTGCGGTAGATCTTTCAAAGCAATCTCTGGTCTTCCAATTTGTATGTAGTGCGGCCTTACAATTGTATCGACACATCCGTTGTTGCTCTCAGCGATAAGTGTTACCGTATAGCTGCCAGTGTCCGTGTAAGTATGAATGGGGTTCACATCTGTTGACCCTGTCCCATCTCCAAAATCCCACACATAAGCATTACTACCAGGAGTAAGATTGGTGAACTTTACGACAAAAGGAGTCTTGCAAGATTGCGTGTTATCGGATGTGAAATCAGGCGGAGGTGCTTCTTTTACAGAAATTGGACGTGTTATTGAATCCGTGCATCCGCTGAAATGATTTACAAGTTTTATTATATATGTCCCCGCCGAAGTATATTTTTTCGCAGGGCTGATCTCGTTGGAAGTGGTTCCGTCTCCAAAGTTCCACGATGAACTTGCCGGAGGAGGAACAGTCGTGTTGACAAAATTATATTCCTGGTTCTGGCACACACTGTCCGGAATACTAAATTGAGAAGCGATTGTACCAACGGTAATGAGATTCGCTTTTTCTAATGTATCACTACAACCTTCGGAACTGGTTGTTACCAGGGTCACAGAGTACGAGCCGGGAACTGAATACGTATGAACAGGGTCAGCAGCGTTACTGTTTGAGCCGTCGCCAAAGTTCCATGTATAGCTCAACGACCCGGGGCCGTTAGAAGTATTGCTGAAGTTTACAGTCACAGGAGCTATGCATTTCGGTGGATTTGTGTTTGTAAAGTCTGCTGTTACTCCTCCAATGATGCTTATGTATTTGGTTTTGCTAAAAGTCCTTGTACAACCATAACTATTATTAACCCTGAGTGTCACTGAAAAGCTTCCAGATGATATGTATGTATGCAAAGGGCTCGACAATGATGACGTGTCACCATCACCAAAATCCCAGCTATAACTTGTAATGGAGCCAGTTTGTGTAGTACTCAGATCTGAAAATTGAACAGACAAAGGAAAACATCCTGATGTATCGGAGGCTGAGAAATCAACAACAGGATTTGGATAAACTGTGATGAACTGATCCTGAACAATTGAGTCGGCTCCTGATGAATTTCGGACGACCAATTTTATGTTATAGGTGCCTGCATTAAAATAAGTCGTGGACGGATTTTGTCTGAAAGAAATAACCCCATTGCCAAGATCCCATTTCCATTCGGCGGGATCGCCGGTTGACTGATCCGTGAATTGAACCACAATGGGTGAGCAGCCGGAGATGGGCGTGGCTGTAAACGCAGCTGAGGGTTGAGAAAATGAGGGGCTTCCCGAAATCAGAACAACGAACAAAATTGTTATCCCGCGGCGACCAGCAGTGCACATACTCATAGGAACCTGATTCAGATGGAAAATTTGAATAGGAGCCTGTTATGCAAATTGATTTTCAGTTAGGAGGAAACAAAATTAAAGTTACACTGAATTGACAATATTTATAACTCTGCGCCTCTTGGTTGCTCGTTTGAATGTTGACCCAAAAATGTTATCCACATTATCGATTTTCCTTTTATTTACGGTCGCGGTAAGATTACATAGAACAAATACTAAGTGCGTTTGAAAATTTGCCGGCCTTTGAACATTTTTTACTTCTGCTGAATTGCGAGTCAAATAAGATGCTTGCCGAATCAAAAGAGTTTTAGTAACTTTTAATTGGTGCAAAGGCAGTCAAATCAAAACGACTCTTGATTAGTTTTTTTAACCAACTTTCCAGTACAAGCTATTGTACAACATTTCTGAAAGGTTTCCAAACAGTAAACCTTCATAATGCTTAGATAAAATGACGTTCGCTCGAAACTGTTGAAAAGCTATTGGTATGAACCTTAACGCTCTGCTTTCTTTTGCCGTCTTCGTAACCGGCTGCATTGTCATTTCAATTGTGTTTTACAAGCACAAAGACCTGCCTTCCCGCCTGTTTGCTTTTTCGTTATTCAGTCTTAACTATGCTGTGCTCCTCATCTTCTTGTTTGAAAGCAAGTACATACTGTACCTGCCCTTCTTCTTCAGAACGGCGCCTTTGTTTTACTATCTTATCGTTCCCTCCTTTTATTTGTACCTGGTTTTTGTTTTAAAAAAACGTAGTCAGCTTCATTGGACAGACACGTTACATCTTTTACCCGCCATTATATACTTTATCGACTATATGCCGCTTTTTTTAAGTACACCCGGATACAAGTTGCAATTAATAAACACATTTGTTGAACATGATGAAAATACTTTATTGGAATTTGGCGAAGGATGGATCATGCCAGCAAGAGTCCATTTTTTAGCACCCGTCATTATTGGGCTTGTGTATCTCTTCTTCGCAACGAAAATACTTTTACAATATTACCGCTTCAGCATCGAGCATAATAAAAAGCTGGGCATACTACGCTGGCTGGTCACAGTTACTTCATTATATTTTCTTCTGGAGATCACCAACTTGATGATCTTCCTGCTCGCACTCGCCAACCAATGGCTGCTAACCATTATCACCATCATGGTGATATTTTTTACGATCAGCCTGATCTTATTTTCGGAGCCCTACCTCCTGTACGGAAGATATTTTAATGCTACCTATCGGGGAAATGACACTACTAAAAAAAATAAGCAGCTAAATTTACCTGAAGAAAAGATGCATGAGTTGCGACATCTTTTCGAAAATTACATTACAAAACAATATTACTTACATCAACAGACCAATCTGAAACAAGTTGCGACTCATCTTAATACACAGCCCTATGTTCTTTCGACATTTATCAATCATGTATACAGAATGCACTTCAATGATGTTATCAATCTACACCGGATAAGGTACATCGAAGATGGTTTGACAAACAAAAAATGGGAGTCACTCACCCTTGAAGCAATTGCCGGAAAAGCCGGGTTTAATAACCGGATAACCTTTTTGAGCGCCTTCAAAAAATTCACGGGCATCACCCCGACGCAGTACATTAAAAGGCTGCGAGGCGGGAAAACTCAGGGCGAAAGCAAGAGTGAGATTTAAAATTTGCTCAGCCTGAGTGTAATAAAAAGCTGGGCATGGCTCTTGACATTCTTTGCACTTCTTGCGACACCTCAAGCATAATTTCACAGGATCCGCTATCGTTCCATTCTACATTATGCTTTTTGACCATTCTGCCCCGGTGATAAGATTTCAAAATCTTTACCTGCAATCGTGTTTAACTTTAGAACTATTGACAAGCTTGGGGCCTTAAAATTTGTAATCAGCTGCCCGTATATATATATTTAAACCAACAATTTTGGAAATTCTCATATCAAAAGGACGCAGAACAGTTCTTTTTATCTCCGGAAGAGTTGGATTTGATGAGCGACTGATTTGAATACTGATCCCGAATAAATGAAAATTAAACATAGCACTGTTCTTTACCAGCTACGGACGGGGAGTCGAAATGAGTAGACTTTGGTTAAACAACGATTTCGGTCCGGCGAGCCATTAATAAAAGTATCATATTTACCATGTGGTTTTGAGCGGTGATACTTGCAAAATGTGCGTTGCCGGACTCGAGATCGTTGATACGAGTATTACAAAGCATTTGATTTTATCGTCTCAAAGCATTTGCTTGGTCGGCCCCTGTGAGGGCCGTTGATCAATTCAAGAAATTATCTGGACGTGAGTGGTGACAAGTCTCAAACGTTGGACGGATTCTTAGTTAGCATTGAAGGTCGGTATTGCGGCAATAGGGAGCCTTGGGGCCGGTTGTTACCGGCTCCCATACTGGCCGACCGCAAGTTATAAGACAGGCGGAGCGTCAAATAAAAATTGTCTACATTTTTATTTACTATTGACAGGCTCAGCAAAAATTTCTGATTATGGTTGAGACCTCTTACCTCGATGTACCGGTTTATACTTCTTATAAGAAAGATTCGGACAATGAATACCTCGATGGGAGCAAGCACCGTTATATTGTAAAATTTGACAAAAATTATCTACCACCATCAAATGTTTTCTGGAGCGTTACTATGTATAAATTACCGGAGCATTTGCTGGTGAGCAATCCTATAAAAAGATATTTGATTAACTCTCCAATGTTCCCTGGTCTCGAAAAAGACTCTGATGGTGGCCTTACCATTTACATGGAGAAAGATTCGCCTGGTTCCAGCAAAGAATGCAATTGGCTGCCAGCGCCAAATGCCCCCTTTTTTATAGTTCTGCGCGTATATTGGCCCATTGGCGAAAAAGAGTCAGGCCTGCAAGAACCACTTGTGATGAAACTGGATTAATCTGTTCTTGCGGTCCATTATTGCACTTCGAACAAAATAGATCCTTCGCCGCTTCGGCCATCGTCATTTATACCTTGCAAAACCGCGATATATTTTCCTTTCAAATCAGATGAATAGAAATTGATCCCGGCTTTGCCTTGCGCGTCTGTATGAACGCGGGGTGACCAGTACAGAACATTCCTGAAATCGGGCAAGCGACTGGAAATTTGTTCCTGTGTTTCATATAGAGGAGAATAAAATTCCCTTTGATACTGCAGACCTTCATATTCCAGGACCACTGGTTTCAAATCTGACAATATGGAAGGATCTGCCTGGTAGGTGACAAAGTTTAGAATACCATTGAATACGGAGGGGCCATAAAAATATTTTCGTTTGATAATATCAATTTTTTTAACCTTTAGCGGATCATACTTTATCACTTTATTCGGGTCAAAAACAGGAACTCCGTTAATAAGAGTAAGTGGGTCATCGAGGAAAATGTTATTGCCAACGTCCGAAACAATCAAATGAAAGTTTTCTTTTTGCCGGCGGACGAGCACCTCATAGACATATTCCCGCAACACTTCTTCCATTGTTGAATAACGTGTATAATTATCCAGCAAGTATTGAATATCAGGATTGCCAAAAAAAGCATTGCTGTCTATCACCGGCGCATCAAATTGCTTCAATCTTTCTCCCACAAAACTATTTTGAACCTGCATACTCAGGTTGTAATCTGAAATAATAGTCCTCATGCTTTCAGTAAGATGAAATGCAGGCAAACCGGCCGGTGAAATTTTATCGGAGAACGGATCAACAAGGTCTATTTTATAAATGCTGTCTGTAACATCTGTCTGTAATACGATCTCGTTCGGCCCATAAAAATCTTTTGTATAGAAACGGACTATTCCTGTTGAATCGCTTCTTGAATTGTAGAGTTGCACTCTGGAACCAGGCACCGAAAGATAGGCCAATACATCGGCTGCAGGCTCGCCATTTTTTATGCTGGTAACCTTCGCATAAATAATATGTCCTTTATACTCCGGCACAAACGAATAAAACGGCTTTTCAGATTTAGAAACGTTCTGCCAGGTAAATCGTCTCCATCCATGTGTCAACATGAGATTGTCGGTTGCTTCATCTACTTCAGAATTTCGTTCGGAGAAATAATAACCTGGCGATTCGATGGTTCCCCTTAGGTCGGAAGTGAGCCACAAGTAACTATCGATTGCTTCATTTTGCACCGATTCAACTGAATCTACGCGATAGACCGAAACCGAGATATCGGCAGGCACCGGTCGTTTCGATTCATCGGTTGAGGTAACAGTTAAACTCACTTTTTTTCGCGATGTGATCTCCATTTGTTCAACGGCCGGTTGAATGATGAGTTTATGACCTGGTTGTATAAAGTATAAGCGTTCACACACTGGCAAATTATTCTGGTCAAACACCGTAATATGCGAAATGCCGTCTGCCAATTTATTTTTGTCAATGCCAAATTCAACGGTGCCATTTAGCAGGGTGCCCCGCTCTGCTATTGTTGAGATTTGCTTCGTGTGAACAAATAGATAAACCAAACCTGCAGATTTAACGTTGGTTGTAACACTCATCTTTAATTGTGATGTTCCGGCTGAATTCAGCTTCAGGACATATCCCTCTTCGAGCGAGGTTGGCAGCTCCCTCGTGAATGTCGTGTCTGGTAATTTAACTATCGCTTTGTAATTATCTCCGGCCAGCGGTGTGAAGTCAAAATTACCAATACCAAATTTAAAGGGTTGAAAGGTCGTGACTGTGTCATTGTTTTTGTTCACAACAAACCCTTTGCAGTCGATGCCTCTTCCCGACTGATCAACAATTTTAAAGGCTACTTTGCTCTGTATTCCCTGCACCAGGTTACCTCCCTCAGGAAAAAATTGCAAATCGAAATTTCTGGGTGACGCCGTTTGGCCTGGGCTCTTTGTTGAATTAACAATAGTAACCGGTTTCCAAAAATAGTAACCGGGATCAAAATTCTTCATCCAATTTGTATAGGCCCGTAACGTGTAAACTCCCGAATTAAATGACAGAGGAATATACAATGAACCACTTCCCGTTCCTTTCTCCAATGCTATTTTAGCCTGTAATACAGACTTTTGGTCTTTATCAAGGATCTCAACATATGCCACTTTGCTCAGATCAATTGGCTTATTATCGTCACTATTCACCACATACAACTTAAACCAAACGATCTCACCAGCCAGGTAAAAATTTTTATCCGTATGTGCGAACACTTTTTCTGTCAGCGAACTTTTGTTGTATTCACGAAACGCAGTTTGTATATCATTCAAATTTTGCTGCCCGAACGCCTGCAACGCGGTCAATACGCAAATTACAAGGATAAATTTCTTTTTTATCAGGTTTAGTATTTTGAAAATATCAGCTTTCATGCTTAGTAATTTCATGGCCAAAAATCAGGTTTTTGATGTACTCCTCGCAGCGTGCAATCGACACATGGCGGTGTTGACGCGTAAAACGAGATAATGCCCCTCAAAGGGTCTGTTTTTGCAGCAAAAGTGGGCATCAGGCCAACTCCATACTCCTTTATACTATCCGGTTTGTTTGCGATTTCAATAAAGACACAACTGGGGTTATAATTCCAGTCAGGCAACTGGCTGCTAGAAATAAATATTCTCTTCACTTGTTCCTCCGATATTTCCACGTACCCGATCACAGGTTCAGTTGGATCTGTAAGGCAGTGTATGTTACCAGATATTTCTGAAGGTTGGGGATCGAATATCGTTCCCAATTGCTCAGTATTTTTCTTCATTTTCTGCAGAAACAAATACTCATCATGACTGATCGCATATTGCCGCAGCTTTAGACTGTACAACACACTTAATTTTTCAGAATGAGGGTCTATATATTGAACTGGCAGGTAGACGACATCCGATGTGAGCTTTTCAGTGGATCCTAAAGTAATGGACGATGAGCTCAAAGTATTCCAGCATTGATAGACTGTTGTGTCATTATGCTGATCACTATATTTATAGTCAACAGCTACCGGGGCAGCGGTAACCGGGTCAAATATGTACTTAAGGTTATTATAATATGCAGAATGAAATTCCCATGTTTCTTCATATTTCCATTGATAATATTTTGTTTCATTTTGCGGGTCATGTGCATTGGCATAAATTCTGAGTCCATCATTTTCTTGCTGCCACGTTATGCTATCAATAGCAGGAGTATATTTTACAGAACCGTAATCGGAAACATATTCTTTTCCATCTGCGGTTCTTATATTCAAACGATATTTCACACTATTATTTAATGTTAGCTGCGTAATGCTGTACTCGCCATTGCCATTACCAAATAGTGCAATGCTGCTTCCATCTTCGCCTTCCACGCTTACTTGCGCGCTAAATTCAGGTTTTAATATTGCATCCTCTAAGCCCGTAGAACGAGATAAGTGAATAGTAGTAGGGCCCTGCCCACTATTCAAAAATCCTTCCACTACCAACAGCCCTGTCGTCTTTGTCTCAATCTGCGGATCATATTCCTGTTTGCATTGCGACAACAACATCATTGTAATCAAGCAACCCAAGACGAGTTTAAAATATCGTTTTATGAAAACTATCTTCATGGCCAAAAATCAGGTTTTTGATGTACTCCTCGCAGCGTGCAATCGACACATGGCGGTGTTGACGCGTAAAATGTTTTAAGGCCGATAAAAGGTGTTTTTGCCATAAGAGTTGGCATTAAGCCAATTCCATATTTGTGAATACTGTCGGGGTCGTTAGCGATCTCAACAAAAACACAACCAGGATTGTAGTTCCAGTCGGGTACCTGGCTGTTATAAATAAATATTCGCCTGACCTGTTCCTGGGTCACCTCAATAAATCCTATTACTATTTCACCTGGATCTGTCAGGCAATGAATATTGCCGGATATTTCAGTTGGCTGCGGATCGAAAATAGTTCCCAGTTGTTCGGTATTCTTTTTCATTTTCTGCAGGAACAGATAATTGTCATGACTGATCGCGTATTGCCTCAGCCTAATGCTGTATAGCACGCTTAGTTTCTCTGAATTTGGTTCTATATACTGAACAGGCAGGAATACAACATCTGATGTCAGTTTTTCCGTTGAACCTAAAATAATGGATGATGAAGACAAGGTAGTCCAGCATTGATAAATCGATGTGTCAGCACTCTGATCAGGATACCTGTACATGACCCCCAGTGGATTAGTAGTTACCGGGTCTATTGCATATTTTATTGTACTATGGTAAGCAGAATGTATCTCCCATGTTTCTTCATATTTCCATTGATAATATTTAGTCTCATTTTGCAGATCGTGTGCGTTGGCATATATCCTTACACCATTATTTTCTTTCTGCCAGGTAATGCTATCGATAGGCGGTGTATATTTTACAGAAGTGTAATCAGAAATATATTCTTTTCCGTCAGCAGTTCTTAAATGCAACCGGTATTTCAGGGAATTGCTCAATGCCAACTGTGCAACCCCGTATTCGCCGTTTCCATTGTCGGATAACGAAAAGATACTGCCATCTTCACCTTCCACATTTAACTGTGCATTCAATTCAGGTTTCAATATCGTATCTTTTAAGTTAGACGACCGTGATAAATGAATAGTAGTGGACCCCTGGCCGCCATTTATAAACCCCTCTACCACCAGGAATCCCGTGGTCTTCGTTTCTATCTTTGGATCAAATTCTTCTTTGCACTGTACAAATAATGTCATCATCAAAGCGGAAGCGATGATCCACGCAAATCCTGGTTTTATGAAAATCATTTTCATGGCCAGAATGCAGGTTTTTGATTTACTCCCCGAAAAGTGCAATCCATACAATTCTTATCATTCGTTGCAAAAAATTTAAGGATCGCACCAAAAGCGTCAGTGCCGTTGGGTGTAGTTGGATAAAGATCACTGGCATGTCTTTTAATACTATCCAGGTTATTATCAATGATGACCTGGACACAACCAGGATCATAACCCCAGCCGGGAACCTGGCTGTTGTAAATAAATGTCCTTTTTATTTGTTCCTGGGTAACTTCAATATAGCCTATTACAATTTCGTTGGGATCTGTCAGGCAGTGCATATTGCCTGATATTTCGGAGGGCTGCGGGTCGAAGATAGTTCCCAATTGTTCTGTGTTCTTTTTCATTTTTTGAAGAAAAAGATAATTGTCATGGCTGATCGCATATTGCCTCAGGTTGATGCTATACAGTATACTTAGTTTCTCAGAATGCGGTTCTATATATTGCACAGGCAAATAAACGAGGTCAGAACTAAGCTTTTCAGTAGAGCCTAAAATAATAGTTGACGAATTGAGCGTATTCCAGCATTTATGCAGTGTTGTATCCGGATTTTTATCAGGCAATCTATATACCAGGTCTATTACTGCGTTGGTTCGTACAGTGTCCCGTATATATTTTATTGACGTATAAAATGCTGAATGAATTTCCCATGTCTCCTCATATTTCCATTGATAATATTTTGTTGCATTTTGGGGATCGCGGGCATTGGCATAGATCCTTAGCCCGTCGTTCTCTCTTTGCCAGGTAATGCTATCAATAAGCGGAGTATATTTGACAGGGGTATAATCGGAAGCATATTCTTTTCCATCCGTTGTTCTCAGATGCAAACGATATTTTACTCCATTATTTAGGATTAGCTGTGCAACACCGTACTCACCATTTCCACTTTCGAATAACTGGTAAGTGCTTCCATCGTCGCCTTCTACATTTACCTGCGCATTAAATTCAGGTTTCAATGTAGTCTCCTCTAGGCCAGATGAACGAGACAGGCGAATGGTAGTAGGACCCTGGCCACTATTCAAAAACCCTTCGACCACCAATAGGCCTGTAGTCTTTGTCTCTATCTCCGGGTTATAGATGTCTTTGCATGAGCAGAGGCATATGATCATATAACCAAATATCAGCGCGAGCCCAATGATCTGTCTAAAATAATTTTTTATCAAAACCTGATATTGAAATTCACGAAAGGAATAATGCTCCCAAATATGGAAAGTTTATAGCCTTTTATTACGCCATTCTCTGAAATAAAGTAAACGGAGTATGGGTTTTTTCTGCCTGTCAAGTTGTACACTCCGATGGTCCACGAGTTATGAGTTCTTTGGTGCACTTTCGCATTGCCTTCAATATTCATTGAAAGGTCTATGCGGAAATTATCAGGAATGCGATACGCGTTCCTATCCGAATATAAAACCCTCTGCGCTCCCGCATAATAGTACATCCCGAAAGGAAGGGTGATCGGCCTGCCCGTGCTGTATACGATATTTGAAGACACACTAAAGCGATGAGACAGCCTAATATTACCTACAACACTTAGATCATGCGGCTTATCATAGTTGCTGGGGTAATACTCGCCGTGATTGATCTCCTCGCCTGCAATAGGATCATCTTGTTTTAAGAAAGTACGTGAATAAGAATACCCTATCCAACCATTTAATTTTCCCGCAACTTTCTTTATTAACAATTCTATTCCATAAGCTTTACCCCTTGTGTTGATGACATCTGTTTCAATATTATGGTTGAGCACCAGCACCGCACCACTTTTGTAATCTAAGTAGTGCCTCATTCGTTTATAATAGACCTCGACAGATGTTTCAATAGTATTCGATTTAAAATTTTTATAGAACCCTAACGAAACTTGTTCTCCTTCCTGTGGTCGAATATTGGGATCGCTCAATTTCCATATGTCGGTAGGTGCTATAGCTGTTGTATTTGACAACATATGTATATACTGTCTCAAAGAATTGATCCCCGCCTTAATTGAAAAATCAGGAGACAAAGCGTAACGCAAGGCCAACCTATATTCGGGGCCAGAATACGTTTTAATCAAATCTCCCTTTCCATATTCTTTTGTTTCAGTTCTGCTTGATTCATCTCTTGGCACACCAGGTGCATAACTGCTGACAGATTGAGGACCGAGATATTGATACATGGAATACCGTATAGCATAATTTACTGAAAAGGCCGGGCTGACATTAAAACGATCACCGAGGTACACCGCGGATTCAAGCCCTTGTTCTGCGGGTACTATATCAGGTTTGACGAGTGACTCTGAACCCACAGGCGTATATGTACCTGGATGAAGCTTGTAATAAATAGAGCTTATACCAAACTCAATTGTATGCTTTGTGCTTAGGTAGTAATTAAAGTCCGATCTCACGCTGGCCTGGTTTATATCGAACTGAAGATCATAGGCATTTATTTTATTTGCATCGCTATTGATATCATACTTATAATGATCATAACCAACTCCTGTAAGGGCATTTAGTTTGTTATTAAATGTATGTTTCCATTGAACATTTATGTTTCGGTTACCAAATTCATAGGCCGTATCATTATTAAGATTGAAATGATCTTTGCTGAGGTAAGCGGTCAGGTACAGGCTGTTCTTCTTACTCAGGTCATGAGTAGTATGCAGTGCGACGTCATAAAAATTTGCCTGGCTCTTATCATACTGGTGGGGCAATAAGTTAAGAAGCCAATCAGCATAAGTAGCACGTCCACCAATGACGAATGAGGAGGACGAATCCTTTTTTGAGAAAGGACCCTCGATATTGAGGCGGCTGGTGACTGGTCCAATGCCTGCAGAGCCTGCAAAATTCTTTTTATTTCCCTCACGGGAAGTAATATCAAGAACGGATGATAAACGTCCTCCGTATTTGGGTGGTATGCTGCTTTTATATAACTCCACATCTTTTACCACATCCGGATTAAACGCTGAAAAGAATCCGAAGAAGTGAGAGGGGTTGTAAACAGTTGTACCATTAAATAAAATGAGATTTTGATCGGTAGACCCACCACGTACGTTAAAGCCGGTACTTGCCTCACCAACAGATTTTACACCGGGCAAATTCAATATTACTCTCAAGATATCTGCTTCACCAAATACGGTAGGCACCTGTTTAATCGTACTGATGTTCAATTTATCTACACCCAGTTGAACACTGCGGACATTACTTGTTTTTCTTGATGAGACCACCACTTCCTTCAAGGCAATGATCTGGTCATGAAGATATATGTCCATCTTTCCGTCAGAATACAAAACGATATGCCTGATCGCATCCTTTTTGCCCCTGCTTTGTATATTTAACGTATGTTGGCCCTTTGGCAAGGTCAACGAAAAATACCCAAACTGATCCGTTACTGTGCCTGTTCCTGTATTTTCTTCAAGAAAAATTGAAACGCCAGGCAACGGTTCACGCGTTTTATCATCACGAATATATCCCGCTACTGTAGCATTGCCTGTTTTCGTTTCAGTGCCTTTGATCCCTATCACATACAACTTATTTTCCATTGAGGCAGACACCGCCTTAGCTTCATTTGTCAAATCGATATCGGCGATATTGTCGTTGACTGTATCAGTTTTGCTTTTCGTTTTTTCAAAAAAACCAACAGGCAGCTCAGGTGTGATCGTTTTGTCTTTGATCAGAAAAACGTTCTTACGCTGGTCCATACTAAAATGAAAACTGGTGTTGACAAAGGCGAGTTCAAGGACTCTTCTTAATGGTTGCTCTTTTGCAGAAACGGTTATTTTCAGGCTGTCAAATTGATTGCTTATATAGTAAAAATGAAACCCCGTTTGAGCTTCCAGTTCACGAACAAACTGTTCAATTTTCATGTCGTTGAAATCCCCGGTCACCAAAGTGTCGGTCTTTTCCTGCGCGGACAAATTCGTATTAAAAAGGAACAATATAACAGCCAATAAAGAATAGAGGTAGCGCATTTTAGTTTGTTAACTGGTCATAATATTTGACGGCCATTATCATCGCTCTTTCGGGTTCTCTTTTAAATTTTATATCGTTCGTTTTCAAATATTGTTGTACATCTTTCTTTTTATTTTTTAAGACAGCAAGCAGTGAGGATTTGTTTTTAATGGTGTGATAAAGGCCATCCTTTTTTATGTAGTAAATATTCTCACTGATTATCACCTTGCTAATCTGGACGTTTGAGTATTTTTCAAGGATCTTTTTTTCTCTTTTCGCAAACAACCCGATCTTCCCATTATACAGCTGGTCATAAAATCCTGTTTTGATCTCGCCGGACGAATCACGAGTGAGACGAACGAACACATGGCCCAAAAGAAAAAATTGCTGTACTTTATCAGCAGGCAGGTTTATTTTATATACTCGTTGAAAATCCTGGATGATCAGCTGGTCTTTAACAATGTCATAAAGCATTGGCACATCATGGAACATCATTCCATCGAGATTGATGTTGCCGTTAACGAAGGTGGGCAATTGAAAAAAAGGATGACCCTCCTGGAGAGTATAGGCGTATTCCAGGTATTCACTGCCGTTGTAAAGAGGAGACTCTTCTCTCAGGTTTTGATAATAGACACCAATCGCATGTAAGGCATTTTCACGTAGCGTCGTGTCATCGGCGTTCTGAGCCGTTGCTTGTCGTGAAAGAGCGCAAATAAGCAGGATATAGAAGAATCGTTTTGGCATCGAGCGTTATACGATGTATATTCTTAAGCAGGTAACAAAAAATTTAAATTTAACGAAATAATTCCTTCGCTTGCACTAAATTTCCGCTTTATTCTCCAGTTCCTGGTCACTTTTAAAATGCTTGCAGGACCTAAAGGTTCTTCAATCGTTTTATCAGGTCATCAATCAAAGTATCCTTCCTGTATGAGTATTTTAAATTGCCGTTTTTATCATAAAGCGCGGTGAAGGTCATAGTCACAAGCCCATAATAATTTCTTAAATAAAACCCGGTGCCCTCCGTTCCCACAACTATATTCGAATGTTTCTGAGTATTATTTTGCTTTTCAAACGAACTTATCTCTTCAACCGGTTTGAAAGTTACCATTATTATCTCCGCACTCTTGAAAGCATCTATTTTCTGGAAAAGTTCTTTCATTAATTTTTGACAATGTTCGCAATCAGGATCAAAATAAATAAGAACAACAGGTTTTGTTTTTGGTAATTCCGCAGCATTAAAAATCGATTTATCAGAACGATACATTTTGAAAGGCGGAAGATTCTGTGAAAAGGTAGTTGCAGAAAAGAATACAATCGTCAAAAAGCAAATCAGTCCACGTGTTAAAAATACCCTCGCCGTTTTCATGCATCATGATTTAAAAGTTCTTTGCTCATTTTTTCGCGGTATTTTTCAATACAATGAATGGCGCGAAATTTTTCCAGTTGTTTACTGATTTTGCTCCAGGAGCGCCAAGCGAAAAATTTCCCAATACCAGATCCAATCTGCCATCTCCATCAATATCCCCTGCATCCATAGTGAGCCATCGCCCGGATTTTGCCTCTGGAAAACTATAAGGTTGAAAATTAAAGTTGCCTTTGTTTTCCAAATAAACAAAACTTTCTTCCGGCTGGTGTTCATAGTCCGCAAAAAAAGAAATTGTTGCAATGTCGAGGTCTCCATCTCCATCGAAGTCGCGTGCCAGCGCTTTATAACATCCATTGATCGGGAAAAAATATTTCTGTATAAATTGGTTCGCGCCATTATTTAAGAAAATATATACTCCATGGTAAGGCTTCAGGATCGGCGAAAAGTCCGCATTATCTCCACACGTATAAATAATATCCGGGTGACCGTCTTTATTGAAATCGGCAAATTCAAAATAGGAGGAGCCGTAAGATGAGGGGAATCTCAAAATTTCTTTCGTTTCAAAATTGCCTTTGCCTTTGTTTGTAAATAGAAATATTCCTTCTTCGCCCTGGGCAAATAAGACCCATATATCGGGAGCACCGTCATGATTGTAATCGTCGATGTAAGCTTTGATCGCTCCGGGTGAAGCCCTCAAAACATGCCTTGCAAATTTGTTATCTCCCATGTTTTCCATCCAGGACGCTGCGCCGGTTAAATGGCCGAATTCACATATCAGGTAATCCTGCTTACCGTCATTATTCAGATCAGCAGGACTGATTTGAACAGGCCTCCTGAGATCTCCAAACAATGGAGTACTATCCACTTTTATCTTTCCATGCACGTCGGCGATGAATTGAGCTTTACCAAACCTTCCGTTGTTGGGATTCAAAACGCCAATGTCACACGCAAGCATTTTGCCATGCATAAAATCTATATCCACGACTGGCCCATAATGAACAGAATCCCTGATCTCCAATTTCTGATCGAGAAAATAAACACTGTGCTTTAATACATCGCTTATGATAAGGGGATGCAACGAGTCACCATTTATTTTTACAAATGATGTCGTCGGCTGCGGATAAGTAAATGTCGGCACCTGTACAGAAAAAAAAGGAAGAGTTAACTGAATACTTTGTGTTCGGCCCTGTTTCGGTAAACTATCGGGCGAAGTGGCGGAATAATAATCAATGATATTTTGCCACTGGTCTAAATTAAGCACTGGTTGCCTGGGATAAAAATTTGAATCCAGGTTGAGATCGTGCCGGTACGAAGGATAGCTTCGGGATCCGAATTGAAAAATACCAAGTCTTGGCCCCATGTTTGGAAGTACTCCGTTCTCCCAGGTTTTTGAGTCAAGTAATGACGGATCAGGAAACATGTGGCAGGATTGGCAATATTGAATGGCTAAAGTCTCACCCTTTCCAATGCTTGATAGTGATGCTGTTTTATGCGTGCTGTTGCGGCGATAGTTCTTGCAAGCAGACAAAAATAGAATAGAGAAAATGGCTATTACAAAATACTGGGTGAGTTTTATGGTCTTGATTGTGGAGATGGCCAGGTGATTTACTGCAAATTGATAAGACGACTTTTCCCTTTTGAATCCTGCACCTCTACTGATGCAACGTTTTTGTCAACACTCAGGAACCGGCTTGATTGCGACAGAAAAGAGTTCCCAAAATACAACTCTTCCCTTCTTTTTTTCCCATTCGCAAGCGTAATAAAAACTAGTCTATCGGTTTGCTGAAGTGGAATCACTTTCTGAGTCGTGTTGTTGCGTTTGAATAATTTCAATGGCCCCCTGTTTTGCGATGCAGCCAACAAATAGCCCTGGCCAGGTCCCTTTAGCTCGATCAAGGCCTTACCATCACCCGGAATAAATACCCCACTTTGCAAAATAGTTTGCGTTGCAAAATTTCCCTTACCGTCGCCCAATAGCAATAGCCCATTCATCGCATCGTATTTTCCATCGAAAACTTCATTTCCAAAGTCATTTCCGTTTAAGGCAACGTCCAGGTTTCCATCTCCATTGAAATCATCCACAACCATTCCATTCAGAGGAGCCATCTGTGCCTGGTCAGGAAGCGGGATCACTTCAAATTTCCCCTTCCCATTATTTTTCAAAAAGCAGCTTCTAAAATTGTTGGCGCGGATGATGACCGCATTTTTCATCACACTGTCGGGAAAGATCTGGTGAACATCTGCACTTGCAAACTCTTTATATGTCAAGAAATTTTTTCTCACTGCCGGTAACTGACTTACGATATCATCCCTGTTCAGCGCAGTATATTCTTTTCTTACAGCATCTTTATTCCTATCCTTTAGGAAAACCGTAAGTATTGCATCGGTACTGCCATTGTTGTCCATATCTTTTGCATACACGCTTACAGGATATTCATCACTTGCACGAAAAAAAGAATTCTTTCCAAGGTTACCAACTATATAATCAATATCACCATCATTGTCAAAGTCGCCGCCGGCAATACTGTTCCACCACCCAACGTGATTGCCGACGCCAGATTGTGAAGTTACATTTTGGAATTTTCCATGATCATTGCGCAAAAATGTAATCGGCATCCATTCCCCCGCAATTACCAGGTCTGCCCATCCATCGTTATCAAAGTCGGTCCATATTGCATCGCAAACCATCCCGATATTTTGCAGATCTTTTGCCACATCAGCCGTGACGTCCGTAAATTTTATTCTGCCATTCTTTGAATCATTTCTGTAAATAAAAGAGCTGACCGGCATTGGATATTTTCCCGGCAAACACCTGCCGCCAATAAAGAGGTCGAGGTCACCATCATTGTCGAAGTCGACGGCTTTCACGCAACTTTTGCTTGTGTAGTTTACGGGCAACGCCGTTGAATCAATTGAAAAATTTCCTTTGCCATCATTTATAAGAAATCGATCCTGGTATCTGTTTGCATTTGCGGGAAATTCATCACTACCACTTGCACAATAAAGGTCAACGTCCCCGTCGTTGTCTGCATCGAATAATAATAATCCCATGTCTTCCGGCGTCTTTGGATCTTTACTGTTAGCCATTGGAAAATCTTTTATTATAAATTTCCCATCCTTTTGTTGCAGCAGAAATTTTCCGGAAGAATCTGTCGAACCACCGATACAGATATCATCAAGCCCGTTGCCGTCAATATCTGCAGCCGCCAGGCCCGGGCCATATTGCGATAGTTTATGTGGTATTAATCTCTCGCGGTCAAAATCAATAAAATCTTTTTCTTTATGTACGTACTGTATGCCTGACGGAAGTGTTACATCGGCAAACAAAGCAGCTTTTACTATTGGATCAATGTTCCAGGAGTCCGGAAGATCTGCATTTTTTATATCAACCGCCAGCGTTTGATTGACTTTGACATTTTTTATAAGCTCTTTCTTATTTCCGGGCCATCTAATGATCACTGAGTCCACAGATGCAACGGCTCCCAGCCCGAAAAATGCTCCCGGCTCAATACTTGAAAGATATCCACGGTACGGGGTGTTTTCATAGAACTGCTTCTGATCTTGATTGTAATATATTTCGACCCATGCGCCCAGGCCGTTTAAATTGTTTTTGTCTCCGTTAAACTTTATTTTGAGATAGTTTGCATTGATCTTATTTTTTGTGTTGGTTGTGTTTTCATAGACAAAAGCTTCATCATTTATATTGTTCACGATCATGTCCATATCGCCGTCGTTGTCAAGATCAGCATAGACAGAGCCATTAGAAAACGATGCGATCGTCAATCCCCATTTATCCGTAACGTCTTCAAAAGTGATACCTGCCTGCCCGGTAGGCGGGTTGCCGTTATTCCGAAAGGCATAATTATGAATTTTAACTTGTGGTATCTGGCTCAGTATATAATCTTCGCCCGCAATGTTTGCAGACTCGCGCCGGAAAGCGATGAAATCATGATCTGTTACATCTCTTGGAAATCCATTTGTAACAACAATGTCCCTGTATCCATCATTATCGAAATCAGTTACAAGAGGTGTCCAGCTCCAGTCGGTTTCAGCCATACCAGCGAAAAAACTTACATCGCTGAAAATGGGATCTCCTATTGAATCATTTTGCTTTAATACAGGTCCCTGGTTTAACTGCAAAGTGTTCCGCACGTACTGGTATTGATAACCGAAGTAGTCACTATTCTGATAGGTATGATAGTTTGCAATGCCTAACATTGTCTTCTTCCTGTAGTTGTCCTCGGGGTTCATATCCAATTCCACCACGTCTGACAAGCCATCATTGTTCATGTCAATCACATCCTGGCCCATTCCATTTGCCGATGTGTGTTTGAAATAGGAATCGGCCTTATTTGTAAACGTTCCGTCATGATTATTTATATAAAGCAGGTCACAGGAGTTAAAATCGTTGGTGACATAAATATCTTTCCATCCGTCCAGGTTAAAATCAGCAATATTGACGCCGTGACCATAACCTTCAATCGTAACACCGGCTTGCTTGGTGACATTGGTGAACACGGGATGACCTAAAGCACTGTCCCAATCATTTCGATATAATCTTCCTGTGCTTGGGAAAGATCCATCTTTGATGATAGGGCGGAATACGGAAGGGTTATTGCCTTTTATGATTTGATTCACGACCAGGTACACATCGAGGTCCCCATCATTGTCATAATCAAAAAAAGCAGCCATGGTAGTATGGGTGGTATCATCCAGGCCATATTCGGCAGCCATGTCTTTAAATGTAGGCACACCATTTTTGTCGGATCCCTGGTTAATGTATAAAATGTTTTTTCTTTTCTGAGGGTCAGGCAATATTGATGCACTGACATAAATATCCGGTAGCCCATCATTATTAATGTCCACTACAGACACACCCCTGCACCATTTCCCATCTCCATTTACGCCGGCCGCATCAGTTACGTCCTGGAACTTAAGATTGCCTTTATTAATGTACAGGTGATTTGCGACCTGGTTCCCGGTAAAATAAAGATCTTCCAGGCCGTCTTTATTAAAATCCCCCACACCTACTCCTCCTCCATTATAAATATTTGTGAGGTCAATGGGGTTTATAGAATCATTTTCAACGATCGTATTTGCAAAATGGATCCCCGAATGTTTTGAAGAAATTACCCGAAACAAAGTTTGGTTATTCTGACAAGCCGCAAAACAGGCAACAATAAAAAAAAGGGACAGGATATTACTCACCTTCATAAAAACGTATATGTGGCAGTTCTCTCAATAATAAAAGAGGCGAAGTAAAATTACTTCACCTCTTCCATAAAAAATCATTAAACTCTGCAGGTATTAATAGCCGGGATTTTGTTTCAAATGTTCTGTTCCATCAGAATTGAGGTTATCGATTTCTGATTGTGGAATCGGCATATATTCATTTTTATTAGCAGTAAAAACAGCATTTGATTTTAATGGTCTTGCTGCTTTTTCTCTTGCAATATACGCGTTGATCGTTGTCGCTGCGATACCCCATCTTACAAGATCAAAGAAGCGTTGTCCCTCCATGGCGAGTTCAAGTTGCCTTTCAGTGCGAACGGCTGTCCTTGCAGCATCTTGGGAAGCAAATGTCGGGTAGAGGCCAATCTTATAATTATCAGCGTTGCTACCAGAAGTGTACGAAGCACTGGCAGCATCATACGATCCGGTTTTCACCCAAGCTTCCGGGTGGTTCATCATCCGGCTGCGGATCTGATTGACATGAGTTGTCGCATTCGCCAAATCATTTGCTTCAACCTCGCATTCGGCAGCCCATAATATCACGTCTGCAAAGCGAATGATGTTCACATTGTTTGCCACTAATTCTGTTGGCGCCCAATAAGCGCTACCAACGTCGGTGTATGAATCTTTCTGTGAAGCAGCATATACATTCTTGATAGGACTTTTATTTCCATCATTCTGTGGATTTCTAATCCATGCCAGACCAGGATGAATACCCCAGTCAAGGTAAGGGATGCCAGGTCTGCCCATTGTCCAGTCAATTCTTGGATCCAATGTTCCTGTATAGGCCGTGCCGGATTCAGCACCTACTGCTGGCCCAGAATATGGATCAGCTAAAGGCAAACCAGTAGTTGCATCAACCTTGAAAGAATTTGCCAGGCTTTGTGAAGGGTTATAAAAACCACAGCATGCGCCGGGTCCGCCAGTATAAGGGAAGTTCAGGATATCACCGTAGTTACCATTTGGATCTGCACCCCAGTCTACTGAAGAATTGTCCTGCACAGAAGTTTGGGCAGCAAAAACTGATTCAGCGCTATTTTTTTGCGCCGGGTTAAAATTGGAAAAGAAGTGATCGTTCAACGCATACTTTGCACCGCCAGCTGTTTTTCCATTATTGATCAAGTCAATCAGTATTGGATAAGCGTCTGTGTATTTATGCTCATACATGTATGTTTTTGCAAGCATTGCTTTGGCAGCCCAAACATTGGCCCTTCCGGGTTCACCTGGCCAGGTATCCGGCAAACCAGCAACGGCAGCTTGGAGATCCGCCTCAATTTTTGGCCATGCGTCTACTGAGTTATCTGTATTTTCGGGAGTCAGGGTTTCGTCGGCGTAAGGAACATTGCCGAATACTTTTTTCAATTCAAAATGATAGAATGCCCTGAGAAAACGAACCTGGGCCTCAATAAGGGTCGCTTTATCAGGAGTAATGTCGGGTGCAATAGCCATCGTAGATAATACGCCATTACAACGTTGCGCACCGGCATAGAGAGCTTTCCATTTTTGAGGTATTGCGGTATTGGTTGAAGTTAAAGAAACCCATTCTTCCATTGGCGCAGCTTCTCCCACATCAGTAGGGTCAGAGCCTTTATAAGCATCATCAGCTGCTACACCGCCAAAAATCCAGTTAGAAGCTCCTGATGCAAAACCATCACCCGGAGTTCCTTCTCCGTCAACCATAGAGTAAGCTCCAATTAGCAAACCCTGCACCCCCTTCTCGGTGGCCATGATTTCCGGACTTAAAGTTCCCAATGGTGGCTTGTCCAGAAATTTTTTGCTACATGCAACCACCACCACAATAACTGCGAGGGAAGAGAGAATTAAAAATTTACGTTTCATCTTTTTCATATACTTAAATATATTGATTAGAAATTGAGGTTAATTCCGAATATGAAAACAGGAGTATGAGGATAAGTACCCTGGTCAATACCATATTCAAAGGTTGATATAATCTGGCCGTTTGAATTAGGCTGGCTTTGCAATTCCGGATCGAGACCATTGTACTTTGTTATGGTAAACAAGTTAGCACCCTGAAGATAGATCCTCAAACGCTCAATTCCATATTTTGACAAGAGCGACGCTGGCAAGGTATACCCGATCTGCATTTGCTTGGCCCGGAAATAAGAACCTTTGCTGATAAAATAACTATTGCCGTATCCACTGTTGTCTGTGCTGAAGCCACCGGTTGTGCGCAGAAGAGGTATTGTGGCATTAGGATTGGAAGGTGTCCATGAATTAACCGCTGCTTCTTTCCTGATTGCTCCCTTGAAAAAGTCAGGGAAGTCGGTAAAGTACAACAGGTTGTTGTAAATGTCATTGCCATGCGAGCCAAAGAAGAAGCTGGAGAAATCGAAATTCTTATAGCTGAATGAAATATTCAAGCCATATTCAAAATCAGGATTTGGATCACCAATAAAAGCTCTGTCATCGACATCAATTTTACCATCACCATTTACATCCCTGTATTTGAAAACTCCCGGCTGAGCGTCAGTCTGCGTGGGGGACTTGGCAACATCGTCAGCACTTTGGAAAATTCCCAGCACTTCATATCCAAAGAATGAACCGAAAGGCTGGCCCACTTGCTCACGCTGTAAAATGTTGTTCCTGATCACAGGCTCATCATAATAAGGTAGACCAGGTATGCTCACGATCTTATTCTTATAAGATGTAAAGGTCAATCCCACATCAAATCTGAAATCTTTCGCAACGGTACCATGATAAGTTGCACTGAAATCAACACCGGTGTTTTGCATATCACCTACGTTAACCTTAGGAAGACCTGCGTCGCCTCCGCCAAAAAGAATGTCATATTGAGGTCCCTGGGCAGTGAATAACAAACCACTCACTTTTTTCTTATACCAATCGAAACTAATATCAAGTTTATTATTCAGAATAGTCGCATCGAAACCTGCATTGGTAATAATATCTTGTTCCCACGTTGTTTCGGGGTTACCAATATTACTTCTGTAAAAACCAGCCACGGGAGAATTACTATTGCCTGCTATATCATAAGCTGAACGCCCCAATCTTGTGGCATAAAGATCCAGTGGGTTAGTTGCATTAACGTTACTCGTTGATCCAAGTTTGGCCCAACTATAACGGAGTTTCAGGTTGTTTACGAAAGTGACTGTCTTAAAAAAGTTTTCCTGTGAAATAACCCAGGCTGCAGAAACGCCAGGGAAGTAACCCCATCTGGCATCTTCAGCGAATACAGAAGCACCGTCCCTGCGCAAACTGGCATTGACAAGATACTTTCCGGCGTAGCTATATTCCAACTTACCAAATTGGGACCACAAAGAACTTTGATAAGCGCCTCCGTCATTAGCCTGTGGGCCGGTTCCTGCACCCAATACCCAATAATCCGGGTTCTCTGAAAAATATTGGCTCCTGTTAGCACTCATATAGCGGCCGTAATTGTTGACAGCTTCAGTACCCACAAGAACTCTTACATTATGTTCTTTAAATACATTTGAATAAGTTAACAGGTTGTTCCAAGTCCAGTTTGTGTTGTAGCCTGCGTTTTCGCTGAACGAATTTGCACCGGTATTTCCTTCTGCATTTTCATATCCCACATAGTTGAAATTGTAACCGTAGTTATTGTCCATTATTCCACCAAACGTAGAGCGGAAATTAAAATGTCTCAGGAAATCAACTTCGGCAAACGCACTTCCCGTGATATCCCAATTCCGGGCGTGGTTGTTTTGCGAGCGGGCAATCTGTGCATAAGGATTCTGTGAGTTACCTAAACCCTGGGATTTGGTACCAGCAAAATTACCCATAATATCGAACACCGGTATAATTGCGGATTCCCTGACAGCTGTTGTAAAAGAATTTTGTTCACTTTGATTTTGACCGAAGAGAGGGTTTTCTTTATAATAGACATACAGATTTTCGCCGATTCGTATGTGGTCCTTTATCGAAAACTGTGTGTTTGCCCTTACAGAATATCTCTTCAGGTAATTGAATTTGGCAATACCCTGCTGATTCAAATAACCCATCGAAAAGTAATATGAGCTTTTGTCTGAACCTGCACTTACAGATATATTATGGCTTTGGATCGGAGCGTTCCTGGTAATTTCATTGTACCAGTTAGTGCCTTGCTTATTTGCTTTTGTGATCTGGTTACTATTAATGTCATATGTAGCTGGATCCGTGTTAGGAGCGCCTGCTGAAACACCTGCTGGAGTAATATAGTCGGGGATCACAGGGTTAGCACCTGTTCCAAATTGCGGGTGTGTTGGTGTAGCAATCCCGGAATTTTTTTGTTGAAGCCATATTGCATTGGCCTCTTCCTGTGTGTTCGCCATTTCCACGCCGTTCCCATGAGTAGCCACACCATAGTAACCATCATAACTGACCTTGGCCCTTCCTGTTCTTCCTCTTTTGGTGGTAATAATAATAACACCGTTTGAACCAGCCACACCATAGATAGCAGCTGATGCATCTTTCAAAACCTGCATCGATTCGATGTCATTTGTATTAATATCATGAAGGCTACTTCTAACTCCATCGACGATTATTAATGGAGAGTTGTTACCAAATGCTGTGATACCTCTGATGCGGATATCGCTTTGGCCACCTGGCATACCCGATGTTATGATCGTAACCCCAGCAGCTTTCCCCTGCAGTGCTTCTTCGCCAGTTCCTACTGGTGCTTGTTTTACCTGGGCAACATTCACTACAGCGACCGAACCTGTAATGTCTTTCTTGCGTTGCGCGGTATACCCGGTAACAACGACTTCATTTAAGCTTGTCGTTTGCAGTTTCATGGCAACATCAATAACGTTGTTGCCTCTTACATTTACCTCTGAAACTTCAAACCCAATGTAGGAGAAGACAAGAACAGTAGAATTGTGCGGGAGTGAAATGGCATAACTCCCATCGGTTGTGGTGGTGGAAGCTATGTTGGTGCCTTTAACTGCAACCGTGGCTCCGAAAACAGGTTTTCCATCTGGCCCTGTAACCTTTCCGGTCACCCTGGTTTGAGCAATTACCAGGGATGAGAAAACGAGAGTGAAAAAGGCTAAAAAGAAAAACTGTTTCTTGCCTTTTCGTAAGTAATCAACATGATTTCTCATAAAGCAAAGTGTTTTAGGTGTGAAAATTTACTCCGAATTTTTGTTAATAAAAAGGTTCAATTAAGGGTCTGCGTTCTAATTGAATTTCCGTGAGGTCTGGTTTAATTATTTAGCTTTTTCTATTGTCAAAATCATCGGCGCTATACAAATAAAGAAAGGGCACTAAACTAGATAGTAGTGCCCTTGTAAAAACTAACGATTGCTATATGAGATAACTGCTCTAAATTGTTAACTAACCCAGCGTTATAAGATTGTTCGGTTACAACAACCTTTTCAGAAAGCATTTTCTTTTTGTGCATAGCAGCTAGAGATATTTTGTGTTCAAGGCGCGTCTAACCAATTTCCCGGAAACCACGCGTTTCTACCCAAGCAAACGATTTCCCACGGTTCTTTATCCCGAAAATTAAGATTGAAACAAAAAATAAGGAAAAAAAGAAATGATTTGCTGATCTTATCCAGCCAATAGTATTATCACATTTTTCATCGAAGCGAGATCTCATACGGCAGTCATTCAATAGCATTAGTGCAAATCGTTAGCCCGAATTTAAAATTTAACAATCGATTGACAAAATTTATTTTCTTTAAATAACAAAAGTGATACTTTTTTATCCATTGGCTGTGTTTTTTTAATTCTTAATGCGATTTTTTACAAATTACAATTTTCGTTTACCTGAATTTATTCCGATCCATGCTTTTGCGTGTTTTTAATTTTCAAGTAAAATGCCAGGCCCTGGGCGAGGATTATAGCTTCGCGACATTTAATCTAAAACAGGCTTTTGTAGATTCCCAATTCCAATCCGCGCAACTCAGCCAATCCGCGCAAACGCCCTATGGCACTGTATCCCGGGTAGGTTGACTTTTTCAGGTCATCCAGCATTTGGTGTCCGTGATCGGGCCGCATCGGGATTGAAATATTTTTTCTTTGCTGAAGTAAAACAATTTCTTTTATTACACTGTACATGTCTACGTCGCCGGTTAAGTGATCCGCCTCGAAAAAATTTCCTTCTTCATCTCTCTTCGTGCTGCGCAAATGAATAAAATGAATGTAGTCGCCCAATCTCTTCACCATTCCCGGCAAATCGTTATCGGACCGTACGCCATAAGAGCCCGTACAATAGCAAAGGCCATTGGCTGGTGAATTCGCCGCTTCCAGCAATTCCCTGGCATCCTGCTCAGTGCTTACAATTCGTGGAAGACCAAGCAGAGGAAATGGTGGATCATCAGGATGAATGGCCATCTTTAAACCGACTTTTTCTGCGACCGGTATTATTTGTTGTAAGAAATAAAATAAATGTTGCTTTAATTTTTTTGCGTCGATATGTTCGTAAGTTTTTAATGCCGAAAGGATCTCTTCGGGAGTGAATTGTTCTTCACTTCCCGGTAACCCAAGGAGTGCATTGCGGTAAAGAATTTCCTTTTCTTCATTACTCATCACTTCAAATCTCTTCCGCGCTTTTGTTGTCTCTACACGTGTGTAATCATTTTTGGCTCCGGATCTCTTCAATAAGAAAAGATCAAACGCGATGAATGCCGATTTTTCAAATCGTAACGCTTTGCTTTTATCCGGCATTTCATAGTTGATGTCGGTGCGCATCCAATCGAGGATCGGCATAAAATTATAAGTGACCACTTTTAGCCCGCATGCCGCTATATTTCGTAAACTTTTTTTATAATTTTCGATGTGCCTCAAATAATTTCCAGATTGTTTTTTTATATCCTCGCTCACGGGTAAACTTTCAATTACCGTCCAGCTCATTCCTGCAGCTTCAATCAATGATTTTCGTTTGGTGATCTCGTCAATAGTCCAGACGTCACCGACAGCAACATGGTGCAAAGCCGTCACCACTCCGCTGCACCCTGCTTGTCGTATGTCCCATAAACTCACCGGATCAGTAGGTCCGAACCAACGCATGGTCTGCTCCATCATCATAAAAAGTAAATTTTATTTAAGACCAATGGTTATGAATATTGAATAACGAACAAGGAATGTAGAAATTATGAAGTTCAACCTTAGGCCAATTCAACATTCGTAATTCCTTGTTCCTTGTTCGAACACGAATGTAGAAGTTATGAAGTTCAACCTCTGGCCAATTCAACATTCGCAATTCCTTGTTCCTTGTTCATTATTTTCTACATTATTTTAAAGTTAACACAGCCTCGCTTGTATTTGCAGTACCTAATTCTGCATTTCGTTTCGATGGTGAAGAACCGCCAATAATTATTTTCACCTTTCCCGGGATGAAGTTTGAATTGCCTTTGTCATCAACGAGTTTTAAAAGTTCAGGAGTGATCATAAACTTTACCTTTTGAGACTGACCAGGAGAAAGTGTAACTCTTTTGAATCCCTTCAATGTTTGCAATGGCGCATATTCAATCCCATCATGTGCTATATATAATTGAACAACTTCATCTCCTTTATGGTTCCCTTTGTTTGATAAAGTAACTTCTGCCTCCACCGATTCATTTTTATTAATTGTATTTTTTGATAAGTGCAGGTCAGAATATTGAAACGTGGTATAACTTAAGCCAAAGCCGAAGGGATAGAGTGCCTCCCCTTTGAAATAACGATAGGTCCTGTTCGCCATAGAATAATCTTCAAATGAAGGAAGATCATTATCGCTTTTATAAAATGTAACAGGTACTCGTCCCGAAGGATCATAATCGCCAAATAACACATCCGCCACGGCTGTGCCCGCGGCCTGTCCGCCATACCACGCATTAATGATCGCAGGAATATTTTCTGCTTCCCAGGGAAAAGCAACGGCGCTCCCGGTCATGATAATAAAAACGATTGGCTTTCCTGTTTGCTTTAATGCCTTTAAAAAATTTGTCTGTACAGTTGGCAATGCAATTGTGGTCCGGTCGCCCCCACTGAATCCCTGCTGAGTAACTCTCATTTCCTCACCTTCCAGTCTTGGAGAAATTCCACCGACATAGATCAATACGTCTGCATCTTTCACGCTATCAATTAATTTACCGAAATCAGGCTCGGTGGTGTCAACAAAATTTGTCGCTCTTGAATAAAATATTTTTGTTGTGTCTTTTATTTTATCTTTTATTCCCTGCAATACCGTCGTTACAACAGAGGGCTGACCATTATAATTTCCCAATTGCGTATTTGCATTATCTGCATTGGGACCCAGCACTGCAATTTTTCTTACATCGGTGCTAAGTGGTAATAAATGGTTTTGATTTCGCAGCAATACAATTGACTCCCTTGCCATTTTTAATGCATGATCTTTATGTGGCTGACTTTCTAATACAGTGACCGGAATTTGTGCATACTTCACCATCTCAACGGGATCAAACATGCCGAGGCGAAAACGGATCCCGAATAATCTTTTTAGTGAGGCATCAATATCTTTCTCGCTTAACTTGCCGTCTTGTACTGCTTTTATTAAACTTTTATAGGTAACGTTTCCGCATTCGACATCTGTTCCGTGAAGCACCGCATCTGTTGCAGCTGATTCAGCATCTGGTGAAGTTTTATGTCTCTGCCAGAAATCATCGATGGCGCCGCAATCGGAAGTAACATATCCCGTGAACTTCCAGTCATCACGTAAGATCTTTACCATCAACTTATCACTTCCGCAACATGGTTGACCAGCATAAGCATTGTAGGCGCACATCACACCGGCCACTTTTGCACCGACAACTAATGCTTTGAATGCTGGCAAATAAGTATCCCAAAGATCGTGATCGCTTACATTCACATCAAACACATGTCGTGACGGTTCCGGCCCGCTATGAATCGCATAATGCTTGGCACACCCGGCGGCCTTCAGATATTTTGGATCACTTCCCTGGAGACCACTTACAAATGCTTTTGCCATCGTCGCCGTCAGAAAAGGATCTTCCCCATAGGTTTCCTGTCCTCTTCCCCATCGCGGATCGCGAAAAATATTGATATTCGGCGTCCAGTAGGTCAGACCGAGATACCGCGAGTGATTATTGGTACGATTGCTTTCATTATTTATTGCACGCCCTTCTTCAGCAGTATAATCTCCCATTGTTTTCATCGCATCCGCGTCAAAAGTTGCGGCCATGCCAATAGCCTGGGGATATGATGTTGTTTTAAATTTTGTTCTTGCCACCCCGTGTAAACATTCATTCCACCAATCGTAAGCAGGAATACCGAGACGGTCAATCGCCGGTGTCGCATTCAACATTTGCGAAACTTTTTCTTCGAGAGTCAATTTCGACACAAGATCACTCACACGTTTTTCGATCGACAAAGACGGATTTTGAAAATCGTAGTCGTATTTCTTTTGAGCAATAAGCGTTGAAAGAAAAACACCGCAGAGAACCAGTAAGAGAAATTTCTTCATGATTGATGATTTTTTTATTTGGTAGTCAGCGACCCGATTTCTATTTAGCTTTGCTGGAGCCTGTCCCAATTTTTCGGGATCACACACTTCAAGATCAGGGATCTCTATTCAAATTTTTTGAACCACAAAGGCAAGAAGATACAAAGTTTCACGAAGTTTATTTTACGACACTCAATTTAATGTCCCGCGTTTTATCAGACGATGTTCCCACCATGATCGTAAAGTCTCCTGGCTCAATGATCCATTTCATATCCTTATCATAAAACGACAATAACTCGGGAGTAATACTAAAGCTCACTGTTTGTGATTGCCCGGGATCGAGCCAGATCTTTTTAAATCCTTTCAATTCTTTAACAGGTCTTGGCACAGAAGAATAATCGTCCCGTATATACAGTTGAACAACTTCAGCGCCTCTGCGATTGCCTGTATTCTTTACATCGACGCTTACAGAAACACTTCCCTTCGTCTTCATTGATGGAGATGACAACTTCAAGTTGTTATAAGAAAATGTTGTGTAACTTAATCCATACCCAAATGGAAAAAGCGGGGTCACATCAAATCCCAAATTATATCCCCGGCGCGAAGATGGCTTATAGTTATAATAAGCTGGAATGCTTCCCGCAGTTCGTGGAAAGGAGATGGGAAGTTTACCGCTCGGATTGATCTCACCAAACAAGGCATCAACAATGGCATAACCACCCTCCTGTCCCAAATACCAGCATTGCATTACTGAAGGAACAGCACTTACCAGATTGCCAATGCTTAATGGAGGGCCGCTGTTGACAAATGCGCAGGTAGGTTTACCAACAGCAACAATTTCCTTTATCAATTCATTTTGCCCGTTGAGCAAGTCAAGAGTTGGCAGGTCGCCCAAATGATTTGTTGCCCAGCCTTCACGACTCGTACTTTCGTTACCGCCAACAAATAACACAATGACATCTGCCTGCTTTGCCACTTCAACCGCTTCTGCAATTTTCTTTTTATTCTCGTCAGCATTTGCCAAATTGATCGTATCAGCAAACCAATTGTTCTTATCTGTGATGGTTACGCCTTCTGCATATAAAACATTTAATGAGCTTCCATATTTTTCTTTCAAGGCCTGCAAAGGAGAAATACAAACTCTCGGTTTACTCGAGTAGCCACCGAGCAAGCATTTATCCGCATTGGGACCAATAAACGCGATCGTTTTAATTTTGTTCTTGTCAAGTGGCAGGAGACCCTCCCCTACCCCTCCCGGGAGAGGATCGTTTTTTAGTAACACCATTGCTTCTGTTGCTGCGTTGTAGGCAACTGCTCGTTTTTCTTTGCTTCCAACAATTTCTTCTGCTTTGTCCGGATCAACATAAGGATCGTCAAACAATCCCAGGCGAAACTTTGCAATGAGAATTCTTAAGACAGTTTCATCTAATTCCTTCTTTGAAATTTTCCCCGCAAGGACTAACTGTTTTAAATTTTTAAATCCATCCGGGTCCGGGGTTTCCATATCAATACCTGCTTTAAAGGCAAGCAAGCCTGCTGAGTCATATGATGGCGTTATTTTATGAAGCGTACTCACATCACGGATAGCGAAATAATCAGAAACGATCAATCCATTAAACCCCCACTCTTTTCTTAAAATGTCAGTAAGCAAATGTTTATTGATATGTGCCGGCAAACCCCAGACTTCATTATAACAAGCCATTACATTCATCGCTTTTGCTTCCTGCAGACAAGCTTTAAATGGTTTAAAGAAAATTTCTCTTGCGGTCCGTTCATCAATGTTGCTTGGCGCTACATTTTCACCGCCTTCGCTTTGTCCATGAATACCAAAATGCTTTAACGTTGTTGCCACGTGTTCTTTTCCGAGATAGAGTCCTTCTCCCTGGTAAGCTTTTATTTCGGCAATAGCTAATCGTGAAATTAAAAATGGATCTTCTCCTAATGTTTCCTCCGTTCTTCCCCAGCGCGGGTCTCTTGTTACATCAATAACAGGCGCAAGCACATGCTGCCCACCTCTCGCTCTCACTTCTTGTGCAACATTCGTGTATATTTCGGTCATGAGGTTTTCATTCCAGCTACTTGCTAAGCCAATGGGAACAGGAAAATTTGTTGCATCCTGTGTTTGCTGTCCGTGTAAACTTTCTTCATGCACCATTACAGGAATTCCAAGTCTCGTTTTCTCAATAAAAAAATGCTGAATCTTGTTGTATAGCTCTGCTGCTTGTTTTGGATGATAACCGTAGCTATTGGGACCTGCATTTTCATTTAACCTTGCTAATTCACCCAGGCCATTTTTGATCGCTTCCTCCGCTTTGGCTTCATCAAAATCTCCATGACTGTTTAAAATAGTTGATTTCTGTATCCACAAACACTGGGTTTGCATCACCTTCTCATCAAGGTTCATTCTTGACAATAGATCCTTGGCTCTTGCTTCAGGAGAAAGATTTTTGTTTTTGTAAGCAGGTTGTTGCGAAGATGCTGCAAGCTGCAGGCTGCAAGCTGCAAGCAGTACAAAAAATAATTTCATATTGGCTAAATATACCTGTTGATGATATTTTCAAAATATTCCTGTCTCCCACTTTTTATTTCGGGTTCACCATTTTCAATGGCATAATTTCTCAGGTCTTCAAGCGATAATTTCCCCTGTTCAAATTCTTTTCCTTTCCCTGAATCATAAGAAGAATATCTTTCCTTTCTTATTTTTTTATAGTCTGACTTTTGAAGAATATTATCTGCCGTGATCAATGCACGTGCGAATGCATCCATGCCACCGATATGAGCATAGAAAAGATCCGCGGCGTCGGTCGAATTTCGCCTGATCTTCGCATCAAAATTGATTCCGCCCCCTTTGAAACCGCCTGACTCCAAAATGATCAGCATCGCTTCCGTTAGCTCGTTTATGTTATTAGGGAACTGGTCCGTGTCCCAGCCATTCTGATAATCGCCGCGGTTTGCGTCCATACTTCCAAGCAACCCTGCATCCGCAGCCGCTTGCAATTCATGTGTGAATGTGTGACCAGCCAGTGTAGCATGATTTACTTCAACGTTCAATTTAAAATCATTTAGCAGATCATACTGTCTTAAAAAACCGATCACTGTTTCCACGTCATAATCATATTGGTGCTTGGTGGGTTCACACGGTTTTGGTTCAATAAAAAATGCCCCTTTAAATCCATTTGCTCTTGCATATTCCCTGGCAGCATGCAAAAATTTTGCAAGATGTTCTTTTTCCCTTTTCATATCCGAATTCAGCAGGCTCATATAACCTTCTCTCCCTCCCCAGAAAACATAGTTCTCTCCGTTCAATGCAATGGTAGCATCCAAGGCTGCTCTCACTTGCGCGGCTGCATGAGTGAGCACATGAAAGTCCGGATTGGTCGCGGCTCCGTTCATGTACCTGCGGTGAGAAAACAGATTTGCTGTGCCCCATAACAATTTTACACCGCTTGCTTTTTGTTTTTGGTTGGCATATTCCACTAATGCCTGTAGTCGTTTATCATTTTCTTTTACATCATTAGTATAGTCAACGACGTCCACGTCATGAAAACAATAATAGGGCAAATTCATTTTCGTGATGAATTCAAACGCGGCATCCATTTTATCTTTTGCCCTTTCCACCGCATCGGTCTTTTCATTCCAGGAAAATAAATGAGTGGGTTCGCCAAATGGATCGGCGCCGCTTCCACAGAAGCTATGCCAATAGGCGCAGGCAAACCGTAAATGATCTTTTAATTTTTTTCCTGCCACTTCTTTATTTTCATCATACCAGCGAAATGCGAGTGGATTATCGGTGCCCTGTCCCTCAAATTTTATTTGAGAAATATTCTTGAAAAATTCTTTATTTCCTAATGTAACTGACATATCTATTTTTTAGAGTAAATATATGCGTTCAAAATCACAAACAATTTTTTAAAAGAAAGGAAGGATGAAAACATCCTCCCTTGATTTACTAACGATGCTGCTTTGTAGGCTCGTTTAATAACCCGGGTTTTGAGGGAACTTTGGTCCTTCGGTCACCAGGTCAATTTCTTGTTGCGGCACTGGCCGCAAAACGTGGAATGATTGGATGTACGGGGCCGCTTCAGGATTCCATGCTGTCACCCTGCTTACTAACGATTGAGTCCTTACAAGATCCCACCATCTTTGCCATTCACCATAAAATTCGCGTGTACGCTCATCGAGAATAAAATCCAGTGTAACCTGCGCGGGAGTAATGGTAACAGCTGCTATGGCCGCATCGTTTTGAGCCGAGCTATTTGTGCTTCTGAAAGCAGCTCTTTGTCTTACCACATTTAACATGGCTGCCGCATTGGTGACATCGCCTGCTTTGAATGCAGCTTCCGCCGCAACCAGGTACACATCAGAAAATCTGAAAATAACAACAGGCCGTGTTGAAGGATCATTCACACCGGTCCTGTTTACATCGTCAAACTTTTTTACTGCAGGAAAATAGGTGTTAGACCACAAGCTTGGCGGAATAATGATCCCTTTGAAAGGGTCTGCACCATTGAACTGCGGAGCGCCGGTCACTTCATGGTCAGGCATCCATACAGCTGTATCTTTTCCCACAGTGATCGTGTATTCAATGCCGCGAGAATTATTTGGATCATGAACAAGATTACCGTTCGCGTCCTTGACCTGGGTGGATACCCCGGCCGTATTGGCTATCCAAACAGTTTGAAATGTTTTATCATATCGTGAATCATTCACTCTATCGGAAAATGCTTCATCAAGTAAATAATTCTTCCCGGTGTTAACCCCGCTTGGCCATACATAATTGTTAGGCCTTATCCTGATATAAGGACGACCATTCGCAACATCCCTCGTCATTGTACTCGTACCGGAACTTTTCAGAACACCACCCGAGACATAAGAGTTTATATTAGCTAAAGAAGGATAATTCCATCGATTGAACCAGGGAGTGAGATTTTGTGCCGGTCCGCCGGATGCACCGGGTTGATATTGTCCATACTTTGTATCGCTGCTATGATCGCTGGTGAAAAGAGTTTCCTTACCATAATCATTCGAAGGTTTGAAAGCATCAGCATAATCCTGCCATAGATCACAACCATAAGTAGTTTTATTGTTGATGAGATCTGTGGCGATATTATATGCCTGTGTAAAATCGGCATTGTTATTTGTCAACCATCCCCTGGTTAAATAGACCTTGGCCAATAAGTATTTCGCCGTTGCCTGGCTGGCTGCTTTGCCACCAAATGGATTTGCTGCAGATGATGTGGCCGGTGAGCTCACCTGCAAATCTGTTGAGGCATCGGTCAGATCTTGTATGATCTGGTTGTAAACGTCAGCCACGGGCTGCCGTGAATCTGCCGCTGAAGGAGCAGTGATAAATTCAGTGTGCAAAGGCACATCACCAAAGGTTTGAACCAAATAAAAATACCAGAATGCCCGGAGGAATTTTGCTTGTCCCAGGTATTGGCGCTTAACCGAATCAGCAAGAGCAGCATCGGGTCCATACAATAACACGCCATTCAGTGTATTAATATCCTGGTAAGCAACATTCCAAAAGCTTCCATTCATATCAGCACTTGCGAGGCCATTGTATGTGAAAAATTTTGGTGCACTATTGCTGGCACCCATCAGGTGCTCATCAGTTCCACCCACAGTGAACAACGAAAAACCTTCCGTGCCCCACTGACCACGTATATCGTTGTATACGCCGGAAATGCCACCCAGCAGACCCGATGGAGTACTTAAGAAAGAAGGAACAATCAATGATCGTGGATTTTCCTCCAGCACCTTTTTGCAGCTATTTGAAAGAATAGCTACGATGATGACCGACGGCAGAATTATTTTTTTAAGACTCTTCATATAGAGTGATTTTAAGAATTTAGAATTTCAGATCAATTCCAAAATTGAATTGACGAGTTGAAGGATTATTTGCATTCACACTAACCTGTCTGAAAGATCCGTTCGTGTTTCCGCCTGAATTCGGTCCTGTTCCACCAACTCCAACACTGCCCCCTGCGGTCGGTGAAGACACGGAGCCTCCGTAACCATTTCCCTCGGGGTCAGGTCCAAATCCGTCCGTAACGAATGGTGAATAAAAAATGAATGGATTCACAGCGGTCACATACACTCTTAATGAACTAATTCCTGCTTTCTTTAAAATGCTGGATGGTATTTGGTATCCTAAATTGATACTGCGGCATTTAATAAATGATCCGTCTACATAGCCCAGTGTTGAAGCAAACAAAAACCTGTCGGTACCCGCATCAGGTGCAGGAAACTCGTTGGTTGGATTGCTGCGTGTCCAGTAATCAACCTTTAGCTGGTTAGCCCTGCCCTGCATGAAAAAAGGAAATCCCTGTGCACCACCATCAGCAGTGACGTAAGGAACCAATACTTTCATTCCCATCCTGGCATGTATCACGAATGAGAAATCAAAATTCTTATAAGTCAATACGCTTGTGAATCCTGCTTCCCACTGTGGTTGAAAATTACCAAGTATCTGCCGGTCATTTTGATCGATCTTGCCGTCATTATTTAGATCCTGTACTCTTACCTGGCCAGGAAATTGAACCGGACTTGTTTGTGCTGCTAAAGTCCCTTTCACGGAATCTTCTGTTTGCCAAATACCAAGCTTCTTCACATCGTAGATCACTGTGAGAGGTTGACCAATGAACCAACCGTTTCCAATATTATCTTTCCCGCCAGGAAGGGCTGTGATCTCTTCCCTGTTGAATGAGAAATTGAGATCAGTGGTCCATGTTAAACCATTTTTTGCCTGCACATTTATACTGCTCAAATTAATTTCCAATCCATGTCCTTTTGTTTGTCCAAGATTTTTTGTGGTAGATGTTGCACCGTTACTTGGCGGCAGATCGTAAGGAAGTAGAATGTCTTTTGTATTTTGATCATACACATCAATGGAGCCACTGAGGCGATTTTTTAATACACTAAAATCCAAACCAACATTCCATTGCGTGGTAGATTGCCAGTGTAAGTCAGCATTGGCAAGTTGTGTAACAGTGTAAGCAGCTTCCTGGCCGGCCGATCCCTGTCCAAAATTATATGTGCTTGTACTTAATGCACCCAATGTAGAATAAGGAGCCACACCCTGGTTGCCTGTTTTTCCCCACCCACCTCTCAATTTTAGATTATTAATAAATGAAGTATTCTTCATGAATGTTTCATTACTGATATTCCATCCCAAACCAAAGGCAGGATATGTGAAGTACTGGTGACCGGGCGCCAATACCGATGAACCGTCTCTTCTTACAGTAGCTGTTACAAGATAGCGGTCGTCATACGCATAATTTACACGACCCATGAGCGACAACAGTCCTTGTTCATTCAAAAAATTCTGAGGCACACCATTAATCGGAGTCACTGCTGTAACGCTATTTGCTAAAGCAAGGTTACTGTTTTGAACATAGTCAGCAGGAAACCCCAGGCCGTTAAAACTGCTTTGCTGGTTGTGATCTTTTTGAGTACTGAACAAACCTGTAAATCCGATCTTATGTTTCTCATGAATTGTTTTATCATAGAACAACAGGTTTTCTATCACATATGTCCAGGCTTCATTGTTTGTCACATTTGCATTGGCTTGCGCAAATGTTGTAGCCGTTGCATTTGTAAATGTGTTTGGACCATTGTAACTATCTCCCTGTTGCTGGCGATAATCCAAACCGATATTTATTCTGTATCGCAGATCTTTCATGATCTGTACTTCACCATACAAACTGTTGAATGTTCTCAATCGTCTGGTCTTCGCCAATATCCCATCCGCGTTTGTTTTCAGCGTTAATGGACTAACGATGTTTGGTTCATCAATGGAACCCACCGCTGGTCTTAGATTGAGGCTGCCATCAGCATTGTAAGGATTGGCTAAAGGAGTAACTCTTATCGTACCCCCGGGAACCCCGGCACCGCCCGGCGTATTTGAATAACTCAATGTATTGAGAGTATTGAGACCGATCTTTATTACCTTATTTATTCTTGCATCGAGTGTTCCGCGTAAAGAATATCTTTCGAATTTTTGATTGGGGATAATTCCTGTCTCGTTATAATAACCGCCACCCAAGCCGTATTGAACACCTTCACTGCCGCCCGAAACCGTTAACTGGTTACTTGTTGTAAATCCATTTTGATAGATCAGGTCTTGCCAATCGGTAGAGACTCCCGCAGCCAGGGCCGATTGTTCTGCCGCGGTGAGGGGATACGCTGTTGTTCCCGGGCTTGAGCGGTTATATGTGGCAGCATCCTGCTTGAATTGTGCATATTCAGGGCCATTAAACACTTTTAGTTTTCCAATGACGGATGAGATGCCGTAATAGGCATTGTAGCTGACCGTCGGCTTACCTGTTTTGCCACGTTTTGTTGTTACTAATATTACACCACCTGCGCCGCGTGAACCATAAATGGCGGTGGCAGATGCATCTTTTAAAATTTCTATTTTCTCAATGTCATCGGTGTTAAGATCATTGATGCTTCCGCTGAAAGGAATTCCATCCAGCACCAACAATGGTTGATCTAGTGCATCACTTGTTCCCTGAGAATTTGCTATCGTCCTGTTTCCCCTGATACGAATAGAACCGCCACCTCCGGGAGTTGCGCTGTTACTCACTACATCAACACCTGCGGTCCTTCCTTTTAATTGGGCGATCAGGTTCGGTGCAGGGACCTGTCTCAACGTTGATGCGTTTAGTGAAGCAACGGCACCTGTGACATCTCTTTTGCGTTGTGTACCGTAACCGACTACTATCACTTCATTCATGCTTCCCGCCACTGAACTAAGGGATGCAGAAACAGATGTACGATCGTTAACCTCGACTTCAACAGTGCCGTAGCCCACTGATGAAATAACTAATGTAGCATTACCGGGAGCCTCTATCTCAAAATCACCGTTATCGTTTCCCGTTACGCCATTTGATGTGCCTTTGATCACAACAGATGGTTTCGGCACCGGTTGACCAGTTTCGTTGGTAATATGTCCCCTTACCCGGAGGTTCTGACCGGACGTGGCCTGGGTAAAACAAAGAAAGAGCAAAACAGAAAGGACAAGTGATAAGGATCTTTTTGCGAGCAACTTGCTCCGGTTTGATAATTGCTCATTTTGAAGAACCGAAACTTTCATAAACATTAGTTTTAAAAATTTTAATTCGAAGTCTGCAAAATTTTAAAAAGCCAGTTAAGCCTTTGGGCTTTCCACGGACTTTGGATTTCACAATCGATTTAAGTTATCCGATTACATTATTTTGACTAAATATATGTTCTGTGTGGTTATTAGTCTGCATCACTCTGACGCTTGAAATAAGAGAGAAAGAATGACGATCCTGGCCGTCGCCGAAGAATGTAAGTTGGTTAAAATCCTTTGCAGATAAGCATTGTAACAGAATCATAGCAATCTCTTTTCTGATATAGCAAGTGTGCAAGTAAGCAATTACGACACTAATTTAAAGAGTTTTTCGAAAAATGTAACCGATTACAATAATTTTTTTAAAATTTTTTTAATTTAGCTTTATTAATGTATTGTAACCGATTGTATGGTTAAAGGAAAAGAAGTCACCATATACGACCTGGCCAACAAGCTCAATATTTCAATTGCAACAGTGAGCCGGGGTTTGAAAGATGACCCCGCTGTGAGCAAAAAGACGAGAAAAAAGATATTTGAATTGGCCGAGGAGATGGGCTATCGTTCTAACCATTTTGCCCGCAATCTTCGCAGGCAAAAGACCAATACCATCGGTATCATTGTCCATGAGCTCAACAGTAATTTTATTACGTCCGTGTTAGCAGGAATTGAAAAAATAACGACCGAAGCAGGTTATGATCTTATCATCACCCATTCTTCCGAAAGCCACGTGAAGGAAGCTGCCAACGCCAAAAATCTTTTTCATAAACGCGTCGATGGGTTGATCGCTTCACTTTCTTTTGATACAGATGATCTTGAACATTTTCGTCCTTTTGAGGAGAAGGGGGTTCCGGTTATCTTCTTTGATCGTGTGGAGCAAAGGATGAATAATTCAGTTGTCATCATTGACAATTATAAATGCGGTTACCAGGCAACTCAGCATTTAATTGAACAAGGCTGCAAAAGGATCGCACACGTCACTTCAAGTCTGAAAAGAAACGTATATGCAGAAAGGTACAAAGGTTACAAGGACGCATTATTTGATAACAATATTCAGTTTGATGAAAGTTTGCTTATAATAAATGACCTCAGCGAAAATGCCGGCATTGAAGCGGCTAAACAAATTCTCAGCATGAGACCTCTTGCGGATGGGGCATTTATAACAAATGATTTTGTGGCTGCGGTTTGCATGCGGACGCTAAAAGAAAATAACATCAAGATACCACGCGACATTGCGATCGTGGGCTTCAACAATGACGATATTGGTAAATTGATCGAACCGGCATTAACAACAATTAATTATCCCGGAAAAGACATGGGAGAAATTGTTGCACGAAATCTTATTAATCATCTACAGGGCACCGGCAATATTCAGAATATATACACGGTGATCGTCAGTTCGGACCTGGTCATACGAGAGTCATCATTAAAAAAAACGAACAAAGAAGCAGAGATTTAAACATGCATTTGTAGATTTATTGAATTATTATGTCAAGAGAAAAAGAAGTAACGATTTACGACATAGCCGACAAACTAAACATCTCCATTGCAACCGTAAGCAGAGCTTTGAAGGACGACCCGGTTGTGAATAAAAAGACGAAGAAGAAAATATTTGAACTTGCTGAACAACTTGGGTATCGCTCAAATCATTTTGCCCGCAACCTTCGTAATCAGCGTACTGAAACAATTGGCGTCATTGTTCCAAGGTTAAACAGTTACTTCATGTCAACCGTCATCGCAGGCATCGAAAGTGTTGCGAACAGTGAAGGATATAATCTTATCATCAGCCAGTCATCGGAGTCTGAACAGAAAGAGAAATTGAACGCAAAAACGATGTTCAACAATCGCGTGGATGGTTTATTGGTTTCCCTTTCTTATGATACAAATGACCTCTCTCATTTCGACCAGTTTTCAAAAAAGAACATTCCAGTCATCTTTTTTGACCGTGGCGAACATCACGCCAATTTTACCAACGTGTTAATTGATAACAGGAAAGCCGCATACGAAGCGACCACTCACCTCATAAAGGAAGGTTGTAAAAGAATCGTGCACATCACCGCCAATCCAAAAAGAAATGTGTATGTGGATCGCCTGAGGGGTTACAAAGACGCACTGGCTGAAAATAATATTGAATTTAAAGAGGACTTATTGCTCATTGGCAACTTAAGTCTGGAAGCAGGAATAGACGCTGCGGCAAAAATTCTGAATATGGAACCACGACCCGATGCGGTCCTCGTGGCCAATGATAATTGTGCTGTTGGCTGCATGCTGGCGCTAAAGCAATCAGGCATTCGTATACCCGATGATATTGCATTTGTTGGCTTTAATAATGACCCCGTTTCAAAGGTAATTGAACCCAACCTGACCACTATCAATTACCCGGGTTACGAAATGGGAGAAGTGGCCGCACGGAATCTGATAGATCATTTGAATGGGGTACATCCAATTTATTCCACGAATACAATTGTGCTACGTTCGGAGTTGATCATTCGTCCATCATCGCAACGACTCAATAAATAAGTCGCAAATGACGGTGGGTTGCTTATGTTATGAAAAAAGCTTTCTTATTTTTTTATCTTCTCTTTCTTTCAGCAATAGTTTTTGCTGAAGACGGCTACGATCTTTGGTTACGTTATACTAAGGTTGATGATCCGGCTCTTCTTCAACAATACAGGAATAAGATCAATGGTTTCCTGTTTACGGGTAAGTCGCTTACCGTAACAGTAGCAAAAAAAGAATTATTAAATGGCCTTGAAGGTTTATTAGCCATATCAATCGCAGATAAAAAAACAATTTCCGGTAAATCGATAGTGGCAGGAACTCCTTCAACATCTAAATTCATTCAATCATTTCTTTCAGCAGGCAAATTCAATTTAGAGGGAGAAGGTTTTGTTATCAGTACACAAAATGCAAATCAAAAGAATGTGATCGTCATTGCAGCAAATTCCGATATCGGAGTCCTGTATGGTGTGTTCCATTTTTTAAGGCTATTACAAACTCATCAAAGCATCGAAAAGCTTTCGATTGTCAGGGTTCCAAAAATTCAAAATCGCATTCTTGATCATTGGGATAATTTGAATAGAACCGTTGAGCGTGGATATGCGGGTGCTTCTATCTGGAACTGGCACTTACTTCCGGGATACATTGACAAACGATACATTGACTATGCGAGGGCCAATGCATCCATTGGTATTAATGGAACAGTATTGACAAACGTGAATGCAAATGCAATGGTTCTTACAAAACCCTGGTTAGAAAAAGTACAGGCATTGGCAAATGTATTTCGTCCGTATGGTATCAAGGTTTATCTCACAGCCAGGTTCAGTGCACCAATAGAAATAGGCGGATTAAAAACAGCAGATCCTCTCGATGTAGAAGTACAAAATTGGTGGAAACAAAAAGTGGATGAGATCTGCTCTTATATCCCAGACTTCGGTGGTTTTGTTGTGAAGGCAAACTCTGAGGGGCAACCAGGTCCACAGAATTATGGAAGAACACATGCTGATGGAGCCAATATGTTTGCCGATGCATTGGCACCGCATCATGGAATTGTGATGTGGCGTGCATTTGTCTATGATGCACGAGTTCAGAAAAGCACTGAGAACTTTGGCGAAGGAAAAGCAGATGCAAATGCGCCAAGCATCGCCTCTTCCGATCGTGCTAAGCAGGCATATGATGAATTCAAACCTCTCGACGGGAAATTCA
>Ga0070661_100000265_pt1 | contig 42876 bp, 32 predicted proteins | sample KBSC43metaG_FD_64663 | JGI IMG/M metagenome (GOLD analysis project Ga0070661, IMG submission 64663) | Corn rhizosphere microbial communities from Kellogg Biological Station, Michigan, USA - KBS C4-3 metaG | ecosystem: Host-associated > Plants > Roots > Rhizosphere > Soil ... | reverse complement strand
GTGTCGTATGAGCGGCACGATCACCAGGCCCTGTTCGGGCAAACGCCCAGCAGGGCAATCCCGCTGGTGAACGAGCATCAAACCCATCCGTTGATGCTGTACGTGAGGGAGTTTCATGCGGGCGAGGCGGTGCAGCTTGATTTCGTCTATCACCGTGCCTATTTCGACCGTGGCGACGTGCAGGCCATCCAGCGAAGACTCCTGAACCTCCTCGATGCAGCTCAGCAGTCCCCCGACCTGCCCGTCAAGGACCTGCCCTTGATGACGGCTGCGGAGTACCGCCAGGTCACCGAGGCGTGGAACGTCACGCGCACGGACCATGCCGCGCCTCATCCAGCGCATCGGCTGTTCGAGATGCAGGCCGAAGCCACGCCGGACGCGCCCGCCCTGGTGTTCAAGGCAGAACAGGTGAGCTATCAGGCGCTGAACGAGAAGGCCAACCGGCTCGCGCATCGGCTGCTGGCCGCCGGCGTGCGGCCCGACTCGCTCGTGGCTGTCTGCGCAGAACGTTCGATCGAGATGGTGGTCGGCCTGCTGGCCGTCCTCAAATCGGGCGCGGCATATGTGCCCCTGGACCCGGAGCAACCTCCCGGTCGCCTCGCCCGCATGCTCGAGGAGTTGGCCGGCGCTGTGCTTCTGGTGCAACCGGCGCTGCGGTCGAAACTCCCTCTCGCGGCCGACGATCAGAAGGTCGTGGCGCTCGACTTGGCGTCTGCGGCCGGATTCCCCGGCACCCATCCCGGCGTGGACGTCCATCCGCTCCAACTTGCCTACACCCTCTACACCTCCGGCTCGACGGGCCGTCCGAAGGGTGTCGGCATTCCCCATGGCGGGCTGACGAACCGCTTGCTGTGGATGCAGCACGCCTACCGTCTCACCGAGGCTGACCGCGTCCTGCAGAAAACGCCGTTCAGCTTCGACGTGTCGGTGTGGGAGTTCTTCTGGCCCCTGATGACCGGGGCGGTGCTCGTCATCGCACCGCCGGGCGATCATCGAGACCCGGTCCGGCTGGGAGATCTGATCCGCCGAGAGCGCATCACCACGGTGCACTTCGTCCCATCCATGCTGCAGGCCTTCATCGACCATGGTGGGTTGCCGCGTTGCCACAGCCTGCACCATGTGATCTCGAGCGGCGAAGCATTGCCGACCGTGCTGCAGCATCGCTTCTGCCAACAATCGCAAGCCCGCTTGCACAACCTTTATGGCCCGACAGAGGCGTCGATCGACGTCACCGCCTGGACCTGCGACGGCCACGCGCAGGAGGTGGTGCCGATCGGGCGCCCCATTGCCAACACACGCATCTACATCCTCGATGCTGAGATGGCGCCCGTGCCGGTGGGCGTGACGGGCGAGCTCCATATCGGCGGTGTTCAACTGGCCCGGGGCTACCACGGCCGGGCCGATCTGACGGCCGAGCGTTTCGTCCCCGATCCGCTGGGCGCGTCCGGCGATCGGCTCTACCGCACGGGTGACCTTGCCCGCTGGCGTGACGACGGGACGATCGAATACCTCGGACGAACCGATCATCAGGTGAAAATCCGCGGGCTGCGCATCGAACTCGGCGAGATCGAGGCTGCTCTCCTGAGACACCCCTCGGTCAAGGAAACGGTGGTCGTGGCCCATGACGACCGCGGTGACAAGCGCCTGGTGGCCTACCTGACGGTGAACGCGCCGTTGCCGGCAGAGGATGTGCGAAAGCACCTCGAGCAGCACCTGCCCGACGGAATGATCCCCTCGGCCTTCGTCGCACTCGCCTCAATGCCTCTCACGGCGAACGGCAAGGTCGACCGCAAGGCCTTGCCTGCATTCGTCGACACCCAGGACAGCACCCGGGCATGCGTGGCGCCACGCACGCCGACCGAGGCCATGCTCGCCACACTGTGGGCCCAACTGCTGGCCCTGGGCACCGTGGGCGCGAACGACCACTTCTTCAAGCTGGGCGGGCACTCGCTGGTGGCGGTCCGCCTGATCGCCAGGCTGCGAGAACTGGCAGGCGTGGAACTGCCGTTGCGCACGGTGTTCGACGCACCCGTCCTCCACGAACTGGCCTTGCGCGTCGATGCGGCGCGCGGGACCGCAGCCGACACCTTGCCCCGGCCTGCGCGCGCGGACCGATCCGCTCCCGTGCCTCTGTCCTTCACACAGCAGCGGATGTGGTTCCTGGACCGCCTGGACGCTGGAAACGGCCTGTACCACATGGCGGGTGGTGCTGAGCTGCTGGGCACGCTGGACACCCCCGCGCTGGTCGCTGCACTGAAGGCCGTGGTCGCACGACACGAGGCCCTGCGCACGTCGATCCAACTGACCGCGAAGGGCGCCGTGCAATCCATTGCGGCGGAGCCGGAGGTGCCGGTGCACCGCACCGACTTGTCCTGGATGCCGGCCGAACAACGCGAACACCATGCCCGCACGCTCGCCCAGGAAGAAGCGTCACGCCCCTTCGACCTGTCCAGGGCGCCGATGATCCGTGCGCATGTGCTGCGGCTGGCTGAGCGCAGGCACTGGCTGCTGCTCACGCTGCACCACATCGCTGCCGATGGCCGGTCGCTGGAGATTCTTCTGCAAGAGCTTGCGGCGTTCTACCGCGAGCAAGTCTCGGGCGTGCCGGCCAACTTGCCACCCCTGCCCCTGCAGTACGCCGATTTCGCCGCCTGGCAGCACAGCCTGGCCGGCACAGCGCAATGGCAGCACGAGCTCGATCACTGGCGGAAGCAGCTTGCCGGGGCACCCGCCGTGCTCGGCCTGCCCACCGACCATCCGCGCCCTGCCCTTCGCTCTCATCGCGGCGCGCACCTCGCCTTCGAATTGCCGGCCGACGTGACCCATGCCCTTCACGCCGTCGCGCAAGGCAGCGGCACCACGCTGTTCATGACCTTGCTGGGCGCTTTCGGCGTGCTTCTCTCGCGCTACAGCGGGCAGAGCGATCTGTGCATCGGCACCCCCGTGGCGAACCGCCGCCATGCCGAGTTCGACGGCCTGATCGGCTGCTTCGTCAACACGCTGGTGCTGCGGCTGACATTCGAGCGCGAGACCAGCTTCGGACAGCTGCTTCGGCAGGTGCGCGAGACGGCCCTGGCCGCCTACGCGCATCAGGATGTTCCCTTCGCGCAGGTGGTCGAGGCACTCCACGATGCACGCAGCTTGAGCCATGCACCGCTGTTCCAGGTGATGTTCGCACTGCACAAGGAACCGCCCATGGCCTTGGCCGGACTCGACGTGCGACCGCTGGACCTCACCCAGCCGAATGCGAAGTTCGATCTGACGCTCGACATGTGGGAAACCGCGACCGGGCTGCGCGGCCGCCTGGAATACTGCACGGACCTGTTCGAGCGCGCCACCATCGAGCGCATGGCCGGACACTTCTGCATGCTGTCGTCGGCCCTGACAGCCCAGCCCGACGCCCCGGTGGCCACGCGGCAGATGCTCACGCCGCAGGAGCAGCGGCATCTGCTCGAAGATTTGAATCGCACATCGCATGGGTTTCCGTTGCAATCGTCTTATGCGACGCTGTTCACCCGGCAGGCCCAGCGGCATCCCGATCGCGTGGCGGCGGTGTGCGGGAACCAGCGTCTCAGCTACCGCGAGCTCGACGAGCGCAGCACGCGCATCGCCCGAGCGCTGCAGGCGCAGGGCGCCGGGCCGGATGTGTTGGTCGGTGCATTCGGAGAGCGCGGCCTCTGCTTCCTTGCCATGATGATCGGCATCATCAAGTCAGGTGCTGCCTATGTTCCGCTGGATGTCAGCCATCCCGTGCAGCGCTTGAGGGACTGCGTGTCACGCGGAGGCCTTGCCTTGCTGCTGGTCACCGAGCGGTCGACCGCGCTGCTCGATGCCGTGCTGCCGGGGTTGGATGCCGCGCCGACGGTGCTGGTGGCGGAACGGCTCTGGTGCCACGGAGATGCCACGGCCGTCGCGTCCGCGGGCTCCCCTGCGGACCTGGCGTATGTGATCTTCACCTCCGGCTCCACCGGTCAGCCCAAGGGCGCCATGGTGGAACACCGGGGCATGCTCAACAACCTGTACGGCAAGGTGCCCGCGCTGGGCCTGGGCGAACACGACCGTGTGGCACAGACGGCTTCCACCGCCTTTGACATATCGGTATGGCAGTTCCTCGCGGCGCCGTTGCTGGGCGGCTGCGTGCACATCCTGCCCGATGCGGTGGTACGCGACCCACAGCGGCTGCTGCACGAGGTGGCCGCGCAGGCGATCACCGTGCTTCAGCTCGTGCCGAGCATGCTCAGGCAGCTGGTCAAGGTGCCAAGGGAAGATGCAGCGCCGCTGCGCTCGTTGCGCTGGGTGCTGTCGATCGGCGAGGCCTTGCCGCCGGATCTGGCGCTGGCCTGGTTCGATCGCTTTCCCTCGGTGCCGCTGATGAACATCTACGGCCCGGCCGAATGCGCGGACAACGTGGCGTATCACGTGCTGCATTCCGCCGAGGAAGCAGGAGCCTGTCTTGACCTGGCCTCGGTGCCTGTGGGCAAGCCCACGGCCAACAACCAGCTCTTCGTGCTCGATGCGCAGTTGCAGCCCGTGCCGGCCGGCGTGCCCGGAGAAATCTGCGTTGCCGGTGCCGGCGTGGGCCGAGGCTACCTGAACGATCCTGCAACCAGCGCGCAGGCCTTCATCGATCATCCGTTCGAGCCCGGTTCGCGCTTCTACCGCACGGGCGACCTCGGCCGATACCGTGCCGACGGCACCATCGACTACCTCGGCCGGCGCGACCACCAAATCAAGATCCGCGGGCAGCGCATCGAGCTGGGCGAAATCGAAGCCCGGCTGCGGGCATGCCATGGCGTGCACGACGCGGCCGTGATCGCCCGCAAGGGAATGGACGGGGAGCTGTTCCTCGTGGGCTACTGGTCACCCGCCGCACCGCAAGCCACGTATGCGGAAGAGTTGCGGCGCACCCTCAGCCAGGGCTTGCCGCAGGCGATGGTTCCCACGCACCTGGTCATGCTCGACGCGCTGCCCGTCAACGCCAACGGAAAGCTCGACCGCAAGGCGCTGGCCGCACAGCCTTGGCAAGCGTCGTCACCCCGCACCGTGGAGTCGCCCACCACGCCTGGAGAACGCGAGCTGGCGGCGATCTGGGCCTCGCTGCTGGGCCGCACCGACATCGGCCGCGATGACAGCTTCTTCCGCCTGGGCGGTCACTCCCTGCTGGCCATGCAGGTGACATCGCGCATTCGCCAGACCTTCGGCGTCGACCTGCCGTTGCAAGCGGTGTTCGAAGCAACGACCTTGAGGGCACTGGGCGAACGGATCGCCCAACGCCAATGCACTCCCCTTCTCGGAGAACCGGCCATTCCTCGGGCGGACCGGCGCTCTCCGCCGCCTGCCTCCTTCGCTCAGCAGCGAATGTGGTTCCTCGATCGGCTGTCCGATGGCAGCGCGCTGTACAACATGCCGGTCGGCCTCCGGCTGGAGGGCAGCTTCGACGCCCCTGCATTCGGCGCGGCACTTCACGACCTGGCTCGGCGACACGAGGTGTTGCGCACAGCGCTGGTCCGCCAGGATGACCAGGTGGTGCAGCACATTGCGAGCGAAGTCACCGTACCGCTCGAAGTGCATGACCTGGGCGCGCTGGACGCGGCGAACCGTTCCATCGAAGCCCGCCAACTCGCCGCAAAGGCTGCGCATTGCCCCTTCGATCTGAGCGCTGCACCCATGCTGCGCGCACAGGTACTGCACCTCGGCTCGCATGAGCACCACTTGCTGCTCACGCTGCACCACATCGCGGCGGACGGCTGGTCCATCCAAATCCTGGTGCGCGAGCTGGCGGCGCTGTACCGCGCGCGCTGCACGGGAGCGACGGCATCCCTCGAAGCACTGCCGCTGCAATACGCAGACTTCGCCGTGTGGGAACGGCAACCTGCGCAAGGCCGGGCCAGGGAGCAGCAACTGGCCTACTGGCGCGCGCAGCTGAAAGACGCGCCGCCATTGCTGCACCTGCCGACCGATCATCCCCGCCCTGCGGTCCCATCGCACCGCGGAGGACGCGCGGCCATCAGCCTGGACAACGCACTGACCAGCCGCCTGCGCTCGTTGTGCCGCCAGACCGGCACAACGCTCTTCATGGCGCTGTCCTCGGCGTTCGCGTTGCTTCTGGCTCGCTACAGCGGCCAAGACGACGTGTGCATCGGCACGCCGGTGGCCAATCGCCACCGTGAGGAGGTCCAAGGCCTGATCGGATTGTTCGTCAATACGGTGGTGCTCAGGTTCCGCATCGACGCGCACGGCTCGTTCATCGGCTTGCTCGAACAAGCGCGCAACACCCTGCTTGCGGCACAAGCCCATCAAGAACTGCCGTTCGATCATCTGGTGGCGGCCCTCCAACCAGAGCGGCACCTGAGCCATTCACCGCTGTTCCAGGCCATGATCGTGTTGGACCATGCGCCCAAGGAAGCGTCGATGTTCGGCGACCTGATCGCTTCACCGCTGAACATCGACCCGCCCCCGCTGGCCCGGTTTGATCTGACGCTCCATCTCACGGAACATGCCGATGCACTGCGGGGAACGTTCGAGTTCAACGCCGATCTCTTCGAGCAGGCATCGATGGACCGCCTCGCCCGGCACGCCCGCCAACTGCTGGAAGCCATCGTCGAGCAACCGGGACGCGCTGCTTCGGAACTGTCCCTGATGTCAGCCCAAGAAGAACATCGCATCCTGGTCGAATGGAACCGCACGATCGCCGCCCTGCCGCCCGAGCAGACGATGCATGAATTGTTCGAGGCCTGCGCGCGCACTCACGCGAACGACATCGCCGTGGTGTTCGAGAACGAGGCCTTGACCTATGCCACGCTCAACAGGCGGGCCAACCACCTGGCCCACCGCCTGCGCGCATGCCGCATCGGCCCCGACGAATTGGTGGGCGTCTTCATGGAGAGGTCGCCTGACATGATCGTGGCCATGTTGGGGGTGCTCAAGGCCGGCGGCGCCTACCTGCCCCTGGCGCCGACACTGCCGGCTGCGCGGCTGGCCTACATGATGGACGATGCCAGGCCTCGCCTGCTCCTGACGCAGCACACCTGGCTCGACAAAGTCCCTGACAGGGCGATCCCATGCCTCTGCCTCGACCATCCCTCGCATCCGTCGGCGAACTTGTCCGATGAGAACCCGGCGCCTGTCACCCAACCCCACCACCTCGCGTACGTGATCTACACCTCCGGCTCCACCGGCAAGCCGAAGGGCACCCTGGTCCCCCATCGCGGCCTCGTCAACCTGGTGCAGTCTCAGAAGCAGGCGTTCGGCCTGGAACGAGGCAGCCGCGTGCTGCAATGGGCCTCGTTCAATTTCGATGCCTCTGTGGCCGAGATCTTCAGCACGCTCAGCGCCGGTGCATGCCTCTACCTCGCGCCCCCGGAAGCGGTGCTGCCGGGACGCAGCCTGCTCGACACGCTGCGACGGCACCGGATCGAGACGGTCACGCTCACCCCGTCGACGCTCGCCGTCCTGCCCCAGGAGCCGCTGCCCGACCTGAAGACGCTCATCGTGGCGGGCGAGGCCTGCGACCATGCCCTGATCGCGCCCTGGCTCAAGCACTACACGGTCATCAACGCCTATGGCCCCACCGAGGCGACTGTCTGCGCCACCGTGCACGCCTGTACCGGCGATGGCCAACGGCATCCACCGATCGGACGGCCCATCGCCAACACCCAGGCCTACATCCTCGACGCCCACCTGCACCCCGTGCCCATCGGCGTCACCGGCGAGCTCTACATCGGCGGCGAAGGCCTGGCGCGCGGCTACCTCGCCCGGCCGGACCTCACGGCAGATCGCTTCCTGCAGAACCCGTTCAGCGACCAGCCTGGCGCGCGCATGTACCGCACCGGCGACCTCGCGCGGTACACGCCCGACGGGCACATCGAATACCTGGGCAGGCTCGACGCCCAGGTCAAGCTCCGCGGCTACCGCGTGGAACTGGGTGAGATCGAATGCGCCCTGGCGGACCTTCCCGGCGTGCGCGAAGCCGTGGTGCTGGCACAGCCTGCCCCCGAGGGGCAGTGCCTCGTGGCCTACATCGTGGCCGAGACCCTGTCGGTCGACCACCTGCGAGCAGCCTTGCTGCGCTGCCTGCCCGACCACATGGTCCCGGCTCATTTCGTGCTGCTCGATCAACTGCCGATCAACAGCAACGGCAAAGTGGACCGGCCAGCGCTCGATGCGATCGGCTGGCACGACAACGCTCCCGTGCAGGCACCACCACAAACACCGACCGAACAACGGCTGGCCGACCTGTGGTGTGAGTTGCTCGGACGAACCCGGATGGGGCGCCACGCCAACTTCTTTCAAGTCGGCGGCCATTCGCTGCTCGCCGTGCGGCTGCTGGCACGCATCGACGAACGCTTCGGCGTCTCATTGCCGCTGTCGCAGCTGTTCCGCACCCCGAGCATCGCGCAGCTCGCGCTCGCCCTCGACAGCGGCCGGCCATCCGGCTCGCAACTCGTGGTGCCGCTGCAGCCCGGGCCCCGCGGTGCCCCGATCTGGCTCATCCACCCGGCCGGCGGCACCGTGCTGTGCTACCGACAACTGGCCGAACGACTTGCCACCACGGCGGAAGTGCTCGCCATCCAGTCACCCGAAGTGGCAGGCGAGGACGCCTCCACCGACTTCGACGGCCTGTGCAAACGCTATGCCGCGGAGATGCTGCGCATCCAGCCCACGGGACCGTTCTTCCTGGCCGGATGGTCCATGGGAGGCGCCCTCTCGCTTCGCATCGGCGAACTGCTGGAACAGGCAGGACATGCCGTCGGATGGATCGCCCTGTTCGACACGATGCGGCCCCGGGCGCGCGAAAAGCCGCAACAGTTCGACGAATTCGTGGACTGGGCGATGACCCGCGTGCCTCGCCAGGCCTGGGGATGGACCGACCCGGAGCCAGCGACGACGGGCCCGGGGCTCGATGCAGACACCCTCGCCTTCCTGCGCCGGCAATACGCGCTGCAGCAAGCGCACGCCGCACTCCTGGGTGACTTCATTCCCGGCAGGCTCAAGGCCCCGCTGCATGTGTTCCGTGCGCATGAATCCATTGCATGCCACGGCACCGAGCCGGATTGGCTTCGCCACACGAATGCCGCCGACCGCAGCTCCGAGCATGTGGTGGAGGGCCACCACGACAACCTGCTGATGCTCGGCATGAACCTGGACACCATGACTCATGTACTCAGCCGCGAGTATCGATTAGCCTCTGCAGCCGAACCACCAGCTCACGAACTCGCTGGCGCCATGCCAGCTTGAAAGGAATCAAGGAATTCATCCCATGGGCAGCACACTGTCGATGCGCCTCGGAGATTGGCTCCTCGGCAAGGCGCTGGCGGCCGAGTGCCGGCGGGCCGGCCTCGCCCGAGCCTGCGCGCAGCTTTCATTCGGTCAGGTCGAGTACCTGCACCGGAGCGGTCATGCCGGCAGTCCCCGTGAAGCGATCGTCATGCTGCACGGGGCAGCCTCGGATCGAACGGCCTGGGTTCGCTTTGCACGACACCTCGCAAGCGATCGGCCCCTCGTGATTCCCGACCTGCCAGGGCACGGGGCCAGCACCTCAGACATCCATCTGGACTACGGCATCAACGCACAAGCGGAACGCCTCGAGGAGCTGCTTGCCGCACTTGGCTTGGCGCGGGTCCATCTGGTCGGCAACTCCATGGGGGCCGCCATTGCCATGCGGCTGGCGGCCACCACCCCCCATGTCGTATCGTCGCTGGTGCTGATCAGCGCCGCGGGCCTCGAAGTCAGCCGCAGCTGGCTGCGAGAGCATGTGGATCGCACCGGCATCAACCCGATGATTCAAGTCCGTCATCCATCCGACTACCGGAACATGATGCGGATCGGCATGAGCAAGCCGCCCTACATTCCCGGTTTCGTCCTTGGCGCTTTGACGAGGGCCTTCGTCAGTCGCACGGCCATCAACGCCAAGATCGCAAACGACATGGAACGAGACCTGGACCAGGCGGAAGCGCTTCCCGGCATCTACACCCCCTCTCTCATCATCTGGGGAGAAAAGGACAAAGTCGTGCATGTCGACAACGCGAAATTCCTGCGTCGGCATCTCCCTGGCAGCCAAAAGGTGGTGTTGCCGGGGATCGGTCATGTACCGATGGTGGAAGCGCCCAAAGAGGTCGCAGCAACATGCAGCACCTTCCTCGCGCAGTGGTCCTCTTGTTGAGTGGTGGGCTGTAAATGCTCACACCGATCCCCGGCGTCTTGCGAGACAAGCCAACCGCTTGATACAGCAGCTCACACAGTTCCAGCACATCAACCAGGCCGAACTCGCTACCATCGGCCACTGCCGTTTCATGACCAACGGCACAGCGGCAGGCCATGGATTCGTTCAGGTCGTTTGACTGCACGACAACAAGAAGGCCGTTCCACTCTGGGGAGGACCGCATGCTTGAAGGTGGTACGCGACGCGCTCACGCGCGCGTCGGCGTTGGTGTTTTGCTGGCTGCCGTGTTGACCGCTTGCGGCGGCAAAGGCGGTGAGGCCGACGCATCCGCGTCGCCAGGGGTGGGCACTTCGCCGTCGCCATCGCCGGCACCGGCACCGGCACCCTCGAGCCTCATGCCGTCCATCGACACCAGCAAGATCCCGGCGCGAACAGCCGGCTTCTCTGTGGACCGTGTGATCTCCATCACCGAGCAGCCTGGCGCATCCGACGGCACCGGCGCCTTCCGCACCGTGTGTGACTACTCGCACATGGCGGCCGACGATCCCATCGTCTACCCCCGGCAGCCCGGCCGTGCACACATGCACACCTTCTTCGGCAACACCGACGCGGATGCGTATTCAACCGCCACAAGCATCCTCAGCGGCGGCAACACCACCTGCCGAGGCGGCACCGTCAACCGTTCGAGCTATTGGGTGCCAACGATGGTCGACACGCGCACCGGCACGCCGCTGCGCCCGAACGAAAGCAATTTCTATTACAAGACCGGGTACGTTGTCGCGCCAGGCGCCATCAAGGCGTTCCCACAGGGGCTGCGGATGATCGCCGGCAGTGCGAGCGCGACCGCGGCCAACGATATCGCCAAGTTCAGCTGCCACATGGCCGCGGACACGAGCTGGAAGACATCGATTCCGAACTGTCCCGCAGGCACGGAACTGTGGCAGAACATTCGCTTCCCCCAATGCTGGGACGGCGTGAACCTGGACAGCCCGGACCACAAAAGCCACATGGCCTACCCCAGCGGCAACGCGTGTCCGAGCACGCATCCCGTGGCACTTCCGGAAATCACCTTCAACATCGTCTACCCGGTCGCCGAGACCAACGCCCCCCTGCACTGGCGACTGTCCTCGGACAACTATCCGGCCACACAGCCCGCAGGCTACTCATCCCATGGCGATTGGTTCTACGGCTGGAAGCCGGTCATCGTGGACACCTGGGTGAGCGAATGCCTCGTCAAGGCCGTGGATTGCCACTCCCACCTGCTCGGTGACGGACGCGCCATCTACTGAGGCCGCCCCATTCCCTCGCCCACCGATTCGGTGGGCAAGTGGAGCAACGAAGCCGGCACCGCATAACGGGCGCCGTGAGGTGCCGTCCACTGCAGTTCCAGGTGCCCGATGGCCGGACCGATGGACCCGGCCTCGATGAGGATCGGGTAAAAGCGGCCCGCGGCCAACTCCACAGATGCGTCCACAAGCGCATCGGGGCCCGCCAGTTCGTGCCTTGCAACGACGATGCGCGCGTTGGCCAAGCCGGCATGAAAGCGATAACGGCCTGACATCGGCGCCTTGATCCATCCCTTCCAGCGCGCCGAGCGTGCACCTTCTGGAACATCGACCACGTCCACCAGGTCGTTGAGGCGCTCCGTGCGCGTCATCAACGGCGGGCCATGCCACCGATCGCGCGCGAAGTACTCGGCACGCAGCCCCGCGCCGACCGGATTGCGTGCGCTGCACAGGGCGCTTTGCCGGGCTGCAGACTGAAGCTCAGCCAAAGCCAAGGCCCGCGCCGCATCACTTTGGGCGTTCGCTTGTGAAATTCGCCGTACCATCGCGATGCTTCCCATCACGGCCACAACGGCGCTGGCGGCGACGAGCCAGCGACCCGCTACACGCATGTCGAACCTTTCAGGGGTCCACCGGCACGCTGAAGCAGAACTTGGCGCCACCGCCGGGCCGGTTCTCGGCCCAGACCCGCCCACCGTGCCGCTCGATGATGCACCGCACAATGGCGAGGCCAATGCCGCTGCCCTCGAACTGGTTACCGTGCAGGCGGCCGAACGGGGTGAACAGCTCGGCGGCCCGCGTGCCGTTGAACCCCGTGCCGTTGTCGCTGACCCCGACGACACAATGCAAGTCGGTGCAGACAGCGGATACATGGATGTGCGGACGCTGCACCCCGCGCGTGAACTTCAGCGCGTTGCTCAGGAGGTTGACGAACACCTGTCGGATCAATCCGCCGTCGATCGACAACTCCGGCAGCGGATCGACCGCGATCAGGGCCACCTGTTCGGGCGGCGTGAACAACGACAGCATCGACAACGCATCGTTCACAACGGCATCCAGCGGTTGGCGCACCCGCGTCAATTCGCCGTGCGAGACCCGGGACAGGTTCAGCAAGTCTTCGACCAGACCGACGAGCCGCTGGACCAGCGACTCCTGCATGGCCAGCCACTTGCGGATGCGCTCCATGTCGCCCTGCTGCAACTCGTGCCGGATGAGCGCGGAGATGCCTGCGATGCCCGACAGCGGCCCCCGAAGGTCATGCGAAACCATGCGATTGAACGACTCGAGCTGGCCGACGGTGGCCGACAACTCCTGCGTCCTCTGCGTCACGCATTGCTCCATGGTTTCATTGGCGAGGCGCAGGGCCTTCTCGGCCCCCAGAAGCTTCTCCGCCTGAGCCTGCTCCGATCGCCGCAGGTCTTCGAGCGAGGCATTCACGCGCTTGAGTTCGTCGCGCTCGCGCTGCAGATCGACGATCAGCCGATACGAACGTATCGCGGTGGTGAGGCTCGTGAACAGGCGGATGCTGGTCATGTCCGCCTTCGTGCAGTAATCGTTGATCTCGAAATCCCGCACCGTCTCCATCTCGGGCGCATAGCCCGGCTGCCCGGTGCGCAGGATGATGCGCAGCTCGGAACGCTGGAGCTCCTCGCGCAGGCACTGGACGAGCCGCAGCCCGGCATTGGGGGTTTCCATGACCACATCGAGCAGGATGGTCGAGATCGTCGGATCGGCGGAAATGATGTGCAAGGCCTCCGCAGCCGAATAGGCATGCAGGAACGTCAGGGGCCGGCCCTCGATCGATGCGTCTTGCAACGCGAGTTCGGTGGCCCGGTGCACGTCCTCGTCGTCATCGACGATCAGCACCCGCCACGGGTCTACTGAATTGAACGGCTCTGCTGCACTGTCTTCCGACAACCAAAGGGGAGCGTCGGACTCATGGATAGCGGGTGAATCGCGCATGACTGTTGGGTGGGGGGAACTCGAGTGCGAATTACGTACTAGTATGCTCTGACGAGGCAAGTCCCGGAAAGGGTCTTACCCGCAATTCGTTGCGCGAAATTTTGGAATATCGAAGGGGACCCGGGGTGGCCTCACGCTTGAGATCCTTGTGGCAGTCCGTGACGCTCGCCACCCGTGCCGCAGTGCTCGTCGGCACCCTGTTTGCGCTGGCGCTGGCCGTCGTGGCCGCCTATGCACTTCGTGTGTTCGAGTCGCGTTACCTGGAACTCGTGGGGGACCACCAGCTCGCGATGCTGAGGGCGCAGGCCAATCGCCTGGACGCCAGGTTCGGCCTCACGGAGGCGGTCCTCACAGGCATCGCCCGCACCCGCGATGCAAGCCTGATGCGGGACCATGCTGCATTGCAACAGTTTCTCGACACGCGGGTCTTCCTGCATTTGAGCTTCGACCGGGGCGTACGCGTGTATGACCTGAGCGGCCGGATGATCGCGCAAAGCCCTGCCGACAGGAGCGACCCCGTGCCGCCGGACATCGAGCGTGAGCTGGTGTCGGAGGGACTGGCCCCGGGGCAGGTGCGAATCTCCAAACCCTTCGTCGCCGCGGAATCGAATGCCCAGCCGCTGCTCGCCATGAGCACAGCCATCGTGGACGAACGGGGCAAGGTCGTGGGCGTGCTGCTGGGCAGCCTGCACCTGCTGTCCAAGCAATACGCGGCCGATTTGCAAACCCACCGGTTCGGACGCGGCGGGTATCTTTTCATGAACACGAAAGACCGCATCATGCTGATGCACCCGGAGGCTTCGCGCGTGTTCACGATGGCAACCGACAAAAGCCTGAACGAAGGCGACGACCGAGCCACCACCGATGGCATCGACGGCACACGGCAGACGACGGACGAGACCGGACAGGACGTGCTGGCATCGTTCGTCAAGGTCCGGTCCACGGGCTGGATCCTCGGCGCCCATTTTCCGATGGCGGAAGCATCCATGCCTTTCGATACGACACTGGACGCGCTGCTGGGCGTCGTCGTGGTCGCCGGCACCTTGCTGACGTTCCTGGTGGGGGCCATGGTGCACCGGTTGATGCAGCCCGTTCGAACCCTGAGCCGGCATCTGACCGACCTGGGCCAGGGGCGAGCACGCCCCTTCATCGAGCCAAGCGCGGGCGAGATGCAGGCCTTGTCAGGTGCCTACAACACGATGCTGCTGCAGCTGGAAAGCAGCGAAGCGGCCCGCAAGGAAGGCGAGCGGCATGTCCTGCAGTTGAACGAGACCTTGGAGCAGCGCGTGCGCGAGCGGACCACGGCGCTCGAGAAAGCCAACGCGGAGTTGAGCGACATGCTGCAGCGCAACGCCCACATCCAGGCCGAACTCGTGCGCTCGGAAAAGCTTGCTGCGCTGGGCCGCCTGATGGCCGGTCTGGCCCACGAGTTGAACACCCCGCTGGGCAATGCGTTGACCGTTTCCAGCGCCATGCGTGAGGCAACGGCGCGCATGAGCCAGAAGGTGCGCGACGCCGCGCTCAAGCGAAGCGAACTGGAGCGCTTCAACACCTACTGCATGGAAGTGTGCGAGCTGATCGAACGCAACCTGACGCGAACCTCCAGCCTCATCCGCAGCGTCAAGCAAGCCGCAGTCGATCAAACGGCGGAACGCCGCCGCACATTCGACCTGCGCGAGACACTCGAAGAAGTTGTCGTGACGGTCGGCCACCTGACCAGGCACCGCCCGCTGCGGCTGCACTTGAACCTGGCATCCGGGCTGACCATGGACAGCTTTCCGGGCGCCATCGGTCAAGTGGCCACGAACTTGTTCACCAATGTGCTCGACCATGCCTTCGGTCCGGAAGAACCCGGAGACATCTGGATCGAATGCCAGGCCTTCGGCGAAGACAGCGTGCGCATCGAGGTGCGGGACAACGGACGAGGCATCGAGCCGGAAAACCTCGGGAGAATCTTCGACCCCTTTTTCACCACCCGCCTTGGAAAGGGCGGCAGCGGCCTCGGCCTCTACATTGTTCACAACGCGGTCACCGGGCCGCTCGCCGGCCGCATCGACGTTCAGAGCGAGCGGGGCAAAGGCACCGTCTTTGTCGCGACACTGCCCAGGACAGCGCCGCGGCCGACCGCCCCGCACGTCCTATAGCCCCTGGCCCACCACCGCGACCAGGTCATGGCGTGACGGCAAGAACCAGCGGGTCGACCAAGGCATCGGCAGCCTCGAGCACGCGTTCGGGAGCCATCGTCTCGAGGCATTGGCTCACACTGCCTTCATGCCGATCGCAACCGGCGCCATTGCAAGGCACACAGGCCTGGTTGCCCTGCAGCAGGATCACATTGCCACGCCGCTGGCGATAGCCGCTGCGCTCGTAAGGTGGCTGCGGCAGCCCGTCCACCGGCACAGGCCCCCACAGATTGGGATCGATGGGCCCGTACAAGGCCACCACCGGCGCCCCACACGCCGTGGCCAGGTGTGTGATCGACGTGTCCGGTCCCACGTACAGCGCGGCACCTTTCAACAGCGTGACCAGCTCATTGAAATCGAGTTTGCCGCATGCATCGATGACGTGCGGTGCATCAGCCCTCTGCTTCAGTTCTGCAACGAGCGCACGATCGGCTTCGGAGGGGCCGCCGGTCAGCACCACCTGATGCCCGCGGCGGGCAAGCCCGGCAACCACCTGCGCGCCGTGCTCCAGCGGATATTGCTTGTATCGCACCCTTGACGGCGCCTGCATCACCACATATCCCGGCCGGAGCTGCGCCGCCAGATCCTCCGGCAACGGACGGGCCGACGGAGGGATGACCTTGGTCGAGGACGAATCCACCCAGGGCTTCAGCAGATTCAGCTTCTCCCGGGCGGCGTGGCCCTGAAGCTCACCGAGTTCGACCGCATGATGCACCACGCGCCGCTTCCACCGGCCCGCAGGCCCGGCAGGCACCTGCCCGCTGCGCAAGCCGGCCGCGACGAAGCCGTACAAATGGGCACGGTCGCTGTATTCGGCAATCAGCGCAAGGTCATAGCGGCGCCACAGCCTGCGGATCAGCGGCCACGACTGGCGCCACCCTGAGCCGGGTGGCACGTTGATCAATTCATGAATGTCGGGGTTGCCAGACAGCACAGCCAGCGTTCCTGCAAACCCCAGCACGTCAATCCGCGCGTTCGGCCATCGCAGGCGTGCCGAGCGGATCAACGGCGTGGTGAGCAGCACATCGCCGATCTGGCGCGTCACGATGACGAGAATGCGCTGAAAGTCATGGCCTTCGCCGAGCAGCCGCATCGTCATCGGGGCTTCGCCGGGTCGGGGTTCAAGAAATCCATGTCGTGATGTTACCTGGGTAACGGTACATGACTTGGCCCTGGCGGGCACGGCCACGTTGCCGGTTGAAGTGCATCACGTTTTTGCGGTTCTCAACAGCTGTCAGGCACCGGCCCTGTCGCCAAACCTCCGTTTATTCTCATGCGCCCGATGGAACGCCTGCCGAGACGACCCGCTGTTCCATCGCCCGCGCCAGGTTGCCATCGACCGCAGCCCAATTGAAGAGCTTGTCGAACACGGCCTCGACATAGGCCTTCCGCTGGTTTCGGAAGTCCATGTAATACGCATGCTCCCAGACATCGATCACTGCGAGCGGAACGACTTGGCCGGTGCGGATCGGCGTGTCGGCGTTGGACGTCTCGACCAGTTGAAGCGTCTTGCCGGCAGGCGACCAGCACAACCAAAGCCAACCGCTGCCGAACACACTGGTGGCCTGCTTGACGAAGGCCTCACGGAACGCGGCGAACGATCCCCACGCGGCATCGATGGCCCGGGCCACCGCCAAAGGCGGCTTGCCACCGCCCCTGGGGCTCAAACTGTGCCAGTAAAAGGTGTGGTTCCAGATCTGGGCCGCGTTGTTGAAGACCGGTGCATCGCGCTGGAGGCCCCCGCTCGCCTTCACGATGGCCTCGAGCGACAAGCCATCGAAACGGGTGCTCGGCAGCAGCTTGGCGAGGTTGTCCACGTACGACTGGTGATGCTTGCCATGGTGCAGGCCCAGAGTGGCAGCGGAGATGACCGGCTGGAGCGCCGTCACGTCGTAAGGCAACGGCGGCAAACCGATCGATGGCGCCGCCCTCGCAATGGACGCAAAGCCAGAGGACGCCGCGAGCACCCCGGTGGAAACGAGCAGCCCACGGCGGCTCAGGCACGGACTGGGCGCAGGGGGTTGCTTGACGGTCAGGTCGTTCGATGAGGTCATTCGGCAGGATCCTTGGTGTCAGCAGACATGCACACACAGACGCCGGCGCCGCAGCACACGCCCCTGCGAATACAGACCGCACTGTCGCCCTCGCTGTCGAAATGCGCCATCCCCAACTTGTAGCCGCATGGCCATCACAGCAAGCCATTTCGGAATGGAAACACGGTTCACGCCCGCATCACACGAACCTCCCCCGCCCTTCACACGGGGGCGCTAGAGTCAATTGCATTCACCACTCTCTTCATCTGCATGCCCTCCCGTTTCCATGCTCCCCAGCGACACTCGGCCACACCGCCGCTGTTAGGGCCTGCCGCCTCGATCTGCTGGCAGCTTGTCTCGTGTGTTCTCGCCGTTGTCGTCACCACGCTGGCCTTGATGCCCAGCCCACCCCAAGAGGCATCGCTCGGCTGGGACAAGCTGAACCACGCCTCCGCCTTTTGCGCGCTGGCCGTTGCATGGCGACTCGCCTTTCCCGGAAATGCATGGCGCTGGGTGCAGCTCGCGGCCGGTCTGATGGCGCTCGGCGCGGGCATCGAAGTGGCGCAGCATTTCGTGCCCGGCCGCCAGGCCGACGCGGCCGACCTGCTGGCCGATGCGATCGGTGCCGCTGCCGGCATGCTGCTGGCCGCCGCCCTTGAATGGCTGCTGCGGCGCAGGATGTCCCCACCGTCGCGTCCGTCAGCGGGTTGACGCAGAATGCGGCCGTTGCAGACTCTGGGAACGCATCACCATGGCCAAGCACCTTGAAACCATCACCCTCGGCGGCGGCTGCTTCTGGTGCATCGAAGCGGTGTACGAACAGGTCGAAGGCGTCGTCTCGGTGGAGTCGGGCTACTGCAATGGCCACGTGAAAAAACCGAGCTACGAGCAGGTGTGCACCGGGGAGACCGGGCATGCCGAGGTCGTTCGCGTCACCTTCGACCCCGCGCGCATCGGGCTGCACCAGCTGCTCGAAATCTTCTTCGTCGTTCACGACCCCACCACGCCGAACCGCCAAGGCAACGACATCGGCACCCAGTACCGTTCGGGCATCTATTACGAAAGCGCCGAGCACGAGCGGATTGCGAGCGATGTGCTCAGCGAAGTCGCGCAAAGCGGCGCGTACCAGGCGCCCATCGTCACTGAACTGGCACCGCTTGCGAACTATTCGCGCGCCGAGGACTACCACCAGCACTACTTCGCGCAGCATCCCGAGCAGGGCTATTGCAGTTTCGTCGTCGCGCCCAAGGTCGAGAAGTTTCGCAAGACCTTCTCGCGGCATGTGCGCCAAGGCGGGTAAGATGCCCACCGGCCCGTGCACCGGGCCTGCCCTTGCCATGCTGATCTCCTCACTGCGCCGCCTCACCCGCCTTCGCGACTGGCTCGTTCCGGTCGCGCTGGTGCTGTTGTTGCTGTCGCAGTCGATCGCACTCGCGCACCGCATCGTGCACGCGCCCGGCGCCCATGCGTCCACCGCCCGAGCCATCGGCGGCTTGTTTGCGGAGCACACGGCCGACGATTGCCGCCTGTTCGATCAGCTCGCCCCCACCGACCTCGCGCCGATGCCGGTGCCGGCCCTGAGCTTTGCACTCGACACCGCTCCCACCTCGATCACCGAGCAGTCCGTGCCCATCACGGCGCGCCTGCGCGCGTTTCGCGCCCGAGATCCCCCCGCTTCTCTCGCCTGATGTGGATCTGAAGTAGCGCCGTGCACTGCGTGCCCGGCGCCGTTGGCTGCTGCCGCTGCGCGGCCGTGGCACATTCCTGCGAGAGATTTCCAAGTGTCCCATTCCCTGCTTCCGCGCCACACGGCGCTTGCGGGCGCGCTCGCGCTCGCCTTTGTTTCAACGGCCCGCGCGCAGACTGCGCCATCCGATGCACAGCCCGCCACGACGCTCGCACCTGTCGTCGTCACCGGCAACCCGCTCGGCAGTGCCGACGTCGCCGCCCCCACCACCGTGCTGGGCGGCAATGCCTTGGTGCTGAAACGAGCCGGCACGCTCGGCGAGACGCTCAACGGCTTGCCCGGGGTGTCCTCTTCCTACTTCGGCCCGAACGCCAGCCGACCCGTCATCCGTGGCCTGGATGGCGAACGTGTGCGCATGCTCGGCAACGGTGCCGGATCGCTGGACGCTTCCACGCTGAGTTTCGATCATGCCGTGCCCATCGACCCGCTGGTGGTCGACCGCATTGAAGTCCTCCGCGGCCCCGCGGCCCTCCTGTATGGCGGCAATGCCATCGGCGGCGCCGTGAATGCGCTCGACAACCGCATCCCGAAGCGGCCCCTCGACGGCGTGTCCGGTTCAGCAGAAGGCCGTCTGGGTGGAGCGGATCGGGAGCGCGGCGGTGCGGCCCTGGTTGAAGCCGGCAACGGCGCCTTTGCCATGCACGTCGACGCCTTCGGCCGAGACACCGACGATCTGCGCGTGCCCAAGCACCGCCCCCTCGAAGACGGCCAACTGCTCGACGAGACGAACCGGGTGCGCAACTCGGCGAGCCGCACGAAAGGTGGGTCTGCGGGCGGTTCCTTCTTCTTCGACAAGGGCTACGCCGGCTTGTCCGTCGACACGTACGACAGCCGCTACGGCGTCGTGGCCGAGCCGGATGTGACGATCCGCATGAAGCGCGACCACATCGGTTTTTCCGGCGAAGTGCGTGACCTCGGCGGTCCGCTGAAGGCGGTGCGCACGCAGATCAACCACACCGACTACCGCCATGAGGAAGTCGAAGGCAGCGGCGAGATTGGCACCACGTTCAAGACGAAGGGCACGGAATTGCGTGTCGAGGCGGAGCATGCTGCCGTCGGCCAGGTGCGTGGTGTCGTCGGCTTGCAGGCCGAGGACACCGACTTCTCCGCTCTGGGCGAAGAGGCCTTCGTGCCGGACACCCGGACGCGCAAGCAGGCCTTGTTCGCGCTCGAGGAGCTGCCGTGGGCCGGCGGCACGTTGCAAGGCGGCCTCCGGGGCGAGCACGTGCGGGTCTCATCGGGCGGCGATGCCGACCCCGGCACCCCGAAGTTCGGCGGCCCGGCCGAGCGGTCCTTCTCGCTGGCCAGCGCGTCCATCGCCAACATATGGAAATTCGACCGCGCGTGGTCATTGACCGGTGGTCTGAGCTACACCGAACGTGCTCCCACGTCGTTCGAGCTCTATGCGAACGGCCTGCATGCGGCCACCGGCGCATTCGAGCGGGGCGATCCATCGCTCGGCAAGGAAAAGGGCACGAACCTCGATGTGGCCCTGGCATGGAAATCCGGCGTGAACCGGTTTCGCATCGGCGCGTACACCGCCCGTTTCTCGCGATTCATTTCCCTGGACGCATCGGGCAACACCGTCGATGTGGTGAACGACGGCGTGACTGAATCCGTGCCCGAGTATGTGTTCCGCCCGGTGCGCGCCCGTCTGAACGGATTCGAGATCGAAGGCGCGCACCGCTTGCTCGATGGCGCCTGGACACTCGACGCGTCCGGCAAGATCGACCTCACCCGCGGCAAGAACCTCGACAACGGAGAGGCCCTGCCACGCATTGCACCGCTTCGCGCAACGCTCGGGCTCGACGCCGCGCAAGGACTGTGGTCCAGCCGAGCCGAAGTGGAGTACGCAGCCAGGCAGACCCATGTGCCGAGCACCGACCGGTCAACGCCGGGCTACGCCATTGTGAACCTTGCGCTCAACCGCCGCTTCAGCTGGGGGGACACGACGGACGGCCTCGTCTTCCTGAAGGTCACCAACCTTGGCGACCGGCTGGCCTACAACGCATCGAGCATCGACACGATCCGCGGCTTGTCGCCCCTGCCGGGTCGCGCCGTGAAAGTGGGCATGCGCGTGGCCTTCTGAAGGCCGGATGGGAGCGGCCCGGGCACCGTCACGGCGCCAGCCGCTCCCGCACCCAGGCACCGTCATCGAGCCGGTAGCGCAGGCGATCGTGCAGGCGCGACTTGCGGCCTTGCCAGAACTCCCACCCATCGGGCACCAGGCGATAGCCTCCCCAGTGCGGCGGCCGCGGCGGATGCAGCCCATACTTCGCGGCCGCCTTCGCCGCATTGGCCACCAGCACGGCACGAGACGTGATCACTTCGCTTTGCGGCGAGGCCCATGCACCCAGCCGGGAGTCGAGCGGGCGTGAGTGGAAATACGCATCCGACTCTTCATCGCTCACCTTCTCGACCGCCCCCTCGATGCGCACGACCCGTTCGAGTTCGACCCAATGGAACTGCAGCGCGGCAAACGGCGTGGCTGCAAGATCCCGGCCCTTGCGGCTGTTGTAATTGGTGAACCACACCAAGCCCCGCTCGTCGATGCCCTTGACCAACACGATGCGGTTCGATGGGCGGCCGTTGGGGCCCACGGTAGCGAGCGTCATCGCATTGGCCTCGGGCACCTGCGCATCGAGCGCCTGCTGGAACCACAGGCGAAACTGCGACAACGGATCGGCGGCCGAGGCCGTTTCGTCCAATTCGGCGCGTTCGTAACTTTTTCGAAGGGCTGCAATGTCGGTCATGCGCGCAGTATAGGAACTCGGTTTCGGGATTTACCCTCGGAAGCCGTCGCTTTTGCTCTCCGGAGAAGGCCTTAAGTAATGCCCCCACTGGATCGGGCCGGTCAAACCGACGATTCTCAATGCAAGGTCCACCCGTTCGGGAAGGACGTTTTGAATAAAAGGGGTGGCCGAATGACATCGCGGCCGGCAGTCATCGTTCTGGCGGCAGGTGGAGGGAGCCGCTTCCAAGGGATGCAGCACAAGCTGACGCAGACCATTGGCACATCCACGGTGTTGGCGACCACACTCGCCAACGCGCTGGCCGCCGAACTGCCTGTGCTTGTCGTCACCACGGAAGCGCTCGCCGAAGTGGCGAGCCACCACGTTGCCACGCGCGACATCCTGTTGCTGCCGGCGGCCGGCAGCGAAGCCAGCCTCGGGCTCGGCATGGGCTACACCATCTCAGCCGGCGTGGCCGCGCGGTCCAATGCACCAGGCTGGCTCATCCTGCCGGCCGACATGCCGCTCGTGCAGCCGGCCACGCTGCGCTCGGTGGCCTGTCTGCTGGATCATCACCCGGTCGCTTATGCACAACACCGCGGCAAGCGCGGACACCCCGTCGGCTTTGCGGCCGAACTGTATTCGGAACTCGTGCGGCTCACCGGTGATGAAGGCGCGCGGCGGCTCATCGCGCGCTATCCCTCCAAGGAAGTCGAGGTGGACGATCCCGGCGTGTTGATCGACATCGACACGCGCGAGAGCTTGCCGCGCATGCGAGCCACGTCCGCGATGTCGCCGTTCCAGAACTGCGTCTGAGGCCTGAACAGGCCGTGAGGGCATGGGCCTCGTCGAGCGCCGAGGCTGCCTCGGCATCCCGATCAAGTGCCGGCTGCAGAGATCGCCGTCATCCGCTTTGCTTTGCGATGACCTTGGCCAACCTGTTTCTTCAACGAAACTGATCGCTCGCCGCCCTAGAATAAAAAGTTAACCAAGGGAGTCGCAATGAGCAATCAAGAAGCGCCTGAGCAAAAGTTCGCATTGACCATCGTCGGCTTGCTGGTCGCAGCCCTGGTGGCCATCGTCCTGGGTGTCGGCATCTGGAAGTCGCTGCCGCGAGCGACCGGCGCGGCGTCCACCCCACAGTCGGCCGAGGCCACGGGCCGCATCGAACGCATCTACTTTGCCATGGGCCAGGATCAGCTTCCGCCTGAAGCCGCAGACGTGCTCGACCGGATCGCCAAGGCAGCCCGTGCCGGCACCGGCGCGGTGGTGTCGATCTCCGGCTTCCACGACGCAAGCGGCAACCTCGCGGCCAACCAGGACCTCGCCAAGCGTCGCGCGCAGCAAGTCAAGCATGCCCTCGAAGCCCACGGTGTGTCGGGCCAGCAGATCGTGCTGAACAAGCCCGCACAGACCACCGGCACCGGTGACCCGGCCGAAGCCCGCCGGGTCGACATCCGCATCGACTAGCCGACGAAGCGGCAGCGTAGGACAATCCGCACGCGGCCAACCGGCCGCCACCGATTGGGTGCATCTCAGGGGAAGCCTAACGTGCTGGCAGTGGGCGGCATCCGCCGTACGCATCCAGCAGGATTCCTTATGAGCCTCCTCTCCAGCTGCCTGGGATGGCACGCCGGGGTCTGCCGATGACCGGCACCACGGCGGCACCACCGGCACCACCCCGCCGTCGTCGCGCCCTTCGCTGGATCCTGGGCGGACTGGCGGCCTTCGTGCTGGTGCTGCTTGGCTGCGAACTCGCCGGTTGGCCTTTCCTGGCCGGCCCTGTCGAACGCGCGCTGAGCAACGCCTTGCACCGTGAGGTGCAATTGCGCGCTGCCGATGATGCAACATCGTCACGGGGCGCCACGGTGCGATTTCTGGGTGGGCTCGAAGTGCGGGTCCCCGTACTTCGCATCGGCGCTCCTGATTGGAGCCGGCGGCCCTATTTCCTGCGCGCCGAAGGAGCACGCATGCACCTCTCCTACGGCGCACTCTGGCGCGCCCGCCGGGGTGCGCCGCTCGACATCGCACTCCTCCATGCCGACCGCCTCACCGTCCATGCCGAACGCCTGAAGGACGGCCGCGCCTCCTGGCAGTTCGGCGACCCGAACGCCTCTGCGGAGGCAAGCGGACCACCTGAGCTTCCACAGATTCAGGAGCTGACCGTGCGCGATGGTCACCTGACCTATGAGGACGCGCCGCTGCGTGCGCGACTCACCGGCGAAGTGCAGCTCAACGAAGGCGTGCTGGCGGACAACACGGTCTCGGGCCTGGTCGGCTCGGCCAAGGGCACCTACGGCGGATTCGATGTCACGGCCAGACTGAAGGCCGCCGGTGCCATGCCGCTGCTGGCGTCGACACGCAGTGCCCCACCCACGCCGGTGCAACTCGAACTCACCGCCGGCCGAGCCAACCTCCAGTTCAAGGGCACCGTGTCCGACGTGCTCAAACTCACGGGCCTGAGCGGCATCTACAAGGTGACCGGCCCATCGCTGGGAGCGGTGGGCGAACCGCTCGGTGTCACGCTGCCCACCACCGGCGCATTCTCGATCAACGGCAAAGTGGTCAAGCAAGACAAGCTCTGGCGCGTCGTTGCCGATCGTGCCACCGTCGGCGAAAGCAAGCTGGGCGCCGCGCTGACATTCGACGCGCGACCGAAGGTGCCGGAGCTGTCCGGGGAGGTGCATGGCCCCCGCGTGCTGTTGGCCGACCTCGCGCCTGCCATTGGCGCCGAGCCTCCCGCCGAGCGGGGCGCCGCACCGGTCACCCCGGGCCCGAACGTGCTGCCCGACAAACCGTTCGATCTGCCCTCGCTCAGAGCGATGAATGCCAATGTGCTGCTCGCCTTCGACCGAGTTGAACTGGGGCACCTGTTCGCCATGCCGCTGAGCCCCCTGAAAACCCACCTGACCCTGAAGGACGGCAAGTTGCGCCTGGACGACCTCGTGGCCCGCACGGCGGAAGGCAACATGCGCGGCAACGTCTCGCTCGATGGCACGGGGCAAGCGGCCCTGTGGACCACCGACCTGCGCTGGAACGACGTGCGTCTCGAGCGTTGGATCAAGCAACAACGGAGCGACAACGCACCGCCCTACGTGAGCGGCCGGCTCGTCGGCCGTGCCCAATTGCGTGGCGAAGGCAAGTCCACCGCTCAGATTCTCGGCAGCCTGGACGGATCGCTTCGCACATCGATACGCGACGGCAAGATGTCGCACCTGGCCATCGAGGCGGCAGGCATCGACGTGGCCCAGCTGCTCGGTGTGATGATCAAAGGCGATGACGACCTCCCCATCCAATGCGCACTGGTCGACCTGAAGGCCAACGACGGCGTTCTCACCCCGCGCGCCATGGTGGTGGAAACAACGGATTCGAACATCTGGGTGGACGGCAAACTGTCGCTGCGCGACGAATCGATGGACCTGCGCGCCGTGGTCTCGCCCAGGGACTTCAGCCCGCTGACACTGCGCACGCCGCTGCGCGTCAGGGGCACGTTCAGCGACCCCGTCATCTCCCTCGAGAAGGCCCCCCTGGCGCGCAAGGCGGCCATGGCCGTGCTGCTCGGCCTGGTCAACCCATTCGCCGCGCTCATCCCGCTGGTGGACCCCGGCTCGGACGACGAGCACGACGAGACCTGCGCAGCACTGCTGGAGCGCGCGCGCAAGGCTGCCCCCCCTGCACCCGCGAGCCGCACCGCCATGGCACCGTCTTCAGGTTCCGGCGCTCGGTGAGCGGCAGTCCGCTGAACACGTGCAGAGTCGTGCCCACCACTGGATAATGCCCCGCATGGGGTCCACGATGCCCTCCACTTTCCGGCCCTCGCATGAAACAAATCCTGCTCGACGTCACCCATCGGATCCAGGAACGCAGCGCCGCCACCCGCAGTGCCTACCTGCGGCGCATCGATGCCATCATCCATCGCCCCCGAGGCAGCGACCGCATGGGATGCGCCAACGTCGCGCACGCCTTCGCGGCCCTGCCCCAAGACGACAAGCTCCGCATCGTCGCTGACCGCGCTCCGCACATTGGCATCGTCACGGCCTACAACGACATGCTGTCGGCCCATCAACCGTACGAACGCTTCCCGGCCATCATCCGCGACGAGGCCCATCGGCTCGGGGCCACCGTCCAAGTCGCCGGCGGCGTGCCGGCGATGTGCGACGGTGTCACGCAGGGCCTGCCCGGCATGGAAATGAGCCTCTTTTCTCGCGACACGATCGCCATGGGCACCGCCATCGCGCTCACGCACGACGTGTTCGATGCCGCACTGCTGCTCGGCGTGTGCGACAAGATCGTGCCGGGCCTGCTGATCGGCGCATTGCACTTCGGCCACCTGCCCTGCGTGTTCGTGCCGGCCGGCCCGATGAGCACCGGCCTGTCCAACAGCGACAAGGCCAAGGTGCGCGAACAATTCGCGCAAGGCCTGGTCGGCCGGGAGCAACTGCTCGCCGCAGAATCCGCTGCCTACCACGGCGCGGGCACCTGCACGTTCTATGGCACCGCCAACAGCAACCAGATGCTGCTCGAGGCCATGGGGCTGCATGTGCCCGGCGCCGCGTTCGTGCATCCGCACGCCGAACTGCGCGAGCACCTCACCCGTGAAGCCGTCCGCCATGTGCTGGCCATCACGCCAAAGGGCCGCTTCACCCCCATCGGCCGGCTCGTCGATGAAAAGGTCATCGTCAATGCGATGGTGGCACTGCTGGCGACCGGCGGCTCCACGAACCACCTGATCCACTGGGTGGCCGTGGCGCGCGCGGCGGGCATCCTCATCAACTGGACCGACTTCTCCGACCTGTCGAACCACGTGCCGCTGCTGGCGCGCGTGTACCCCAACGGCAGCGCCGATGTGAACCAGTTCCAGGCCGCCGGCGGCCCCGGCTTCGTGATCCGCGAGCTGATCGACAGCGGGCAGATGTTCGGCGACGTGGCCACCGTGTCCTCCGGCAACAGCTTGCACGACTATGGCCGGCTGCCGTCGCGCGCCGGCGAGCGCGTCGTGTGGAAAAACCTGCCCGCTGCCAGCGGCGACGACAGCGTGGTGCGCACGGCTTCCGCCCCGTTCAGCCGCACCGGCGGACTCAAGCTGTTGACGGGCAACCTGGGACGCTCGGTCATCAAGGTGTCCGCGGTGCCTGAGTCGAACCATGTCATCGAAGCACCTGCGAGGGTGTTCGACACGCAGGAAGCGTTGCTCGCCGCCTTCAAGGCCGGCGAACTTGAACACGATTTCGTCGCCGTCGTGCGCTTCCAGGGCCCGCAGGCCAACGGCATGCCGGAACTTCACAAGCTCACGCCGGCGCTCGGCGTGCTCCAGGGCAAAGGCTTCAAGGTGGCCCTCGTCACCGACGGCCGCATGAGCGGTGCATCGGGCAAGGTGCCCGCGGCGATTCACGTGAGCCCCGAGGTGGTGGCTGGCGGCCCGCTCGGCAAGGTGCGCAGCGGTGACATCATCCGCTTGGACGCCGTCACCGGAACGCTGGACGCGCTGGTCGACGATGCCACCTGGGCTGCCCGGGAGATCGACACCCTGACCGACAGCGCCCTGGAGACCAACGCCCACGGGCTTGGGCGCGAGCTGTTCGGCGGCATGCGCCGCAACGTACGTACCGCAGAAGAAGGAGCCGTCACATGGCTTTGAATCCACAAGAAGCACTGCAAGCGCTGGACCTCGCCGGCCATGGCCCCGTCATCCCCGTGATCGTCATCGAACGGCTGGAAGACGCGGTGCCGCTTGCCGAGGCCCTGGTCGCCGGCGGCGTCCGGGTGCTCGAGGTAACCCTGCGCACCTCCGTCGCGTTGCGTTGCATGGAGGCCATCGCGAAGGCGGTGCCCGACGCCATCGTGGGCGCCGGCACCGTGCGCAGCGTGGCCGATGCGCAGGCAGCCAAGGACGCCGGATGCCGGTTCGCGGTCAGCCCTGGGTATCTCCAGAGCATCGGGCAGGCATGCCGCGCCCTCCATCTGCCGTTGCTTCCTGGCGTGGCCACCGGCAGCGAGGTGATGGCCGCGAACGCCGATGGCCATTCGTTCCTCAAATTGTTCCCGGCCACCGCGGTGGGCGGCATCCCGCTGCTCAAATCACTGGCGGGCCCCTTTGCCGACGTGATGTTCTGCCCCACGGGCGGCATCACCCTGCAAACCGCTCCCGATTTCCTTGCCCTGCCCAACGTGCCGGTGTGCGGCGGCTCCTGGTTGACACCAGCCGACGTCGTTGCCCGCAAGGATTGGGGACGCATCACGGAACTCGCCCGCGAGGCGCAGCGCCTGCGGCCCTGATCAGCGCTTACCAGGCGCCCACATTGGGCATCGAGACCCACGGTTCGGCCGCAGGCAGGGCATCGCCCTTTTGCAGCAGTTCGATGGAAATCTGGTCGGGTGAGCGCACGAAGGCCATGTGGCCGTCGCGCGGCGGGCGGTTGATCACGATGCCGCGGTCCATCAGGCGCCGACAGGTGGCATAGATGTCGTCGACCTCGTACGCCAGATGCCCGAAATTGCGGCCACCGGTGTACACCTCGGGATCCCAGTTGTAGGTGAGTTCCACTTGCGCCTCGACTTGCCCTGGCGCGGCGAGATACACCAGCGTGAATCGCCCCTTCTCATGCTCGCGGCGAGACACCACTTCCAGGCCGAGGGCGTCGCGGTAAAACGCGAGGGATTGATCAAGGTCGGTGACACGCACCATTGTGTGAAGGTATTTCATCAATGAATTTTAGGAGACCCGCCCCCTCACATGGGCGGCGGAACGTGCAACGGCGCGGCCCTTAAAATTTGGCAAACGGCCCCGGGGTCGCATCCAGCTGGATCCACCCGCCGGGCCTGTCACGTTGACGGTTGGAAGTCCTCATGCCTGAAACGGCACGCGTCGCACGCGCGACTGACGTGGCTCAGCGGTTCGGCCTGGTTCTCATGGTCGGCACCATGCTGGCCGCCTTGTGGGTGGCGATGGCCATCTTCTTCTTCGTCCAGTACACCCGCCTGTACGAACAGGCCTACCGCGATCTCCGGCTGGTCAACACCGCCGTCGCCCAGCACACGACGGGCCTCTTCAAAGCCATCGAGACCGACCTGCGCATCCTCGAGCTGTGGCTGCAGGCCCATCCGCACATCGATCCCCTGACCGACCCGCACTTCACCGCGCTCGTCACCGAAATGGGCCGCGCATCGCAAGGCATGTTCAACCTGCGCCTGGTCGATGAGACCGGCCACGTGAATGCACTCCCGTTGAAACCCGACCTGCCCCTGACCCGCGTGGACGACCGCGACTACTTCCGCGCCCAGGAGTACGTCGACACCACCGTCCGCACCGTGTTCATCGGTGATCCGGAAAAGAGTCGCTTCACCGGCGCATGGTCCATCCCGGTCTCGTGGCGGCTCGAGCCGCGCGTGGGCCAATTCATCCTTGTCATGTGCGCAGTGCAACTCGACCGGCTGTTCGACCTGCACGACCGGCTGCGGTATCAACCGCACGGCACCATCAGCCTCGTGCGCCGGGACGGCGCCGTCTTGTCGCATGTGCCATTCGACGCCCGACGCCTGGGCCGCGACCTCCGACAGACGCAGACATTCACGGGCGACACCGCCGTCCAGCCGAACGGCACATTCACGAGCGACGAGCACCTGTCCGACGGCATTGCCCGCATCGGCACCTACGAACGGCTCGCCGACTTTCCGCTCACGGTCGTCGTCGCCCGGAGCGTTCAGGAAATCATGGAGCCGTTCGACTTCCGACTCCGTGCAGCCGTCGCCGCCAGCGCCCTGCTGACCGTGGCCGTCATCGCGTTCACGGCTTTCCTCCACCGCTCCCAGCGCGCGCTCCGCCGGGCACAGAAAGACCTGCAGCACCTGGCCACCACGGACGAACTCACCGGCACATTCAACCGCAGGGCCATGTCCAACGTCGCGGAACGCGAATTCCTGCGCGCGCGCCGCTTCGGTCGGCCCTTGACGATGCTCGCACTCGACATCGACCACTTCAAAGGTATCAACGACCACCATGGCCATGCCAGTGGCGACCGCGTGCTCAAAGAATGCACCGAACGCTGGTTGCGCCAACTCCGGGAGCAGGACATCCTCGGCCGCCTGGGCGGCGAAGAGTTCTGCGTGCTGCTGCCAGAGACCCCCAGCGATGTCGCCCAGACCGTGGCCGAGCGGCTGCGCACGGTCATCGCCGACGTACCGATGCGCGACGGCCAGCGGGTGACTGTGAGCATCGGCCTGAGCAGCGTCTCCCCCGAAGACGAACAATGGGCTGACACCCTGGAACGCGCCGACCGGGCCTTGTACGCCGCCAAGACCGAGGGCCGCAACCGCGTGGCCATCGGTGAGTGACCCAGGACGCCTGTTTGGTGGGTGGCGTCACGCATCGGCGTCGACGAAGATCCACTCGGACAGGACCCATGCGCACGGCAGGCCCCGGGGAACGCATACAGACCAACACCAGCGCAGCGGGTCCCCCTGAGGCGGGCGCACAATGACGCTTCCGCTCCTCACTGCTGCCCCATGATCGTCCGCATCGACATCGAACAAACCGAGCCCTCCCTCTTCGCATACCGCGTGAGCGCCGAAACCGAAATCCTGTACGACGACGAAAACCTTGACGCGTTCGACGATGCCCTCATCGCCGCCATCGAGGGCCTCGCCCCGGATGTCATCGGCATCGAGTTGGCCTATGACGGCGTGGTTTCGGGCACCTACCCGTTGCATGTGATCGCCACCAACCTCAAACAGGTGGCGGCCCACGCCATCAACACGACAGCGGCCATTCGCGAAGCACGCGGACACTGACCGGGAATTTTTCACGCGCGCGCCGAGCTGCCGGCCTCGCAAAGCGGACCACAATCCGCCTCGGGTACACAACACCAAACAGAACGAACCCGAATGAACAGCTTGCTGGCCCTCCTCGGCATCGAATCCTGGAAGCCCTTGCTCACCGCCCTGGTGATGCCACCGGTTCCCTTCTTGCTGCTCGTCCTCGTCGGGGCCCGCACGATCTTGCCCCGACGGGGCCTCGGCTGGTTCATCACCCTGGTGGGCGTGGCCGGCCTCTGGCTCAGCGCGTGCGCCGGCACCGGGCAATTGCTCACCGCCTGGGTGCTCAGGCCGCCGGCGGCGCTGTCGGCCACTGACATCGCGCAACTGAAGAACGACGCCCGAGCCCACAAGCCGACCGCCATCGTGATCCTCGGCGGCGGCGCCGAAGCGCTCGCTCCGGAGTACGGCGTCTCCAACCTCGCGGCCGCGTCGCTCGAGCGGCTGAGATACGGCATATGGCTCCACCGGGAGACCGGGCTCCCGATGGCCTTCAGCGGTGGACTGGGCTGGGGCCAGCGCGATGGCCAACCCGAAGCCCAGATCGCATCCCGCATCGCCGCCCAGGAATTCGGCCGCCCGCTGAAATGGGTCGAGGACAACTCCCGCGATACCCGCGAAAACGCCATCCGCACCTCGGCCCTGCTGCGGGCCGAAGGCATCACCCACATCGTGCTGGTCACCCACGGAACCCACATGCCTCGCGCCGTGAAAGTGTTCGAGGAAAGCGCGGGGACCGGCATCCGCATTCAAGCCGCACCCATGGGCATGGCTGGCACGGACATGGCGGACAAATTCTCCTGGATCCCTTCGGCAGCCGGGTTCCACCTGGTGCGGCGTGCGCTGCACGAATGGCTGGGCATGTTGGTGGGCGCCTGAAATGCGAACCCCTCCCGACCTGAACAGGTGGGAGGGGCGGGCGGACTGACGTCGCCGGTCGGGGCTCCGGAGGATAGAAGTCCGGGGCTCCTGTGCGCAGAGACTGCGACTTGGGTAACACCTGCGTGGCAGGTGCCTACAAATTAGTCGGCCCCAAGAACGCTTGCAAGCTCGCCGCGCCTATGGATTACCCGGGTTCATTTTGGAGGTTTCATCACAGCGTCCACCAACCGTGCTACCCGCGCCTCCACCTCGGCGTCCATTGAAATGGTGCGCCCCCACTCCCGCGTCGTCTCCCCCGGCCATTTGTTCGTGGCGTCGAGCCCCATCTTGCCCCCGAGCCCGCTCACTGGCGACGCGAAATCGAGGTAATCGATCGGCGTGTGTTCCACGAGCGTGGTGTCTCGCACAGGATCCATCCGCGTGGTGATCGCCCAGATCACCTCCTGCCAGCTGCGGATGTCCACATCGTCGTCCGTCACCACGATGAACTTGGTGTACATGAACTGGCGCAGGAAGCTCCAGACGCCGAACATCACGCGCTTCGCATGCCCGGGGTAGCTCTTGCGGATGCTCACGATCGCCATCCGGTAACTGCACCCTTCGGGCGGCAGGTAGAAATCAGTGATCTCCGGAAACTGCTTTTGCAGGATCGGCACGAACACCTCATTCAGCGCCACGCCGAGCACCGCAGGCTCGTCGGGCGGCTTGCCGGTGTAGGTGGAGTGATAGATGGGATTCTTCCGGCGCGTGAGCCGCGTCACTTCGAACACCGGGAACCAGTCCTGTTCGTTGTAGTACCCAGTGTGATCTCCGAAGGGCCCCTCGATGGCATGCAAGTAGCCACCGATTTCCTTCAGCGCGACGCCGTGCTCGCTGACGCCGGTATACCCGGGGGCGGCAACCGGAATGCAGCCTTCCAGCACGATTTCTGCGGAGGCCGGCGCTTGCAGCAGGGTTCCGCCTTCGCCGACCGCCGTGTCCACCACCTCCGTGCGGCTGCCGCGCAGCAGCCCCGCAAACTGGTATTCGGACAGCGTGTCCGGCACGGGCGTCACCGCCCCGAGGATGGTGGCCGGGTCCGCTCCGAGCGCCACGGCGATCGGGAACGGCCGGCCTGGATGCACGCGTGCGAAGTCGCGGAAGTCGAGCGCTCCGCCGCGGTGTGCCAGCCAACGCATGATGACCTGACGCTTGCCAATCACCTGCTGGCGATAGATGCCGAGGTTCTGCCGACGACGGGGGTTGGGGACCTGCTGCGGCCCCCGGGTGATCACGAGGCCCCAGGTGATCAGCGGACCTGCGTCACCCGACCAGCATGTCTGCACCGGCAGTTCGCCCAGGTCGACCTCGCTGCCCTCGAGCACCTCCTCCTGACACACCGCCTTGCGGACGGCCGCGGGCTTCATGTCCCACAGCGCCTTGGCCATCTGCAGCAATCGGCCGGTGTCTTTCAGTCCCCTCGGCGGTTCAGGCTCCTTCAGACTGGCCAGCACGCGCCCGACGTCCCGAAGCTCGGCCAGGCTCTCAGCCCCCATCCCTTTTGCGACACGACCTGTCGTTCCAAACAGGTTCGTCAAGGCCGAAATTTTGTAACCCGCGGGATTTTGAAACCACAAAGCCGGGCCGCCAGCCCGAAGCACTTTGTCACTGATCACTGTCATCTCAAGCCGCGCCGACACAGGATCCGCGACACGACGAAGGTCACCGTCGCGCTCCAGGCCGGCCATGAACTCACGCAAATCGCGGTATTTCATATCTTGAAGCTATTAAGAGTGAATTTCATATTCTTGACTCATTATGAAATGGCTTCCTAGAATCCGCGCACTCTGGCACAGATCAGGGATTACCCGTGCTGCCGTTCGGTGACGTGACCGGTTGCACATGCACAGAAGACGCCGCGCTTCACACCCCCTTCAATGTCGTTGGGACCGGGCGGGTGGCGCGGCGAATTATCGCCGTCGCCTTGTCGCGCAAGGCCCCGACCTTCTCGGGCCTCCTTGCGAAAGACGAGCGGCAGCGAGGATAGGAGTGACATGGAAAACAACCGTCAAGGAACGGGCGCTGCGGTACGGGGCGCTGTTCAATCGGTCGCCCGAGGCGGCCTGGTGTTCTTGCGTGACGTGGGCCACGGCCTGCTCGAAGTCAGCCACAACACCTTCGCCCTCGTGGGGTTCGCACTCGTGGCGCTCGTCGTGTTCGCCGCAGGCCGTGCCGACTTGAGGGCCACGTTCGAATCGCGGGCCCTCGGCTGGCTCCAGGCGCGGCACGAGGCGCGCACGGAAGGCACCGTCGAAGCGCTCGCCTCCTTGAACGAGCCAGATGCCATCCTGCGCGCCACCGCTGCCGACCTGAAGGACCTCACCAAGCAGCAAGCTGCCGTGGCGATGTGGATCTCCCGGCGCTACCGCGTGGCGCCGGAGCCCGTGAGCCGCCTCGTCAAGGAGGCCTGGACCGTCGGGGCCAAGGCCAACCTCGAGCCCACGCTGATCCTCGCCATCATGGCCATCGAATCAAGCTTCAACCCGTTTGCGCAAAGCCCGGTCGGGGCGCAGGGCCTGATGCAGGTGATGACCCGCATCCATGACGACAAGTACGAACCCTTCGGAGGCAATCATGCGGCCTTCGACCCCGTGACCAACGTGCGTGTCGGCGTGCGGGTGCTCAAGGAATGCATTGCCCGCGCCGGAAGCGTCGAAGGCGGACTGCGCTTTTATGTCGGCGCAGCGAACCTCACGGATGACGGTGGCTACGCCGGCAAGGTCCTGGCCGAACAAGCCCACCTGCGCGCCATCTCCAGCGGCCAGACGGTGCCTGTCAACGCGCCGATCAACGCGGCCCCGGTGGCTGCTTCCGCGGAAACCACCACCAAGTCGCCAGCCGATGCGCCTCCCACCGAGGCGACTCGCGCTCCCGAGACGCATGCCAACGACAAGCTGGCCCTGCTCGACTAGTGCCTGTTGCATGACCGCGGCGGCTGCAGGTGGTGCCTAACCGGGCGCCGCGGTACACTCGCGTTACTGCGCAACTGGCGATGGGGCGCCGCGGCACACTGCCACGGCCCTGAGGTGGTGAACCACCGGGGAGCGCAGCCGGACCTGGGCATGAGCCCGGCCCGTTTCAGCCGTTCGCCTGGGCAGCCCTGTGATCGCGTGCAACTGAGAGCCCGACCCAGCCTCGGGTCCTTCGAGGTCCTCCGGGCTCATTGCACGCTGATCCATCCGGACTTCTTTCAAGAGGACTGCCAAGCCATGTTTGACCGCACCCAATCCACCCTTGCCAATGTCGATCCCGACCTGTGGGCCGTCATCCAGCGCGAAAACCAGCGCCAGGAAGACCACATCGAACTGATCGCGTCCGAAAACTACGCCTCTCCCGCTGTCATGGCGGCGCAAGGCACCCAGTTGACCAACAAGTACGCCGAGGGCTATCCCGGCAAGCGCTACTACGGCGGCTGCGAACACGTGGACGTCGTCGAACAGCTCGCCATCGATCGCCTGAAGCAGATCTTCGGCGCCGAACACGCCAACGTGCAACCGAACTCCGGTTCGCAAGCGAACCAGGGTGTGTTTTTCGGGCTCCTGCAGCCCGGCGACACGATCATGGGCATGAGCCTCGCCGAAGGCGGCCACCTGACGCACGGCATGCCGCTGAACATGAGCGGCAAGTGGTTCAAGGTCGTCAGCTACGGCCTCGATGCCAATGAAGCCATCGACTACGACGCGATGGAGCGCCTGGCGCACGAACACAAGCCCAAACTCATCATCGCCGGCGCATCGGCCTACAGCCTGCGCATCGATTTCGAACGTTTCGCGAAGGTGGCCAAGGCCGTCGGCGCGTACTTCATGGTCGACATGGCGCATTACGCCGGGCTGATCGCCGCTGGCGTGTACCCCAACCCGGTGCCCTTCGCAGACGTCGTCACGTCCACCACGCACAAGAGCCTCCGAGGCCCGCGCGGGGGGGTGATCCTGATGAAGGACCACGTCGCCAAGCAGATCAACAGCGCCATCTTCCCCGGCATCCAGGGCGGCCCGCTGATGCACGTCATCGCGGCCAAGGCGGTGGCTTTCAAGGAAGCGCTGTCGCCCGAGTTCAAGCTGTACCAGCAACAAGTGGTCAAGAACGCCGCCGTGCTCGCCGAAACGCTCACCCAGCGAGGCCTGCGCATCGTGAGCGGTCGCACCGAGAGCCACGTCATGCTGGTCGACCTGCGCCCGAAGGGGCTGACCGGCAAGGAAGCAGAGGCCGTCCTCGGCCTGGCGCACATGACCTGCAACAAGAACGGCATCCCGAACGACCCGCAAAAGCCGATGGTCACGAGCGGCATCCGCCTCGGATCGCCCGCATTCACCACCCGTGGTTTCAAGGAAGACCAGGCTCGCGCCACAGCCAACCTGATCGCCGACGTGCTGGACAATCCGCACGATGAGGCCGTTCTCGCTGAAGTTCGGACAAAGGTCGCAGCCCTCACGCGCGATTTCCCGGTCTATCGTTGACCGGGGCCGGCGAAGGCCTGCGCCTTCGCCGCCATTCATCGACTCACGATGCGTTGCCCATTCTGCAGCCACGAGGAAACCCAGGTCGTCGAGACACGCGAATCCGACGAGGGCGACGTCGTGCGTCGCCGGCGCCGCTGCCAGAGCTGCGACAAACGATTCACCACCTACGAACGAGCTGAGATTGCGCTGCCCCACGTCGTCAAGAAGGACGGCACGCGGGCAGAGTTCGACCCTTCGAAGCTGCGTGGCTCCATGAGCCTCGCGCTGCGCAAGCGGCCTGTGAGCGTGGAGCAGATCGACGCAGCCATGGAACGCATCCAGGACAAGCTGCTGAACTCCGGCACGAAGGAAGTGCCATCGACCCGCCTTGGGGAACTGGTGATGCGCGAACTCAAACGCATCGACAAGGTGGCGTACGTGCGTTTCGCTTCGGTCTACCGCAGCTTCGAAGACGTCGACGAGTTCAGACAGCTCATCCGCGACATCTGATGTGATTGAACGGCACCCCCTTCGGGTGCCGTTCGTTTTGCGGCGAATTTCGCAGGGGCCCGATCGGCCTGGGTCATAGAGTGCTGGCATTGATTCCGCAAGAGGACCCGATGCCACCCCTGCCCCGCCCCGCTCCCGGTTTCACGCTCGTGGAAGTCGCCATCGTGTTGGGCATTGCCGCTGTGCTCGCCACACTGGCCTGGCCCGGCATCGGTTCACTCATTGAGAGGCGCCGCCTTGACGGCGCCGCTTCCGCCCTCGCAGGCGACTTGCAGTTTTCCCGCTCAGAGGCCATCGCACGCAACGAGCCGGTGTACCTCACCGCCCTGTCCAACGGCGATGGCGATGCCTGTTGGCTGGTGCATACCGGCCCCAACGCAGATTGCAGCTGCGAATCAGGCTGCACAGGCGAGACATCGCTGCTCAGGAAAACCAGGCTGCCGGCCGCAGATGGCGTGCGCCTGCATGCACCTGCCAGGTCCTTGCAGTTCGACCCGAAGCTCGGCACCTGCACGCCGACGGGCACGTTCGAGCTGGTCGGCCGCTCGGGCCATGCCGTGCACCAGATTGTCAATGTGATGGGGCGGGTGCGAACCTGTTCACCCCATGCGCGGGTGGCTGGCCATGCAGCATGCTGAACAACGGCGCGGGCGCCCGCAGCGGGGCTACACCATGGTCGAAATCGTCGTCGCTTTGATGCTGGTGGCGCTGCTGGCCATGCTGGCATATCCAAGCTTTCAGGCCCAGTGGCTCAAGGCCAGGCGCGGGGATGGCCGCGTCGCCCTGATGCAGCTGCAACAGGCGCAGGAGCGGTGGCGTGCAGACCACCCCGCCTACGCCACCGGCGCGGAGCTCAACTTGCCCGAACGATCCGCCCATGGCCATTACCGCCTCGGGGTGCACGCGCCCTCTTCATCGGGGTACGAGTTGCACGCGGAGGCGCAAGGTGCCCAGCGCGAGGACACCCTCTGCAAGGTGCTTCGTGTGCGCCAAAGCCAAGGGGAGACCGCGTTTTTGTCCGGGCCCGCCGTGAACCTCGACAACCCCGACCACCTCAACCGCAGGTGCTGGAATCGATGAGCGGGCGCCCCTTCCCCCGGCAGAATCTGCGAGGTTTGTCGCTGGTCGAGTTGATGATCGGCCTTGCCGTCGGCATGGTCGTCATCGCCGCGGCAACATCTGCCTTGGCCCATCAAGCCGCCGCAAGCCGGCGCCTGCTGCTCGAGGCCCGACTGAACCAGGAACTCCGCGCTGCGGCGCATTTGCTGTCCCTGCACCTCCGACGGGCAGGACACTGGTCCGAAGCGGCTCAAGGGGTATGGAGAGCGAACCTGCCTTTGCCCCCGGCGAACCCGCACACCTTCACCTCAGAGAGTCAAGATCAGCTGCACTTCACCTATTCGTCACCCGCCGGAGAGCCGCACCGTGCCCTGGCCTCCAACGATCACTTCGGCTTCCGGCTCCGCCAGGGCATTCTCGACATCCAACTCGGCGAAGACCATTGGCAACCGCTCACCGACCCGGGCTTGCTGCACGTCACCGAGCTCCGGATGGTTCCCCGTGACCATGACCGCCCGCTGCCGGCTGCCTGCGCCCAGCCATGTGCCGCTTCGGCCGCCACCTGCCCTCCCCGGGTTCGCACACGGGAGCTGGAAATTCGCATCGACGCCACCGCCGCCCGCGACCCTGGCATCCACCGCCACCTCACCACCCACGTGCGTCCCCGCAACGACGTGCTCGCAGGCCAATGCGAACCATGACTCGGATGCCGCTCCCCAGTCGTGGGCCCCGGGGCACGGCGACTTTGCCGGCCGCGCTCGCAGTGTCCTTGGTCATGTTGCTGTTCATGGGCATTGTCAACGGCAGCCTGCTGACCGAACAACGCTTGTCCGCCAACCACCTGCGGTCACAGGCGGCGTTCGAGGCCGCCGAAGCGGGCATCGATTGGATGCTGGGTCGGCTCAATGCCGGCGACCCTGTGGACGACCGCTGCGAAGCACAATCGTCAGCAGCGCTGCCCAGCTTCCGCGAACAACATGCCGGATGGCCTGACGCACAGGGCGCCTGGACACCGCCCGGGCTGCCTGTCAATTGCTCCGCCGAAGGCGCCGGGTGGGCCTGCTGGTGCGGCACGCTGCCGGCGGTGGGGCAAACGCCACCGGCCGATACGTCGGCTGCCACATCGTCCGCCACATTCACGGTGCAGCTGCGTCCGGGCGCACCGCGAGACCTGCTCCAGGTCGAATCCGCGGGTTGCAGCAACCAGGCGCCGCCATGCGCTTCCGCATCCGGCCGGGGCGACGCCCAAGCGCAGGTCGCCGTGTCCGTGGGTCATGTACCGGCTTTGGCCCACCTGCCCGCAGCCGCATTGACGGTCCATGGCGACCTGCACCTCGGTGCCGCGGCGTGGATGCTCCAGCGTTCGCAGCCTGCCCAAGGTGGCATGGTGCTCCACACAGGGGGCAACGTCACCGCAGACCGGCTCAGCTTGCGGGGACCTCCGGGGGCGCCGGCCGCCTCCACGGCTGTCACCTCCGACCCCGCACTTCGCTCGGCAGACCGCGGCCACACGTTTTCCCGGCTGTTCCGAATGGACGCGGCTTCCTGGCAGACGCTGCCAACGGTGCACCGTGTCGATTGCGCATCGGCGTGCGACAGCGCACTGCGCGATGCCGTCGGAGTGGGCGGACATCACACCATGCTCTGGCTGAGCGGGGGCTTGCAACTGGCAGGACCTCTGGAGCTCGGCAGCCCCACGCGCCCGGTGCTGATCGTGGCGGATGGTCCCGTCTTGTTGGCCGGTCCCGTGGTCGTACATGGCTTCATCTACACCACATCCCCCCGGTGGCACGCTCCAGCCGGTGCCGAAGTGTTCGGCGCCGTGGTGGCCGAAGGCGCTTTGAATGGCAGTGGTGTCACCCACATCCGCCACGACGCGCTGGTGCTGCAGATCCTGCACGAGCGCACGGGCACGTTCCTGCGCGTGCCCGGCAGCTGGAAGGACTTCGAATGAACCATTTGCGGGCCCCTGCTGCTTCACCGCGTGAGCCCGTGCGCGGGATCGGCCTGGTCGAGGCATTGATCGCGCTGGCCTTGCTGACGCTGGCCCTGGTGGGCGCAATGCGCTGGCAAGCCTTTGCACATGCCGCCGCCGGCCTGGCACGTGAACGCACCGACGCCGTCGAACTCGCGCGACAACACCTCGAACGCCTGCGCGTGTCCGCTGCACTCGAGCCGGAGCCCGGGGTCGAGGCTTTCAGTGACATCTCCGCCACCGAGCAGACCGTGTCCGGCCAGACCGCGCGCTTCACGCTGCGCCGCGACATCACCGCCGGCGCGACAGCGCGGAACAAGCAGGCCATGGTGACGGTGTCCTGGGATGACCGCGCCGGCACTCGCCGGGAGGTGACGGTGCGTTCGGTGCTCGACGGAGCGCTTCCCGCGCATTCGGCCGCCTTGATTTACCCGTCATGGCCCAGCCCCGTCGCGCAGCCGCTTGATCGGCATCCCGACATCCCGCACACCGCCTATCACCTGGGCAATGGCCAAAGCGCATGGACTCCCGCCGCGCACGGCACAACGGCAGGGCGCGCGCCCACCTTCGTCATCGACAACACATCGGGAAAGGTCGTGTCGATGTGTGCCACGGCCTCGTTCGGGGAGCCGCCCACCGATTGCCAGGCCTACCAGGGCGCTTGGCTTTCCGGCCATGTGCGCTTTGCACTCGACGACACCCCCTATCCTGCCCAGGCCAACGACCCCCCCCTGCCCTTCGGCATGCGACTCGAGCTCGATGCGCCCGTCGGATCAGCCACGTGTGAAAGCGCCGCACATCGAGATCCGGCCAGGGCGGAACGATTCGCTCGGTACACCTGCGTTGTTCCGCTGCAGACCGGCAACCGCGGTTGGTCGGGCCGCCTGTCGGTCGTGCCCAGGGGCTGGTCCGTGGGCCCGCACCGCACCGACAAGCAAATCTGCCGGTTCAGTACCGACCTTGATGCGAGTGGCGCCGTCGATCGCAACGAAGAGCATCCGGATCGCTATGCGTTCGTCACCGAGCCGCTGACCCAACAGAATTTCTTGGTGGTGCGCGGAGACCAACGCTGCCCACACAGCGGCCCACCCCCTCACAATGACGCTTCCGTCGATACCGTGCCTCACCTGCCGTGACCTACCCTCCCGCCCTGACCCTGTCACCTCCGGAGTTCGATGCCGCCATGATGGCGCAGGCCCTTGCCCTGGCCCAGGGCGCCGTCGCTCTCAGCGAACCCAACCCGCGCGTCGGCTGTGTGATCGTGGACAGGCAGCGGCAGGTGCTCGGACAAGGTCATACCCAGCAGGCCGGTGGGCCGCACGCCGAGGTGATGGCCCTGCGCGATGCGGCCAGCCGGGGAGCTGATGTGCGTGGCGCCACCGCCTATGTGACGCTGGAGCCCTGCTCACATCACGGGCGCACGCCACCTTGCTGCAACGCCCTGATTTCGGCGGGGCTCGCCCGGGTGGTGGCGGCTGTCGAGGATCCCAATCCGTTGGTGGCCGGCCAGGGGTTTGCGAACCTGCGCGCGGCCGGCCTGAAGGTGGACGTGGGCCCGGGAGGCGAAAGCTCCCGCGAGCTGAACATCGGTTTTTTTTCGCGCATGCAGCGCCAGCGACCCTGGGTGCGGCTGAAGGCCGCCGTGTCTCTCGACGGCCGCTCGGCATTGGAGAACGGCGCCAGCCAATGGATTACCGGCGACGCAGCCCGGACGGACGGTCACGCATGGCGCCGCCGCGCCGGCGCCATACTGACCGGCGTAGGCACCGTCCTCGATGACGACCCGCGCCTCGATGTGCGGCTCGTCGATACGCCGAGACAGCCCTTGCGGGTCATCGTGGATTCTGAGCTTCGCACCCCCCCGTCGGCCCGCATCCTCGCCGCCCCGGGTCAGGTGCTCATCTTTTCGGCCGGCGCCGATCCAGACCGCGCGCGTGCGCTTCGCATGCATGGGGCGGAAGTGGTCGATGCTCCCGGCAACAACGGCAAAGTCGATCTCGCGGCGGTGATCGCCCAACTCGGACAGCGCGGCATCAACGAGTTGCACGTCGAGGCGGGCCGCACTTTGAGCGGTGCGTTCGTGCAGCAGCGGCTCGTCGATGAGTACCTGATTTACATGGCGCCCAAGTTGCTCGGCCGAGGCCTGGACCTGGCAGCGTTCGGGCCGCTGACCGTGCTGAACGACGCCGTGCAGCTACAGTTCCACGGCGTCGACCGGATCGGCGAAGACCTGCGCCTGCTGGCTCGCCCCTGACATCTTCATTTTCTCGAGTTCAACGACATGTTCACAGGCATCATCACCGGCCTTGGCCGAATCATCGCCATCGACGCCCTGGGCGCCGATCCTGGCCATGGCAAGCGCCTCACACTCGAGGCACCCGCCGGCTACCTCGACGACGTGCAGCTCGGCGACAGCATCGCACTCAACGGCGCCTGCATGACCGTCACGGGTTTCGATGCGGCCACGTGCCGGTTCACCATCGACATTTCCGCCGAAAGCCTCCAGAAGACCTCCGGTCTCGATGCACCAGGCCTCGTCAACCTGGAAAAGGCGCTGCGCGCATGCGACCGCCTGGGCGGTCACCTCGTCAGTGGCCATGTCGATGGCATCGGCCACGTCACGCATTTCGCCCCTGTCGGCGAGTCATGGGAACTGCGGGTCGAGGCCCCCACGAACCTCGCCCGCTATCTCGTCTACAAGGGCTCCATCACGATCAACGGGGTGAGCCTCACCGTCAACCGCGTCACCGCCACCCCCACCGGTTGCGAATTCAGCATCAACCTCATCCCCCATACCCTGGAACACACCACGCTGGGCCAGCTGGCCACGGGGCACCGTGTGAACCTGGAAATCGACCAGATTGCGCGGTACGTCGACAGTCTGATGAAATGGGGCCCCCCAGTCGGCTGACGCCTCCTGCCCCCAAGGGGCGCCCCTGGGTCGGCCGGCAAAGCCGGCCTCGCAGGTGGCTGGATCTGCGGCTTCGCTTCGCTCGCCTACCTGTCGCGCGCGCTGCGGGGCGTTGCTCGCTTTGCTCGCTTGCCCCTCTGTCACA
>Ga0070661_100000264_pt1 | contig 43037 bp, 34 predicted proteins | sample KBSC43metaG_FD_64663 | JGI IMG/M metagenome (GOLD analysis project Ga0070661, IMG submission 64663) | Corn rhizosphere microbial communities from Kellogg Biological Station, Michigan, USA - KBS C4-3 metaG | ecosystem: Host-associated > Plants > Roots > Rhizosphere > Soil ... | reverse complement strand
ACTACGCACACGCAGGGACAATCTGCGGCCCATCCCAGGCTGGGTCCTTCGATCGTGAAGGCGGGGACGAACCCGTGCTGCAGCAAAAGATTAATCAGAATCGATCCTCCAGCCATGGCTGTCCTGCCTCCGTGCAACGGCCCGTCGTGCGCGGCATCTTGGGCCAGTTGTTCGAGCAGGGCGCGGGCTTGTCGGCGTAACACCGCCTTGATCTGTTCGGCCGCTTGCTCGTGGAGCGCGAACGCCTGCGAAGGCGTGGCGCCCGAGCACGCAAGGTTGTATACGGTCACGGTCTGGCCGCCAACATCAAGAACGCGCTGGCGCCAGGCACGCAGCGCATGCGTGAGCTGCTGGGCGTGCCGGCGCACATCAACAGCGGCTACCGGTCCGAGGCCTTGAACGAGGCTGTCGGTGGCTCGCTTCGGGGCCAGCACAGCATGGGTCTGGTCGCAGACTTCACCGCCCCGAGCTTCGGCGACCCGCTAAAGACCTGCCGCAAGCTCCTCGAGCACCGCCGGGAGATCGCCTTCGACCCGCTGATCTTCGAAGGCACGTGGGTGCACATCAGCTTCAGCCCGGCGCCCCGCGACATGGTGCTGCGGGCGGCCTTCACCATCTGGGCACGGTCTATTCGTCGGGGCTGCCAGCATGATGAACCCGTACTTCCTGCTCGGCCTGATCGTGGCCTGGGGCGCCAGCGTGGCCGGCGCGTTCTTCAAGGCCTCAACAACATCAAGTAATCTTCCGCCGTTCAATGGCTTAAGGAGGGGGCCTTCTCCGACGCGCACCCTGACATGCAGGTGCAGCTGGGGACGTCGGATGGTCCGGTCGACCTCATGGGCGCTGTGGACGTCTTCATCCGGCGTCGAGCCGGCCCTGATTGGTACATCAGGGGCTGGATGATCATCTTGAACCAGCGAGGCCGTTTTGACCGCACACTGCAGCACATGAAACCAAGGGGGGAGCATGAAGACATGTTGGGTGGTTATCTCCGCGCTGGTGCCGGGTCTTGGCGCTGGAAGTGCCCAGGCCTGCAGGGGCCCTTATCCCACGCCTGCCACGCTCGAGCAGGTGGCAGCCAGTTCTCCCACTCTGTTCGTGGGCGAGGTGGTGGCCGTCCGGAAGCCAGACGGCAAAGGGTACCGTGCCGGTGTCGTCGAGCTGAAGGTGCAACGCGTGCTGAAGGGCGCCGTTCCCAAGGCGGACATCACCGCCCCGATTGCCGGCGGCTCTTGTGCCATGCCAGAAATGGGCATCCCCGAGGTGTTCCTGGCGCCGGAGGTCGGTTCCCTCTGGGCCATTGCCGGCAGCTTCGATGTCAAGGGAGTGTTTTCCTACGCGCTGTTCGGCAGCTATGTTTTGAAGTCCTCGTACCTTCGGCCAACCTGGGAGTTGAGCCGGATAGAACAGGCCATCCGCCAAGGCCAATGAGCGCGGGTGATTCTGAAGTTGTTGCGAAAGGGCGTGGAGGGCACGGCACATCGCATACTGCCGCTGCCATGCCCGCGCCTTCCGCATGTTGGCATGTCAAGAGGCACAGACGCACGGCAACGAGGCGTGTCCGTCACGCGGCATAAAGCGTTCACAGATGGGTGCGCCCTGGGCGAGCGCGGAGGTACGTCAGCCAGTCGGCAAAAGGGCGGTCTGGAATCGGCGCCGGCATATGGTGCCACGGGGCAAAAGCGCCAAATGTGGCACTGAACTTGGCACCAAAGGCACCAGCCGCATCACTAGGAATGGCGCGGGTTTGCCAGGGGTTAAGGCGTCGAGTGGGGAACTCGCAAAGGCACCAAACGTGGCCCCTTGGGATACGAAAAAGCCCCAGGAGAGTGGCCACTCTCACTGGGGCTTCCGTTTTATCTGGCTCCTCAACCTGGGCTCGAACCAGGGACCTACGGATTAACAGTCCGGCGCTCTACCGACTGAGCTATTGAGGAATCGAGCCTCGCAGTATAGCTGCTTTTTCTGCGGTGAGGCAAGTACTTTCATCAAATTTCTGCAAGCATCGTGAGACGCACCGTGCGGGCCTCGAGCGGGAAGAGGTAGACGTGGTCGTACTGGGTGGGGGATTCCTTCCAAGCGCGGCGGTTGAACACGTTGAACACGCCCAGTGTCCAGGTCAGGGTCTTGCCGTCGAGCCGATGGGTGAATCGGCCCGCCATGTCGGTCCGGGTCCACGACGGCAGTTCCACGGAACCATCTCTCAACACGTTGCGACGGCCCTCGTGGGTCACACGGGCCTGGAGCTCCAGGCCAGGCACGGCAGGGACGCGGTAGTGCACTCCGGCCTTGAGGGTGCGGTCGGGAACGTTGGTGGGGCGCTGGCCGTTGCGGGCAGGGTCGGACGAGTCTTCCCGCCGCGCCCTGAGCCACATGGCACCCGCGTGCAATTGCCATGGCCCCATGGCATGGGCGACATGACCATCGATGCCACGGTGACGGTCATGGCCGTCGAGCACCAACTGCGCGCCGGACGTGTCGACGGCAGGGCGCTTCACATCGAAATAGGAAGCGCCCCATTCGGTTGCCTGGCGCTGCCCTTTCGTGCCCACTTCCCACTGCCGGCTCTTGGCGAACAAGGTTTGACCGGCATTCGTGAACGTTTGCCCGCCCGCATTGCCGGGCAGGGCGTAAGACTCGTTTCCTTTGCCCCAGCTGGCGTACACATGCCGGCCCGGTCGCCATGCATATGACCCGGCGAGCCAAGGCGTGGTGGTGGCGTCCTTGAAGCGGGTGGGTTCGGTGCCGTCGGTGCGGACGGACTCCCGGTTCAAGCGCGCATGCCGAAGACCGAGCCAGGTGCTGAAACCGTGGCCCCAGTCGATCGCGTCGTTTGCGAAGAATTCGAGGGACCGTTCCGTGCGGTCGGTGCCCTGGTTGGTGCCGATGGTCGCGTCGGGCGGCGTCACTTTCGTGCCGTCGATGTTGCCTGTGCCGACGAAGTTGTCGGCTCCCTGCTGCATGTCGACCCGCAGGCGGCTCAGCAACACGCCGCCGCGAAGCTCATGGCGAACCGCGCCACCCTCGATGCGCCCCCTCAAGGCCGTTTGTGCGGCGTGGACCCGCCGATGTTCGTTGTCGCTGCGGTAGTCGTAAAGATCGTAGTCGCCGTTTGCGGCATAGCGGTCGCAATAGCCCCCAGGGCTGCCGCACTCCGAGCCGAACGGAAAGGCCAGCCGGTCATCGGTCCTCAGGCGTTGCGTGCCGAGTTGGCTCACCCAATGCCATCCCGAGCCAAGTGTCCGGTCGAAGCTCAAGGTGCCCGTGAGCGCGCCGAACCGATTGGGTTGGCTCCATGGCTGGTTGTTGAGATTGGTGGGCTTGCGAGGGGCGGGCAGCGTCTGGCCCGTGAGGCTGAACCCCGGCAAGCTCATGCCGATCTGGTGCGACCATTCGACCTCTGCTTCCAGCAGCGAATCGGGCGAGATTCTCCAATCGGTGGCCAATGCCGCAAGGCTGCTCTCGACATGGTCATAGTGAACGATCTCGGGCTTGGCGTTTTCATAAGCCAGGTTGAGCCGGTAGCCGAAGCGATCGGACTCACCGCCGCGCCCGCCGAGATCGACGCCTGCGCCGAGCGTGCCGCGCTCGCCGGCCGTCCATGTCGCACGGCGCAGCGCTGTGGCTGTGGGGCGCTTCACCACGTAGTTCACCAGGCCGCCCGGCGCACTGGTGCCCGCTTGAATGCCGCTTGTCCCTTTCAGAATCTCGATCCGTTCCTTGTTCTGCAGCGGTATCACCGTTTCTGCCGAAATGGGCAGGCCCTCACGCCGATGGTTGTAGGTCTGGTCGAGCGTGAAGCCGCGCACTGCGATGAAGTCCCAGTATCCGGGCGAGTTGTACGCGTCGGTGGCCGAGGCTTCGAACGACAGCACGTCGGCGAGCCGCCGCGCCTGGGACTCATCCAATTGATCGCGCGTGACCACCGTGGCCTGCATCGGCACCGACAGGAGGGGCTTGTCGCCAAAGCCGGTGAGGGCCGTGGGCGGGGCGGGTGTCTGCGCCCTCACAACGACAGCCGGCAACGTGGGCGGTTCCGGCTCGTCCTGCGCGCCGGCAGGCGGGGCGAGGCAAGCCGCGGCCAAGGCCAAGGGAGGGAAGCGAGGGGACATGGTGCGCCTCGTTCGATGGTGGCAGGTGGGGAGCAAGGAGGAGAGCAGACCTCTTGCACCGCCTTGCGCGGCATCACCAAATTAACACAGACCGCGGATGGTCGATAATCCGCCTCCACCCAGCCCGGGTGACGAAACTGGTAGACGTAGCGGACTTAAAATCCGCGGCCGCGAGGCGTACGGGTTCAAGCCCCGTCCCGGGTACCACGAGTCGCCTGTATCGGCACCGTTGGTGGTGAGTCAGGCGCCGCGCTTTGAAGCACGATGAATCCAAGGAAGGGGCTGCACCGGGATCGATGAGGTCTTTGATCAGCAACCGCTGTAGTTCTTACGGCCACTCGACGTGATGGTGTACGTGCCACCGCGAGGTCCCAGGTAGCAGGTTGGCCGGGCTGCTGGTTGAACCACCTCAGCACCCGGTGTGTGACTTGGGTTGGTTAGAGCGACTGTCGAACTCCGCAACGCCGCACGGGCGTCAAACCTCTGGTTCTGGGCGCGATGACAGTGGTAGTCGCCAGTCTTGCGGTTGTGGTGGCACCCCTGCGCATCGAGGCCGCCTCCATGTGCCGATGCGAACGAACTCACTGCCAGCAGCACGGGTGCGATGCCTGCGCTCAAGTTGCCCATGGTGGTTTCCTTGTTGAGGTCACGGTTGATCGAAACACTTGAGGAACCTGCCCGCATCAGCGCGGCAAGGTCGAGCGGCAGCTCAACGGGTTTACTGTGTGGCGGACCAGGCAGGCTGCTGAAGATGGTTTTCGCGAAAGCGGCCGCCGCGAGGCACGTTGTCAGAGAAGCAGTTCAGATCCGCAAGAGATTGGCCGGTTACCTCCATCAGCTCTTGCGCCATCTCTTCTCGTGACAGGTCCATCTCGCGCACTCGCCGTCGGAACTCGCGCACTTTTTCCGAAGCGCCAGCATCCTTCATCCGGGTGTACACGAAGGCGCCCACCACGTAGGCGGCATACAACCAGCTGAGCAGAACGAAGGGGAGGTTCAGCGCGGTGACGAGGAGAAACTTGCGCAGCGATCCAATCGGGCCTCGTTCCAGGTCTGCGGCGCTCATGGCTTTCGGCGTCATCGTTGACCAGCTGATGCGATAGCCGATCTTGCGGAAGTTCTTCGCCATGCGCGAGTTCAGCTGAGCGATCAGGTTGATCGTCTGCGCGGACCACAGCAGAAACGCGATCAGCAAACCCAGTTCATACATGCTGTTCTCCTTCGCGGCGTCGGTATGGCGCCACTCCGAAATGCTTTACGGCAGCTCGCGCTGTCGAAACATCATGGGTGCGGCGGTAACCTGGCTGTCGTCAACTTTTTCGCTCACTCTCGCGCAGGACCAATTCGCCCTTCGGCATTCGGCTACGCCTCAATGACTTCGCGAGTGGTCTTCCCAGAAGACGGGCACGCTGATTGCCGCAATTGGGCTCCATTTCAGGAGATCAAGATGCCTGACGACACCCGAAGCCCTGGAGGCCAGGAGCGCGCGCGAATCAACGTCGACGAAGACGAGGAGGTGCACGCCTGGGCCGGCAAGTTCGGCGTCACGCCCGATGAGGTTCGCCATGCGGTGAAGGAGGTGGGCGATCGGGCCGATGCGGTGCAGGAGTACCTGCACGCACACCATTGGAGTCCCGGCAAGTAGCGCGCTCCGTCGTTGATGAATCAGATTGCCGCGCTGGTCACCGATTCGATCGGAAAGTCCAGCCAACGGCCGGTCACGGACTGAAGGTGCGCGACATCGCCGGTGGTTTCCAGCCGCACGGTGCCGGTCGAATCGATGCCGCTGTCGCGCACGCCGAGCAGTCGCGCGGCTTGTTGGGACACCGGCCATGCCGTGTCCAGGAGTTCGACGCCAGGCCCCATGGCGGCTTGAATGTGGCGGCGCACGAAAGGGTAGTGGGTGCAGCCGAGCACCACGGTGTCCACGTTTGCATCACGCAATGGCGCGCAGAACGATTCGACCATCGCGATGAGTTCCGGCGCGTCGAGGTCACCTCGTTCGATTTGCCCGGCCAGACCTGGGCAGGGTTGTTGCACGATGGTGGCGCCGCCGCCATGGGCATGAAGCAGCTGCTGGAATTTGGAGCTGCGCAAGGTGGCCGGGGTGGCCATGACGCCGATTCGGCCGGTGGCCGAGGTCTTGACGGCCGGCTTGATGGCGGGCTCCACCCCCACGAGTGGCACGCCCGGCCAGCGTTCGCGCAGCGCGGCGACGGCCACCGCAGTGGCCGTGTTGCAGGCAACGACAAGCAGCCTCGCGCCCGAGTCGAGCAGGTGGCGGCCGATGGCGATGGTGCGGTTGATGACGAATTCGTCGCTGCGTTCGCCGTAGGGGGCGTGGCCGGAGTCGGCCAGGTAGAGCAGGGGATGGCGGGGCAGCGTATGGTGCAGCACGCTGAGCACCGACAGGCCCCCGAGCCCGGAGTCGAACACACCTACGAGGGCGGGTTCATCGGGCGGCAAAGAGGGGACGGAGGGGGTCATGCGCCGCGCAGTCTACCCGAGGCAAAAAAACGCCTCGTCCGCGGTTCGAGTCATGGCACAATCGAAAAATAGCACGATCGTTCGTTTATTCAACCGCCTCCGACGCAGTGCAGGCGTCGGTCAATCCTAGAATCCGTGCTAATCAACAGCGAATCTGAGGAGCTTCGGAATGAAAGTCTTGGTGGCAGTCAAGCGGGTGGTGGACTACAACGTGAAGGTTCGCGTGAAGACCGACGGCACGGGTGTCGACATCGCGAACGTGAAGATGAGCATGAACCCGTTCGACGAGATCGCGGTGGAAGAGGCGGTGCGGCTGAAGGAGAAGGGTGTCGTCACGGAAGTGATCGCCGTCTCGTGCGGTCCGACGCAGGCGCAGGAAACGCTGCGCACGGCGATGGCCATCGGGGCCGACCGCGCCATCCTCGTGGAAAGCACGGACGAGCTGCAGCCGCTCGCCGTGGCCAAGCTGCTCAAGGCGCTGGTCGACAAGGAACAGCCGGGTCTCGTGATCCTGGGCAAGCAGGCGATCGACGACGACAACAACCAGACGGGCCAGATGCTGGCCGCGCTCGCAGGCCTGCCGCAAGCGACGTTCGCGAGCAAGGTGGAGCTGGCGGCCGACAGCGCAAGCGTCACGCGCGAAGTCGACGGCGGCCTGGAGACCCTGAAGCTGAAGCTGCCTGCCGTGGTGACCACGGACCTGCGCCTGAATGAGCCGCGCTATGTGACGCTGCCGAACATCATGAAGGCGAAGAAGAAGCCTTTGGAGACCGTCAAGCCTGCCGACCTCGGCGTGGACGTCACGCCCCGCATCAAGGTGCTCAAGGTCAGCGAGCCGCCCAAGCGCGCGGCCGGTGTCAAGGTGCCCGACGTGGCCACGTTGGTGTCGAAGTTGAAGAACGAAGCCAAGGTGCTCTGACCTCGCCGTCATCCCGCTGAACTCACCGTCATCCCGGCGAACGCCGGGACCCACCGCTCCCAACACACAGCGCCTCGCCGTCCACTTCTTCAAGTCAACGTGCAAAGTGCACCCGCGACGCCACAGGAACCAGACCATGACCGCTCTCGTCATCGCCGAACACGACAACCAGTCCATCAAGGGCGCCACCCTCAATACCGTCACTGCCGCTGCCCAGTTGGGTGGTGAGGTGCATGTGCTCGTCGCCGGCCACAACGCCGCAGCCGCGGCGAAGGCCGCCGCACAGATCGCCGGCGTTGCCAAGGTGATCCATGCGGACGCCCCGGGCTTCGAGCACGGCCTCGCCGAAAACGTCGCCGCACAGGTGATCGCACTGGCCGCCGACTACAGCCACATCCTCTTTCCCGCCACTGCCGCCGGCAAGAATGTCGCGCCCCGCGTGGCCGCACTCCTCGACGTGGGGCAGGTCAGCGACATCACCAAGGTGATCAGCGCCGATACCTTCGAGCGCCCGATCTACGCCGGCAATGCGATCGCCACGGTGCAGTCGAGCGACAAGCTCAAGGTCATCACCGTGCGCTCGACCGCGTTCGACGCCGCGGTATCGACCGGCGGCAGCGCGGCCGTCGAATCTGCAGCGGCCAAGGCCGACAGCGGCCTCAGCCAGTTCGTCGGCGCCGAAATCGCCAAGACCGACCGCCCTGAACTGACCGCCGCGAAGGTCATCGTCTCCGGCGGGCGGGCGCTGGGCAGCAGCGACAAGTTCAACGAGGTGCTCACGCCGCTGGCCGACAAGCTCGGCGCCGCACTCGGCGCGAGCCGCGCCGCGGTGGACGCCGGCTATGCGCCGAACGATTGGCAGGTGGGACAGACGGGCAAGATCGTGGCGCCTCAGCTGTACATCGCTGCAGGCATCTCGGGCGCCATCCAGCACTTGGCCGGCATGAAGGATTCCAAGGTGATCGTCGCGATCAACAAGGACCCGGAGGCGCCGATCTTCAGCGTCGCCGACTACGGGCTCGAGGCCGATCTGTTCACTGCGGTGCCTGAACTGGTCAAGGCGCTGTCAGCCTGATCTGCTGCGCTGAAACCCACAGCCCGTTCGCCGAATCCCAAGGCCGACGGGCTTTTTTTTCGCCCGAATCACATCACGCACCCAGGAGTTGCCATGAGCTATGTCGCCCCGGTCAAGGACATGCTGTTTTGCATGCGGGAACTCGCCGGCCTGGAGGCCATCGCGAAGCTTCCGGGGTTCGAGGATGCGGGGCCCGAGACGGCGCAAGCCGTGCTGGAGGAATGCGCCAGATTCAATGAGGGCGTGCTGGCGCCGCTGAACATCGAGGGCGACAGGAATCCGTCGTTCTGGAAGGACGGCGCCGTCACGACCACGCCGGGCTTCAAGGAGGCCTTCCACCAGTTCGGTGCGGCGGGCTGGCAGGGGTTGCAGCATCCAGTCGAGTTCGGTGGGCAGGGGTTGCCGAAGACCATCGGTGCGGCCTGTTCGGAGATGCTCAACAGCGCAAACCTGAGCTTTGCGCTGTGCCCGCTGCTCACCGACGGCGCCATCGAGGCACTGCTCACGGCGGGAACGCGCGAGCAGCAAGAAAAATATCTGCCGAAGATGATCTCGGGTGAATGGACCGGCTCGATGAACCTCACCGAGCCGCAGGCCGGTTCGGATCTGGCGCTCGTGCGCACCCGCGCCGAACCGCAGGCCGACGGCACGTACAAACTCTTCGGTACGAAGATCTTCATCACGTACGGCGAGCACGACATGGCCTCCAACATCCTCCACCTGGTGCTCGCAAGGGTGGTTGGGGCGCCGGAGGGGGTCAAGGGGATCAGCCTCTTTCTCGTGCCGAAGTTCCGCCTTCGTTCCGACGGTACGCCGGGTGAGCGCAACGATGTGCACTGCGTGAGCATCGAGCACAAGATGGGCATCAAGGCCAGCCCCACGGCCGTGCTGCAGTTTGGCGATCACGGTGGCGCCGTTGGCGAACTCATCGGGGAGGAGAACCGCGGTCTCGAATACATGTTCATCATGATGAACGCCGCGCGCTACGCGGTGGGCCTGCAGGGCATTGCCGTGGCCGAGCGCGCCTATCAGAAGGCGGTGCAGTATGCGCGTGAGCGGGTGCAATCGCGCCCCGTGGACGGATCACTGCCCGGCAGCGCCGCGATCATTCACCACCCCGACGTGCGCCGCATGCTGATGACGATGCGCGCCTTGACGGAGGGCTGCCGCGCGATGGCGTTCGCGGCGGCGGCCGCGAACGATGTGAGGCATGCCCATCCCGATGCCGAAACACGCAGGCAGAACCAGTCGTTCCATGAATTCATGGTGCCTCTGGTCAAGGGATACAGCACCGAAATGAGCCTCGAAGTCACCAGCCTGGGCGTGCAAGTGCATGGCGGCATGGGTTTCATCGAGGAGACCGGCGCGGCGCAGTACTACCGCGATGCCAGGATCCTGACCATCTACGAAGGCACCACCGCGATCCAGGCGAACGACCTCGTGAGCCGCAAGACGCTTCGTGATGGAGGCCAGGCGGTTCGGGCCGTCGCGGATCTCATCCAGGCGACGGAAGCGGAACTTGCCAGGCGCGACAGCGCTGCTGCGCGGGCCATACTCAAGGCCTTGTCCGAAGCACGCATGGCACTGCTCGATGTCGTGGAGTTTGTCGTGGCTCACGGCAAGACGAGGCCGAATGCGGTATTCGCCGGTTCCGTGCCGTACCTGATGCTCGCGGGCAACACGGTGGGCGGCTGGCAGCTTGCCCGCGCATTGCTGGTGGCGGAGGAGCGACTGTCCGAAGGAGAGGGCGATGCATCGTTCCTGCAGGCCAAGGTGGCCACGGCGCATTTCTACGCGGAGCACATCCTGACCCGCACCAGCGGCCTGCGTGCGGCCATTCTCGGTGGAGGCGACAGCGTCACCGCGCTCGCGCTCGAGTCGTTCTGAGCTTCATCGGGGAGAGTCCATGTCACTGCCGTCCGTGCTTCAGCATCTGCCGCTGCCCATCATTGGCTCGCCACTCTTCATCATCAGCAATCCGAAGCTCGTGATCGCCCAGTGCAAGGCCGGGGTCGTGGGTTCGATGCCCGCATTGAACGCCCGGCCCGCCGAACAGCTCGATGCATGGCTTTCGGAAATCACGGAAGCATTGGCCGCTCACAACCGTGCTCATCCGGACCGGCCGGCGGCACCGTTCGCAGTCAACCAGATCGTCCACAAGAGCAATGACAGGCTCGAGCACGACCTCGCCGTCTGTGCGAAGTACAAGGTGCCCATCGTCATCACGTCGCTCGGCGCACGCACTGATGTGAACGATGCGGTGCATGGGTGGGGCGGGGTGGTGCTGCACGACGTCATCAACAACACCTTTGCGAGGAAAGCGATCGACAAGGGCGCAGACGGCCTGATTGCCGTCGCAGCCGGTGCAGGCGGGCATGCGGGTGTGAAAAGCCCGTTCGCGCTCATCCAGGAGCTGCGCGAATGGTTCGACGGCCCCATTGCGCTCAGTGGCGCCATTGCAAGCGGAGGGGCGGTGCTTGCGGCCCAGGCCATGGGGGCGGACTTTGCGTACATCGGCTCGGCGTTCATTGCCACCGAAGAGGCGCGGGCTGTGGACGGCTACAAGCAGATGATCATCGACAGCACAAGCGACGACATCGTCTACAGCAACCTCTTCACAGGCGTGCATGGCAACTACCTGAAGGGCTCCATCGTGGCCGCGGGGCTCGATCCGGACAACCTCGCCCTCGGTGACGTCAGCACCATGGATTTCGCAGGCGCGGCATCGAAGAAGGCTTGGAAAGACATCTGGGGCTGCGGTCAGGGCATCGGCCACATCAGGCAAGTGGTGCCGGCCGGGGTCCTGATCGAACGGCTCGCTGCCGAGTACCGGGCGGCGCGAGCACGCCTCGCCTTGGCCTGATCCCTGTTGGTCGGCCGTCAGTCGCCTTGATGCGGATCCAGATCGCAATCGCATCCGCTGCCGGCGGCGATCCATCGCGGCGCGAAACGGGCGGCCCATCGAGCGATCCAGGCCGATCCAATGAACCGTGCCGGCTCGGTGACGACGCCGCAGCGGTAGAGCCGTTGATTCGCATCCCAGAGCAGGGCCACGCATGGCCCCCGTCGCGTTCGACTGATGAGCATGCCGACCGGGCACGGCTCTGCGAGGCAGCAGATCCCGCACCCATTGCAAGTGGCGCCCTCGGCCGGCTTCAAGGGCGCGTCAGGATGGATGTAGATGATGCGACGAGACATGAAATGAATGTGGCGCAAAAGCCGCCATTGTGCAGATCTGCGCGATTTGGATTGCGTGGAAAATGCCGGGTTGCCGCTGGACGGTGTTACATTATTTGTCCAGACTCAACAGGTCCTTCCCGTCCCCTTGCCGTCAAAAAGCGAGGCGGGTCGCAATCCGCAAACCGGTGCAGCCGTAACGCGGAAGGTTTATCAACCCACTACAACACTGGAAACCGGTGTGAAAGGTGAGCGAAAATGATGCAGGAATACAGGTCGAACTCGTACCTGTTCGGGGGTAATGCGCCTTACGTCGAAGAGATGTATGAGGCCTACCTCGACAACCCGGGCTCCGTGCCCGACAACTGGCGCGATTACTTCGACGCCCTCCAGAACGTCCCGGCCGTCGATGGTTCGGCCTCTCGCGACGTTGCTCACGCCCCGGTCGTCGAATCCTTTGCCCAACGGGCCAAGGCCAACGCCTTCGGCAACAAGGCCAGCGGGGCCGACCTCGCAGTCGCCCGCAAGCAAGTCCACGTCCAGTCCCTGATCGCCGCCTACCGGTTCCTCGGTTCGCGCTGGGCCGACCTCGACCCGCTCAAGCGCCAGGAGCGTCCGAAGATCCCCGAGCTCGAGCCGGCGTTCTACGACCTCACCGAGGCGGACATGGACATCACGTTCAGCGCCACGAACACGTATTTCTCCAAAGCGGACCAGATGACGCTTCGCGAGATCGTGCAGGCCCTGCGTGAAACCTACTGCGGCTCCATCGGCGCCGAGTACATGCACATCACCGACCCGGCTGAAAAGCGCTGGTGGCAGCAGCGGCTCGAATCGATCCGCTCGAAGCCCACGTTCTCGGCCGAGGAGAAGACCAACATCCTCGAGCGCCTGACCGCTGCCGAAGGCCTCGAGCGCTACCTCCACACCAAGTACGTCGGCCAGAAGCGCTTCTCGCTCGAAGGCGGCGAAAGCTTCATTGCATCGATGGACGAGATCGTGCAGCGCTCCGGTGAAGTGGGCGTGCAGGAGATCGTGATCGGCATGGCCCACCGCGGCCGCCTCAACGTGCTCGTGAACACCCTCGGCAAGTCGCCGAAGGATCTGTTCTCCGAGTTCGACCACACTGCACCTGAGAACCTCCCGTCGGGCGACGTGAAGTACCACCAGGGCTTCTCGAGCGACGTGGCCACCCGTGGCGGCCCGGTGCACCTGAGCCTGTCGTTCAACCCGTCCCACCTCGAGATCGTGAACCCCGTGGTCGAAGGTTCGGTGAAGGCCCGCCTGGACCGCCGCGGCGACCAGGAAGGCGCCACCGTGCTGCCCGTGCTGGTGCACGGTGATGCGGCCTTCGCCGGCCAGGGCGTGGTGATGGAAACGCTGGCGCTGGCCCAGACGCGCGGCTACTACACCGGCGGCACGGTCCACATCGTCATCAACAACCAGATCGGCTTCACCACGAGCGACCCGCGCGACACGCGCTCCACGCTGTACTGCACCGACGTCGTCAAGATGATCGAGGCGCCGGTGCTGCACGTGAACGGTGACGATCCGGAAGCCGTGGTGCTGTGCACCCGCCTGGCCCTGGACTACCGTCAGGCGTTCAACAAGGATGTGGTGGTCGACATCATCTGCTACCGCAAGCTCGGCCACAACGAGCAGGACACGCCGGCGCTGACGCAGCCGCTGATGTACAAGAAGATCAGCCAGCACCCCGGCACGCGCAGGCTGTACGGCGACAAGCTGGTGGCCAACGGCACGCTCAAGGCCGAGGGCCCGGACGAGCTCGTCAAGACGTTCCGCGCTGCGATGGACGCCGGCAAGCACACGGTCGACCCGGTGCTGACCAACTACAAGAGCAAGTACGCCGTCGACTGGTCGCCGTTCCTGAACAAGAAGTGGACCGACTCTGCTGACACTGCGCTGCCGTCTTCGGAGATCAAGCGCCTGGTCGAACGCCTGACGGCCGTGCCGAATGGCTTCAAGCCGCACCCCCTCGTCGAGAAGGTGCTGGCCGACCGCGCTGCGATGGGCCGCGGCGAGATCAACGTCGACTGGGGCATGGCCGAATCGCTGGCTTACGCCTCGCTCGTGGCCAGCGGCTATCCGGTGCGCCTGTCGGGTGAAGACTGCGGCCGTGGCACGTTCACGCACCGCCATGCCGTGCTGCACGACCAGAACCGCGAGAAGTGGGACGAAGGCACCTGGACGCCGCTGCAACACATTGCCGACAACCAGGCTCCGTTCGTCGTGATCGATTCGCTGCTGTCCGAAGAGGCCGTGCTCGGCTTCGAGTATGGCTATGCCAGCGCCGATCCGAACACGCTCGTGATCTGGGAAGCCCAGTTCGGTGACTTCGCCAACGGCGCGCAGGTCGTGATCGACCAGTTCATCGCATCGGGCGAAGTAAAGTGGGGCCGCGCCAACGGCCTGACCATGCTGTTGCCGCACGGCTATGAAGGCCAGGGGCCGGAGCATTCGTCGGCCCGCCTCGAGCGCTTCATGCAGCTTGCCGCGGACAACAACATGCAGATCGTGCAGCCCACCACGGCGAGCCAGATCTTCCACGTGCTGCGCCGCCAGATGGTGCGCATGTTCCGCAAGCCGCTGGTCGTGATGTCGCCGAAATCGCTGCTGCGTGCCAAGGACGCCGGTTCGCCGCTGTCCGAGTTCACGAAGGGTGAATTCCGCACCGTCATCGGTCCGGCCCGCTCGGAGATCGAACCCGAGAAGGTCAAGCGCATCATCGCCTGCTCGGGCAAGGTCGCCTACGACCTGATCAAGCGCCGCGACGAGAAGAAGGCTTGGGACACGGTGATCGTTCGCGTGGAACAGCTGTACCCGTTCCCGCACAAGGCGTTCGCCGCCGAGATGAAGCGTTTCCCCAACGCCACCGAAGTGATCTGGGCGCAAGACGAACCGCAGAACCAGGGCGCCTGGTTCTTCGTGCAGCACTACATCCACGAAAACATGGTCGAGGGACAAAAGCTCGGCTACGCGGGCCGTCCGGCCTCCGCGTCGCCGGCGGTGGGTTACGCCCATCTGCACCAGGAGCAGCAGAAGTCGCTGCTCGATCAGGCCTTCGGCAAGCTCAAGGGCTTCGTGCTCACGAAGTGATGTGACGCGCGGCGCGGCGCGGGGCAAGTGCCCCCGCCGGCTGCTGCGCGCTCCCGCTTCGGTTCCCTCATTCTCTGGAAAACAACATGGCAATCGTAGAAGTCAAGGTCCCCCAGCTGTCCGAATCCGTGGCCGAGGCCACCCTGCTGCAGTGGAAGAAAAAGCCGGGCGAAGCCGTCGCGCTCGATGAAATCCTGGTCGAAATCGAAACCGACAAGGTCGTGCTGGAAGTGCCGGCACCGGCCGCCGGCGTGATGGCCCAGATCGTCAAGAACGATGGCGAAAGCTGCACCAGCGATGAAGTCATCGCGAAGATCGACACCGAGGCCTCGGCCCAGGTGACCTCGCAAGAAGTCAAGCCCGCACCGCAAGCCACCGCCCCGGCTGCAGCGCCCGCCGCCGCCGGCAAGGGTGACGTGGCCATGCCGGCCGCCGCCAAGCTGCTGGCCGAGAACAACCTGTCGGCCGCCAGCGTGCCGGGCACCGGCAAGGATGGACGCGTGACCAAGGGCGACGTGCTGGGCGCGCTGGAGTCCGGTGCCAAGGCCGCTGCGCCTGCGGCGAAGGCTGTTTCCGTGCCGGCCGCATCGGCCGTGGCCAAGCCGCTGCCCCCGGTGGCCGCGCCCACCGTGCAGCAGTTGGGCGACCGCCCCGAGCAACGCGTGCCGATGAGCCGCCTGCGCGCCCGCATCGCCGAGCGCCTGCTCCAGTCGCAAGCCACCAACGCCATCCTCACCACGTTCAACGAAGTGAACATGGCCCCGGTGATGGAGATGCGCAAGAAGTTCCAGGAGAAGTTCGAGAAGGAGCACGGCGTCAAGCTGGGCTTCATGAGCTTCTTCGTCAAGGCCGCGGTGCATGCACTGAAGAAGTACCCGATCGTCAACGCGTCCGTGGACGGCAACGACATCGTCTACCACGGCTATTTCGACATCGGCATTGCAGTGGGCTCGCCGCGCGGCCTGGTGGTGCCGGTGCTGCGCAACGTCGACCAGATGTCGTTCGCCGACATCGAGAAGAAGATCGCCGAGTTCGGTGCCAAGGCCCGTGAAGGCAAGCTGTCGCTCGACGAGCTGACCGGCGGCACGTTCTCGATTTCCAACGGCGGCACCTTCGGTTCGATGCTGTCCACGCCCATCATCAACCCGCCTCAGTCGGCCATCCTCGGCGTGCACGCCACGAAGGACCGTGCCGTGGTCGAGAACGGCCAGGTCGTCGTGCGCCCGATGAACTACCTCGCGATGAGCTACGACCACCGCATCATCGACGGCCGTGAAGCCGTGCTGGCGCTCGTGGCCATGAAGGAAGCGCTGGAAGATCCGGCCCGCCTGCTGTTCGACATCTGAGGAATCCCATGAGCAAGCAATTTGACGTGGTCGTCATCGGTGGCGGCCCCGGTGGTTACATCGCGGCCATTCGCGCGGCGCAACTCGGTTTCAACACCGCCTGCATCGACGAATGGAAGAACGACAAGGGCGGCCCGGCACCGGGCGGCACCTGCACGAACGTGGGCTGCATTCCCTCGAAGGCCCTGCTGCAATCGAGCGAGCATTTCGAACAGGCCGGACACCACTTCGCGGATCACGGCATCGGGTTGTCCAACCTGAGCATCGACGTGGCCAAGATGCTGGGCCGCAAGGACACCGTCGTGAAGCAGAACAACGACGGCATCCTGTACCTGTTCAAGAAGAACAAGGTCACGTTCTTCCACGGCCGTGGCTCCTTCGTGAAGGGCGGCGATGCGGGCTATGAGATCAAGGTGGCGGGCGCCACCGAAGAGATCATCTCGGCCAAGCACGTCGTCATCGCGACGGGTTCGAACCCGCGCGCCTTGCCCGGTGCGCCGTTCGACGAGCAGAACATCCTGTCGAACGATGGCGCGCTGCGCATCCCCGCCGTGCCGAAGAAGCTCGGCGTCATCGGCGCCGGCGTCATCGGCCTCGAGATGGGTTCCGTGTGGCGCCGGTTGGGTGCTGAAGTCACCGTGCTCGAGGCGCTGCCGGTGTTCCTGGGCGCGGTGGATGAAACCATCGCCAAGGAGGCCCAGAAGGCGCTGAAGAAGCAGGGCCTGAGCATCGAAGTGGGCGTCAAGATCACCGACGTCAAGGCCGACAAGAAGGGCGTGACGGTCTCCTACGCGAACGCGAAGGGCGAGGCACAGACCCTGGCGGTCGACAAGCTGATCGTCTCCATCGGCCGCGTGCCGAACACGATCGGCCTGAATGCCGAGGGCGTGGGCCTCAAGCTCGACGAGCGCGGTGCCATTGCCGTGGACGACGACTGCCGTACCAACCTGCCCAACGTGTGGGCCGTGGGCGACGTCGTGCGTGGGCCGATGCTCGCGCACAAGGCGGAGGAAGAGGGTGTGGCCGTGGCCGAGCGCATTGCCGGCCAGCACGGGCACGTCAACTTCAACACGGTGCCATGGGTCATCTACACCTCGCCGGAGATCGCCTGGGTCGGCCAGACCGAGCAGCAGCTCAAGGCCGAAGGCCGCGCCTACAAGGCAGGCAGCTTCCCGTTCATGGCCAACGGCCGTGCGCGTGCGCTCGGTGACACCACCGGCATGGTCAAGATGATCTCGGATGCCAAGACCGATGAAATCCTCGGCGTCCACATCGTGGGCCCGTATGCATCGGAGTTGATCGCCGAAGCGGTGGTGGCGATGGAGTTCAAGGCTTCGGCCGAGGACATCGCCCGCATCTGCCACGCGCATCCGTCTCTCAGCGAAGCGACGAAGGAAGCCGCGCTGGCGGTCGACAAGCGCACGCTGAACTTCTGAGCGTCCGGTGGGAGTCCGCGAACTCTATGCACGGACCCTCGCGGAACGCGGCTTCCAGGCGGACCCCGCGCAAATGCGCGCGGTGGACGCCCTGGAGCGGTGCGAGAACGAGTGGCTCGACTACAAGGCCAGGCGCAGCAATGCGCTGACCAAGATGTTGCGCCGCCCGCCGATTCCGCGCGGGGTCTACATGCATGGCGGCGTCGGGCGTGGCAAAAGCTTCCTGATGGATTGCTTTTTCACGTCCGTGCCACTGACGCGCAAGACGCGCCTGCACTTCCACGAATTCATGCGTGAAGTGCACCGGGAACTGAGCGAGCTGCAAGGCACGGTCAACCCGCTGCAGGAGCTCGGGGAGCGAATCTCGCGCCGCTATCGGCTCATCTGCTTCGACGAATTCCACGTCGCTGACGTCACCGACGCGATGATCCTGCACCGCCTGCTCGAATCGCTGTTCGAGCATCGGGTGAGCATCGTCACGACGTCCAATTTCAAGCCCGACGACCTGTACCCGAACGGGCTGCACCGCGACCGCATCCTGCCGGCCATCGCGCTGCTGAACGACAGGATGGAAGTGATCAGTGTCGACAACGGCACCGACTACCGTCAGCGATCCCTCCAGCAGCTCAACCTGTACCACACACCGCTTGATGTGGCGGCCGAAGCGGCAATGACCACCGCGTTCGAGCGCCTTGCCGAGGCCCGCGACGAGGAGCCGGTGCTCCACATCGAGCATCGTCAGATTCACGCGCGCCGCAAGGCGGGCGGGGTGGTCTGGTTCGACTTTGCCGAGCTTTGCGGTGGGCCACGCTCGCAGAACGACTATCTCGAGATCGCCACGCAGTTCCACACCGTGCTGCTGTCCGGCGTGCCCTACATGCCGGTGCGGCTGGCCTCGCAGGCCCGTCGCTTCACATGGCTCGTGGATGTGCTCTATGACCGGCGGGTGAAGCTTGTGATGTCGGCCGAAGTGCCGGCCGAAGCGCTGTACACGGAAGGCCCCCTGGCCCACGAGTTTCCGCGCACCGTGTCGCGGCTCAACGAAATGCAGTCGGCTGAGTTCCTGGCGCTCGCGCGCCGGAGCGTCGACACGTCGCTCACCTGAGCGACTGGGGGGCGGGCTCGCCGAGCGGCGTGCCCGGTTCCAGGGTGGCTGCAATCGCGTCGAGCTTGCCCTGCTTGGCCGCAGGTTTTTTGCCTTTCCGACGTGGTGGATGGCGTTGCAGCGGCCCCGTTGCCTGCCTGTCCTCGAAGGCCCAGGCGAACGTTGGTGTCCGCGCCCCTTCGAACTGCAGCGGCTATTCGCGCTCGTAGCGCAAGGTCCGGCCGGATCGCTTCATCAGCAGCGCCCGGCCCTCGATGTCCATCGTCAGGTTGAACCCTGGGCCGGAAGCCATCAGCGCCGGGTCGAGCTCGAAATCGAACCGGTTCAGCCGTTCGCCTGCGGGCCCCCTGGGCAGCTCCACCACCCGCCAGTGTCCATCGTCGACGTCGGGGTGGCGCCAGGCCAGGGCGTCGGCATCGGACACTTCAGGCACTCGCAGGAAGTCGTCTGATTCGTTCGGTTCGTACTTCCGCACCTCCTGCCGGTGAGTGTCGGTCAGCAGCACGACCAGTCCGGCCAGCGCTCGCCCTTGCACCCGGAAACGCACCGCCGTTCCCGCCTTGGCCTCCTCGCGCGACGAGCCGAGCAAGCGCATCGGCGTGCCCGCCTCTCCGGGCGGCGACGAGAAACTCACGCGCCGGCCGCGTACCCGCCAGCTTCCCTGGGAGGTCTCATCGAGGTTGCCGTAGGCCAGCGCGTATTCGAACTTGCCGTCGGCATGCAGCAGGATCTCCGAGCCGACCTCGTGCATGCCGCTCAGCACATAGTGCCCGGCCAGTTGGCGGGCCAGCGCTTTTTCCTTGCCGTTCATCGGCGCGGCGACGGGACAAGCCGCCTTCCGGGGCAGCGCCAGGGCGGCAGCGCGGCGGAACGACTCGCTCTCCCGGCAGCGCACATGGTCACCCAAGGACAAGCCGTCAAGGCCCGGGTCGGAGAGCGAGGCGCCATGGGCCAGCAGCGCACGCAACAGCTCGGGTTGGCGATGCCGCACGGCCAGCCACGCGGGCGCCTCGTCGACACGGCCGCGGGATGCCGCGCTCGCCCCGCTGTCCAGCAGGATGCCCACTGCGTCGGGCCGATGCGCCACGATGGCCTCTTGCAACGGGGAATGCACGCCCTTTTCGCCGATCCGCAGCCCGGCGCCCCCCGTGCCATCGATCTTGGCGAACAGCCGCGCCAGCGATTCACGCTGCCCACCCACCCACGGCAGCGCGTTGCGGCGGATCAAGGAGTCGTACAAGCGGGTCAGCAGGTTGGGTTCGCCGTTGCATACCGCATGGACGTTCAGCCCCCTCGCCAGCAGGGCGTCGAAGAACTTTTCATGGCGCAGCAAGGCGTCGGCAGCGGCCGGCTGGTTGAGGCAGGCGTCGCGGAGCTGGCGGTCCGAGACCTCGGCCACGAGATCCACCAGTTCCAGGCGGCCCGACGCCACGGCCAGGTCGAAGGCCGAGCCAGGGGGCTCGGCCGAAAAATCGAAGGACGCCTTGGCGTGAAGCAAGGTCTCCACCACCGAGATCTCGCCCTTCAGCAGCGCGAGTTGGATCGGCAGCATATGCTCGCCATCCCAGCGATCCACCTTCGCCCCGTGGGCGACCAGAAAAGCCACCAGGCTGCTGTCGCCTTTGTGGATGGCGACCGCGAGCGGTGACCCGAATCGTTCGTCGGCGGGATCCAGCTCCACCGGCGCCCCCGCCTCGATCAGGCTGCGGACCAGATCCGTGGCCCTCATCGCAATGGCCTCGGAGATGGCGCCGGCGTTGACCTGCCTCGGCTCAAAACCGGCCGCGTCCAGCCACTGCCTCATCGCTGGCGATTGCTGCGGCGTGTTGAAGACCGCCGAGCCGGCCCAGGCCAGCACGATCTTGCTGGACAGGGCCGCCAGCTGACGGCGGCGTTCGGGTGTGTGGATGCGGGAAAGCATGGCCTTCACACGCGCCACGTCGCCAGCCTCGATGGCGCTCAACAGCGGCGCGGGCGCCCAGTAACTGTCGAGCAGCGGGCTCGCCCCCAGCTGCAGGAGCAAGTCCACCATGGCCGGCTGCCTGGCCGCCATGGCCTCTGCCAGCGGCCCGGGGGCCGGCGTCTCGGACGGGCTCTCCAGCGGCGCGCCCCGGGCGACCAGTTCACGCACCCAGTCGGCGTCGCCGGCACGCACGGCGAAGTGCAGCAGCGTGCCCTCCTTCACCCCGCCCAGGGGCTCGAACGCCACCGACTTGCCCGCCAGATGCCGCGGGCCGCGCTGCCCGAGCGGCATGTCGGGCTCGATCATGGACTTGGCCAGCGCAAGATGCCCGGTGGCCGCGGCCGCCAGCGCGGCATCCAGCTGGGGACTCCATGGCACCTGTCCGTTCATCCCGCCATCCCGCGCGGCCAAGGTGGTGGGCGCCAAGGGCTTGAGGACCTCGACCGCGCCGGCGTTGCCGGTGGCGGCGGCCAGCGCCAGGGCGGTGGGTTGATCGCCGCGCCCGTCATAGGCGGGCCGGGTGCCGGTGGCCAGCAAGGCAAGAACAGGCGCCGCGCCCTCGGTCAGTGTGAGCAGGGGATCCCAGGCGAGATAGTCTGCCGCCGGCCGCTGTCCCTCCTTCCGGCCCTCCCGCTTTGAAAGCTCGTCGGTCATCAGATAGGGCCGCTGCGCCCCCGCCTGCACCAACAGCACCACCATCTCGCCGCGTTGCGCGCGCGACACCAGAGGTGGCAGATAGGTCATGCGCACGAAATATTCCTGGTCCAGCAAGAACTCCAGTGCCGTCCGATGCTCGCGCGTATCGCGACAATCCACTTGCGCGCCGGCGGCCAGCAACAGTTTGACCATCTCCGGCGAACCGAACACCATGGCCAGATGCAGGGGAGGGTAAGGCGCGCGGGGGGTCACGTCGCCGACACCGGCCCCCCGTTCCAGGGCAGCCGCGAGCATGCGGGCCTTGGCCGGCAGCCGTTGCTGGTGGTCCGACAGCAGCCGTTCGGCCTGGGCGGGTTCCATCTCCCAATAGACCTGCTGCCTCGTGCCGGACGGCAGGGGAGACAACAAGGCGGTGAGCAGCGGACGGCCCTCCACGGCATAGTCGGCGAGTGAGCCGACCTCGGGAAGCAGACGCATGAATTCGTCCTCGCGGCCGGCGTTGGCCGCCGCCCACAAGGCCAGCACCTCTGGCGTGGGCGCGCGGGTGTACGCGCGCATTTCATCGGCGCATCCGCGGAGTAGGCTGTTGGCGGAGGTCGGGGCTTCGGCTGGCGCGCCGCTGGCACACACGCTGAACGACAGGAGAACGGCCGCGAGCAAGCTGCTGCCATGCGGGAGGAGTGAATGCGGGCGAGGGAACACAGGCAATGGCACGGGATGTCCGGTCAGAGGGAATCCGGGGAGGAGGATCGTGGGCCAGGCGTTACGTCAGCCTGATCGGCGAGAGCGGTGCTTTCGGCTTCTGCGCGTCCGTCTTGGCGAGTCACGCGGTTAGGCGTGTCGACCATGTTGCCGTGGCCGTCAAAAGGGTCACGACAGCGGTTCGATGCGCACCAGCGCCAGGGACAGGTTGTCGCCGGCACCACGTGCGCGCTGGCGTGCCTTGCTGACGAGCATCTCGCCGGCTTCACGCGGGGGCAGGGTGTGCACGATCGCGCCGAGCTCCCTTGGCGTGAAGTAATGCCACAAACCGTCGCTGCAGGCCAACAGCGAATCGCCAATTTCGAGCCGGTCGATGTGGTGCAGGGTCAGCGGCGGGTCCTGGAAGGTGCCCAGGCAGCCGGTCAGCAGGTTGGACTGCGGATGGTTGTTGGCCTCGTCCTCGCTGATCTGTCCTTCGTCGATGAGGCGTTGCACGAAGGAGTGGTCCACGGTTCGCTTGACGAGGTCAGGACCGCGGAAGTGATACACCCGGGAATCGCCCGCATGGATGATGTCGCACGTGCGGTCGGGGCTGATCAAATAGGCGGTGATGGTGCTGTGCGGCTCTTCCTCTGCGGTGATGGCCGTCAGCTTGATCATCAAATGCGCCTCGAGCACGAGCTGCTTGAGCAGCTCGGCCGCGTCATCCTGCAGCGCGCCGTGGCGTTCGAACAATTGGCGCGCCGTGAGGATGACCTGGTCGGCGGCCTTACGGCCACCGCTCTTGCCGCCCATGCCGTCGGCCAGCACCGCAAGTGCGCATCCCGGCACCCGGTGGTGGGCAAGGATCTCGACCTGGTCTTGCTGATAGGCTCTGTCGCCCCGGTGAATGCCGGTGGCGGCGGACAAGCGATAACCGGGTGAGCTGCTCATGGTGGAAAACTATAATCGCTTTGCCCTGATGGAAACACACTGCCGCCGTGATGGATGACAACCTCCACTCCCCCGAACGGCGCCTGATCGAACTCCAGATCGAACACGCCGACCTCGACAGCCTGATCGACCAGGTCGGGCATGCCAGTCCGCTCGATGACCTCTCCCTGCGCCGCCTGAAAAAGCGCCGCCTGGTGCTGCGCGATGAAATCGCACGGCTTCGCCTCCAACTCGAACCACCCGAACCTGCATGAATGCATCGCGGCGCCTGGCAGGCGAAACACGGCAACGGGCGTTGCGGGCCGAAAGCCGCGGGGGGCGGCGATGAGCAGTCCGCTGCGCGAGGCGGTGAGCCAGGCCTTCGTGGCTGGAGGCGCGCTGTCTGAAGCCGATCCGCGCTACATCGAGCGCGATGTCCAGCAGCGGATGGCCGACCATGTCGCGCAAGCCATCGACGGGCAACGTGCGCTCGTCGCAGAAGCCGGCACGGGCGTGGGCAAGACCTTCGCGTACCTCGTGCCCACGCTGCTGTCGGGCAAGCGTGCCCTCGTCAGCACGGCCACCAAGAGCCTGCAGGACCAGCTGTTCCTGCGCGATCTCCCGCGCCTGTGCGAGTCACTCAAGCTCCCGGCATCGCTTGCGTTGCTCAAGGGCCGCGCCAGTTACCTGTGTCTGCATCGCATGAGGCTCGCGAGGGAATCCGAGCATTTGCCCGACCGCTGGGCCGTGCGCACGCTCGCCAAGATCGAGACCTGGTCTCACGGCACCCGCACCGGCGACCTCGCCGAACTCGACGGCCTCGACGAGCGCTCCAGCGTGATCCCGCTGGTTACGTCATCGCGGGACAACTGCCTCGGCAGCGAATGTCCAGACTACCGCCAGTGCCACGTGATGAAGGCGCGCCGGGAGGCCATGGCCGCGGACATCGTCGTCGTCAACCACCATCTGTTCTTTGCGGACATGGCGCTGCGCGACAGTGGCGTGGCCGAATTGCTGCCGAGCGTCGAGGTGGCCGTGTTCGATGAAGCTCACCAGCTGTCGGAGGCCGGGGTGCAGTTCCTGGGGGCCACGCTGGGCACTGCGCAGGTGATCGACTTCGCGCGCGACCTGCTCGCGGCGGGCCTCCAGCATGCCCGCGGCCTCGTGCCGTGGCAGGAACTCGCAGGCGCTTGTGATCACGCGGCACGCGACCTCCGTTTGGCTGCCGCCGGGCGCCTGCGCGAACTTCGGGGGGCGCTCAAGTTGCGCTGGGACGAGCGCGCCGCCAATGCCGATTTCCTGGCCGCACTCCATGCCGTCGGTGAGGCCTGCACGGCAGCCCGGCTCGGAATCGATCGGGTGACCGAGGCAGCTGTCGATTTCCCGAAACTTGCCGAACGGGCGATGCACTTCGTGCACCAGACCGAGATGTTCGCGGCGCCGCCCACGCCGGGCCGCGTGCGGTGGATCGATCTCACGCCCCACCAGGCGCGTCTCGTCGAATCGCCGCTCGATGTGCGCGAGGCCTTGCGAGAGCAGATGGCCTTGGCGGAGAAAGCGTGGATTTTCACGTCAGCCACGCTGGGCGACGACGACCGGTTGAGCTGGTTCACCGAATCGGCCGGGCTGGACGATGCCGACACCTTGCGCGTGGGCAGTCCCTTCGACTATGCGGAGCACGCGCGGCTGTACATCCCAACGAGGTTTCCCAAGCCCAATGAAACCGGCCATCCGGAGGCAGTCGCCGAGCTGGCGGCCCGTTGTGCGCGATCGCTCGGCGGTCGCACCTTCGTGCTGACGACCACCTTGCGGGCGCTGCAGGCCATTGGCGAAGCATTGCGGGCATCGTTCGACGCGCAGGGCGATTCGATCCAGGTGCTGCTGCAAGGCAGTGTGCCGAAGCGGCAGCTGCTGCAGCAGTTCCTCGCCCAGCCTCGTTCGGTGCTGGTCGGTTCGCAGAGCTTCTGGGAAGGCATCGATGTGCCGGGCGATGCGCTGCAGTGCGTGCTGATCGACAAGCTGCCGTTTCCTCCTCCGAACGATCCGCTGGTCGAGGCGCGGGTCAAGCGGCTGGAGAGCGAGGGGCGCAACCCGTTCGCGGACTATTTCGTGGCAGAGGCGGCCGTGTCCCTGAAGCAGGGCGCCGGGCGTTTGATACGCAGTGAAACGGACCGCGGCTTGCTGGTGGTGTGCGACCCGCGGATGGCGGGCATGAACTATGGCCGCCGGCTGCGGGAGGCCTTGCCGCCGATGGTGCGTGTGGCCACCGAGGCCGAAGCGCTCGACTGGCTGGCCATGCTGGCGGCCGAGGCGCGGCCGTTCTGACCGCGCATTCCTGTCACTGTGCCGCCGCTGCCGGTTTGGGCAACTGCGCGAGGTACTGACTGCCGGGATAGTTCTGGCGCAGCACGCGAGCGGCATCGTCGCGCAATTGCACGAGGCCGAGGCGGTCATAGCTCTGGGCCATCAGCGACAAGGCCTCTTCCGTCGAGGGGGAGGTCTGGAATTCCTGGATGGCTTGTTGAGCGCGGTTCGCGGCCGCCACGTACGCTGCGCGCCGGAAGTAGTAGCGCGCAACGTGCACTTCATAGGCCGCGAGCGCATTCACGATGTAACGCATGCGGACGACGGCATCGTCTGCGTACTTGGATTGCGGGAACTGCTCGACCAGCTGCTTGAAGGACTGGTAAGAATCACGCGATGCCTGTTGGTCGCGCTCGGACAGGTCCTGCTTCGCCAAACGCCCGAAAATGCCGAGGTTGTCGTTGAAGTTGATCACGCCCTGCAGGTACAGTGCGTAATCGAACGCCGGGCTGGTGGGGTGCAGCTTCATGAAGCGCTCCACCACCGACAAGGCTTGGGCCTTTTCGCCGGTGCGGTACAGCAGGTAGGCGCGTTCGAGCTGCGCCTGCTGTCCGAGCATCGTGCCCGACGCACGGCCCTCGAGCCGCTCGTACAGCTTGATGGCCCGTTCGTACCCGCCGGATTCGGTTTCGTCTCGTGCCTCTGAATACAATTTCTCGGGCGTCATGCCCGCGGTTTCGTCCTTCGGCGTCGAGCCGCACGCCACCAGAACGGAGGCCGCCATCAACGCGACCGCGACTGCGTGCCACGGACGGCTGGGGCGATGCAACGAGGGAATCCGAATCATCAGCATGTGGGCGCCGCTCGGCGCATCCGTCAGAAGAATAGAGCAGCAATTATATGGTTCAGCCAACGACGCATGCCGCTGTGGAAGGGCTTTCGGAACATGAGGACGATGGGGGAGGTGACTCACCGGGCGGTGATGCGCACGAACGCCGCAGCGTCGTCCTCGACCGCCTGTTCCACGGTCAGCGTCTCGACAAAGCCGTCGTTTCCATGGCGCCGGAATTCTCGCGCAACTACCTGCAGACCTTGATCGAGCAGGGGCATGTGCAGGTCGAAGGCCGTGCCGTCGACAAGCCGGCGAGCAAGGTGCACGCGGGCCAGCAGATCACCGTCGAGATCGTGCCCACGCCCGAGAGCCGGGCCTTTCGCCCCGAGGACATCGCGCTGAACGTCGTGTTCGAAGATGAGCACCTCCTCGTCGTCGACAAGGCCGCCGGCATGGTGGTGCATCCCGCCGCAGGCAACTGGTCCGGTACCCTGCTCAATGCGGTGTTGCACCGGCATCCCGCGGCGGCCGCGCTGCCGCGTGCGGGCATCGTGCACCGGCTCGACAAGGACACGTCAGGCCTGATGGTCGTCGGCAAAACATTGCCGGCCGTGACGGCGCTCGTGCGGTCCATTGCCGCGCGTGAAGTGCACCGCGAATACATGGCCATCGTCAATGGCGTCCTGCGCGGCGAGGCGTTCACCGTGGATGCGCCGCTGGGCCGCGACCCGCAGTCGCGGATCAAGATGGCGGTGCTCTCCCAGGGGCGGCCGGCCCGCACGGATGTGACGCCTGTTGCCATTCGCGAGCCGCAAGACGGTCCCGCACTCACGGCCGTGCTCTGCAAGCTGCACACGGGACGCACCCACCAGATCCGGGTTCACCTGGCTTCGCGCGGGCATCCGCTGGTGTCCGATGCGCTCTATGGTGGCCGGCCTGCGCTCGGCCTGCAGCGCCAGGCGCTGCATGCGGCACGGCTGGGCCTTGCCCATCCCGCCAGTGGAGAGTGGCTTTGGTTCGAAGCGCCGCCGCCGCCGGACCTCGCGGAGGCTTGGGGCCGCGTGCTGGACGCCGCCGGGAGCGGTTCGTGAAAGCCCGGATTCAGGGTGGCACGCAGGCCCCGGTCATTGGCTATACAATGGTCTACGATTTTCCCCTGGCTGCACACGATGTCCTGTGTGTCGACAGCGCCACCGCCCAGGGAAACGTTCGCGCCGACATGGACGGTGTCCGGGTGCGAGCCCAATGAGAAAGAGCGGAAGTGAAAGAGCGGGCGGACGAAGCTTCATTCGCCGTCAGCGGCCAGCGCCACCCGAGTGCCTGAGGCCCGTGCCGCCGCGCACCTCCTGCCGTTCTTCGGGCCCTTGAAATCGGGCCCGGCCTGCGAACCGCTGGTTTGAAAGCGCTGGTTTGAAAGAATAACGCCCCCGTTCCAGCTTGCCGGCAGCCCCGGCCGAGAAATTGTACGAACGCCCATGAACACACAGGATGCAAAGCGCGTCCTTGAAACCGCGCTCATCTGCGCGCAGCAGCCCCTGCCGCTGAGGGACATGCGCACGCTGTTCGCCGACGAGCTCGGTGCCGATACCTTGCGTTCCCTGCTCGACGAACTCACGCGAGACTGGGAAGGCCGGGGTGTGGAGCTCGTGGCTCTGGCCACCGGCTGGCGGTTCCAGAGCCGGCCGGAGATGCGCGACTACCTGGATCGGCTCAATCCCGAAAAGCCGCCCAAGTATTCACGGGCGGTGATGGAAACGCTGGCCATCATGGCCTACCGTCAGCCGGTGACGCGGGGCGACATCGAAGACATCCGCGGTGTGACGGTCAGCTCGCAGATCATCAAGCAGCTCGAGGACCGTGGGTGGATCGAAGCCATCGGCTATCGGGAAGCTCCGGGCCGTCCGGCACTGTATGCCACCACGCGCCAGTTTCTAGACGACCTGGGTCTGGCAAGCCTGGAGCAGTTGCCGGCGCTCGAGAGCACATCCCTCGGTGCCGCGGCACTGGCGGAAGCGGTGCCAGACGGCGAGCAGACCTCGCTGCTCGATGCCAATGAGGCACCCCAGGCCGTCCCTGCAGCCGAATCCGTTACATGGGCCGCGGTTGAGATGCTCGCCGCTGATGGTGCTGGCGAACCACAGGTGGCCCATGCGACGGAGGCGCCCGCCGATGTTGCCGCCGCCGAAGCCCCCCTCCTGGTGGATGTGCCGCCGAACCCCGAAGAACCCGAACCACCCGAAGGCCGGCGCGACGCCCCGGCCCCCGATTTCCCCGAGTCTGCGGCCGACGCCGCTCCGATGGATCCCGAAGCATGAAACAACCCGAAAACCCCGCGGCAACCGTGGCGGATGCCCTTGCCGAAGCGCCGGCCGCCGATGCGAAACCCGTGCGCAAGCGCCGTACCACCAAGGCCGCCGCGGCCGCGGTCGAGGCCGATGCACCCGCGTTGACGGTTGCCGCCGAGCCGACCGCCGAAACCCCGGAGGCGCTTGAAGCGCCGGGCGATGCCGCGGCCAAGCCGGTGCGCAAGCGCCGCCCGTCTGCCAAGGCAGCCAAGGCCGACGAAGCCCCGACGGCCGAGTCGGCCGTGCAGCAGCCTGTGGCTGCCGACGTTCCGGTCGCCCGGGTCGATGAGCCTGCGCCGGCACAGGTGGACGCGATTGCCTCGACAAACGCAGGCGGGGCCGGCGAGGGTCAGGAAGAAGTGGGTCTTGAAGGCGGCAGTGAAGGCGAGAGCGCATCCGACGAGGCTGGTCGAGTTGAAGGCGAGGGCCGCCCGTCGCGCAACCGCCGTCGCAACCGCAAGGACCGTGGTCGAGGTGATGGCGGTGAGCCGCGTGCCGACGCGGCAGCGCTGGTCGCGCCCGCCACCGCGGAAGCCGGAGAGCTGTTCGCGCAGGTCTTGTCGGGCGATTTCGATGCCGATGCGCCGGCTGCCGCCGAGGCCGCGGCCGAGGAACCCGTCGCGGGCGATGCGGATGTTGTGGCCGAAGAGGGTGCCGATGGCGAGTTGGACGCGTCCGGCGCACCGAAGCGCGTGCTGCAACCCGATGCCGATGCGCCGAAGCTGCACAAGGTGCTGGCGCAGGCCGGCATCGGTTCGCGCCGTGACATGGAGGAGCTCATCCTCGACGGTCAAATCACCGTCAACGGCGAGCCGGCCCACATCGGGCAGCGCATTTCGTTCGGCGACCGCATCCAGGTGCGCGGCAAGCCGGTGCGCGTCCGCATCGTGCCGCCGCCGGCGCGGATCATCGCTTACCACAAGCCAGTGGGCGAGGTCGTTACGCACGACGATCCCGAACACCGTCCCACGGTGTTTCGCCGCCTGCCCAGGCTGCAGCAGGGCAAGTGGCAGTCGGTGGGGCGCCTCGACCTGAACACCGAGGGCCTGTTGCTTTTCACGAACTCCGGCGAGCTGGCCAACCAGCTGATGCACCCGCGTTTCGGCGTGGAGCGTGAGTACGCCGTGCGCGTCCTCGGCACGCTCGAGCCGCCTGCCAAGGCAAAGCTGCTTGAAGGCGTGCAGGTCGACGGGCAGACGGCCAGCTTCAAGTCCATCGAAGACGGTGGGGGCGAAGGCGCGAACCATTGGTATCGCGTGGTCATCACCGAGGGGCGCAACCGCGAGGTGCGCAAGCTGTTCGATGCGGTTGGTCTCACGGTGAGTCGCCTGATCCGCATCCGCTATGGCACCGTCGTGCTGCCGCGCGGCCTCAAGCGCGGCGTGTGGGTCGATCTCAGCGACAACGACGTCAAGACCATCCGCCGCCTGGCCGGTGGCGACAATCAACCGCGCCGCGAGGGCCGCGGCAACGACCAGCAGCCTCAGCAGCGCGGCAATGACCGCGGAGGCAACGGCGGTCAAAACCGAAATGACCGCCAGGGCGGCCGCAACGGGCAGCAGAACCGCAACGATCGTGGTCCGCGCGGCAACCGCGGCAACGGTCCGCAGCAGAACCCGATGCAAGGTCAAGGCCAGGCTCGCGAGCGTGCCGAGGCTGATTTCGACCGCGACGACGACGATCTCGATTTCGATCCGAGCAAGATCCCCAACCCGCTCGAGCAGACCTTCGACAAGCGTTTCGTGAGCAAGCCGCGCGGAGCCGTGGGCGGCGCCGGCTTCGGGCGCGGCGGCGGCGGCTTCGGTGCCGGCGGCAGTGCGCCGCCGCGCTCCCAGAAGAAGGGCGGGCCGCGCGAGCCCGATCCGCTGCAGACCTCGATGGGCTACTTCGGTGCGGATGCCTACCATGGCCGCAAGGGCGGAGGCGGCGGCCGCGGCGGCAACCGGGGTGGCGGTGGTGGGGGTGGCGGTGGTGGATTCGGGGGCAACCGCGGCGGTGGTGGCGGTCGCCGCGGCCGCTGACATGCGGCAGGCACTTGGTGGCTTCTTTTTGATGGTCTGCGCGGGTTCCAGCTGCAGGGAACCCGGCTTCAAGCGTTAGAATCCGAGGTTTTGCCAAGTGCTTGATTCAGGAGAAAAAATCATGGCGATCGAACGTACCCTTTCCATCATCAAACCCGACGCCGTCGCGAAAAACGTGGTCGGCCAGATCCTGTCGCGCTTCGAAGGCGCAGGCCTGAAGATCGTGGCGGCCCGCATGGCCCACCTGTCGCGCAACGAAGCTGAAGCGTTCTACGCCGTGCACAAGGCACGTCCCTTCTTCAAGGACCTGGTCGACTTCATGGTCTCCGGCCCGGTGGTGATCTCCGTGCTCGAAGGCGAAGGCGCCATCCTGAAGAACCGCGACCTGATGGGCGCCACCGATCCGAAGAAGGCCGAGAAGGGCACCATCCGTGCCGACTTCGCCGACAGCATCGATGCCAACGCTGTCCACGGTTCCGACGCCGCCGAAACGGCAGCGGCCGAAATCGCCTTCTTCTTCCCGGGCGCCAACGTCTACAGCCGCTGATGCGGTGGCCCTCGCGCCGGGCCTCGGCGTTGCTGATGTCTTGCGCGAGGAATTCACGATCATGACTCCGGCCAATCTCCTCGACCACGATCTCGACGGCTTGGCCGCGTATTGCGAAAAGCTCGGGGAAAAGCGCTTCCGCGCCACCCAGCTTTTCCGCTGGATCCATCAGAAGGGCGCTGCCGATTTCACGGCCATGTCCGACCTGGCCAAATCGCTGCGTGAGAAGCTCGCAGGGGTGGCCGAGGTGCGCCCCCTCGAGATCCTCAGCGAACAGGCCTCTGCCGACGGCACCATCAAGTGGCTGTTCGACGTCGGCGGCGGCAATGCGGTGGAAACCGTGTTCATCCCGGAGACCGACCGCGGCACCTTGTGCGTCTCCTCCCAGGCGGGCTGCGCCGTGGGCTGCCGGTTCTGCTCGACCGGCCACCAGGGGTTCAGCCGCAACCTCACCACCGGCGAAATCATCGCCCAGCTCTGGTTTGCCGAACATCACCTGCGCCGCCGATTGAAACTGGGGCCGGGCGAGCGGGCCATCACGAACGTCGTGATGATGGGCATGGGCGAGCCGCTGCAGAACTACACGGCCCTGGTGCCGGCGCTGCGCATCATGCTCGACGACCACGGCTATGGCTTGTCGCGCCGTCGCGTCACGGTGTCCACGTCCGGCGTCGTCCCCATGATCGATCGATTGCGTGATGACTGCCCCGTGGCGCTTGCCGTGTCCCTGCATGCGCCTTTCGACGCGCTGCGCGACGACCTGGTGCCACTCAACCGCAAGTACCCCATTGCGGAGCTGCTCGAGGCCTGCGGGCGTTACCTCGACGCAGCGCCGCGCGACTTCATCACCTTCGAGTACTGCATGCTCGATGGCGTGAACGACGGGCCCGAGCATGCACGAGCGCTGGTGAAGATCAGCGAGCAGGTGTCCTGCAAGTTCAACCTCATTCCGTTCAACCCGTTCCCCGAATCCGGGCTGAAGCGTTCCCCGCGCGAGCGCGTCAGTGCGTTCGCCCAGGTGCTGCTCGATGCCGGTGTCGTGACCACGGTTCGCAAGACGCGTGGCGACGACATCGATGCCGCCTGCGGCCAACTCGCCGGCGAAGTGCAGGATCGCACCAATGCCAGCAAGCGCATGACGCGCGCCCCCATTCGTGTGCACCGCTCGCCGAGCGATGCCGATCCCGCCCCCCCGTTCGTTTCCCCCGAGGACCATCGCCCATGACCCGTGAGCGTTCGAGATCGTTCTCTCCCGCAGCCTGCTGGGTGGTTCTGGCGGCTGCGATCACAGGATGCGTGCAGGTACCACCGCCGCCCGGCACACCGGCACCGCTGGGCGAGCAGCCGAGGGACCGCACCACGGCATCCGACGAGACGAACAACGCCCGCCGTGCGCGTGTGCGCATGGAGCTCGCCACGGCCTACTTCAGCCGGGGCCAGCTGCCCACCGCGCTCGACGAGGTCAAGCAGGTGCTGGCCATCGAGCCGAACCTGGGCGAGGCGTACAACCTGCGCGGCCTGATCTATTCGCGCATGAACGATCACGAGCTGGCGGAAGACAGCTTCCGCCGTGCCATTGCCATCAACCCGCGTGATGGCGATGCGTTGCACAACTACGGCTGGCACCTGTGCCAGCGAGGGCGTTATCAGGAAGCGGCCGAGCAGTTCGGCCAGGCCCTTGCCGCGCCGCAATACGTCGGCTCATTGCGCACGATGCTCGCACAAGGGGTGTGCGAAGCCCGCTCCGGCAATCTCCTGCAGGCTGAGATCACCCTCAAGCGAACGTACGACCTCGACCCCAGCAATCCCGTGGTCGCCGTGAACCTGGCCGAGGTGCTGCTGCGCCGCGGCGATTACGAGCGGGCCCGTTTCTACATCCGCCGCGTCAACCAGACGGACGACACCTCCAATGCGCAGACGCTGTGGCTTGCCGCGCGCATCGAGCGCAAGCTGGGCAACGAACAGGGCGTCAACGACTTCGGCGTGAAGCTGCGCAACCGCTTCCCCAAGTCGCGTGAAGCGCTGGCTTTCGACAGGGGCGCATTCGATGAGTGAGCTCACCTCCAGCGGCAACAGCAACCTCCCGCAAGAGCCGGGCTCAGGCGGCGCCCCCACCACCGCCGGCGGCCTGCTTCGCCAGGCGCGGCAGGCGCAAGGTTTGCACATCGCCGCCCTTGCCACCTCGATCAAGGTCACGCCGCAAAAGCTCGAGCTGCTCGAGGCCGACCGCTTCGATGAACTGCCGGGTGCCGCCTTCACCCGCGCCTTGGCGCAAACGGTGTGCAGAACGCTCAAGATCGATGCCGGCCCGGTGCTCGCGCTGCTGCCGTCTTCCGTTGACAAAGGGCTCGAACGCATGAGCCGCGGCCTGAACGAACCGTTCCGTGACAAGCCCGGGCGCCAGCCTCCCACCGACTTTTCGTTCCTCAAGAACCCGGTCCGCCTGGGCGCGGTGGCGCTCATCGTGCTGGCCGTGGCCGTGTACGTGCTGCCGAGCAACTGGATCGGGGAGCGTTTGCGGTTCGGACGGGCGGCGGCGCCTGCCCCCGCGGCGAGCGAACCCACGTCCACGACGGTCACCGAAATCATCGGCGAGACAGCGATGCCGCCGTCGGGCCCCGACGTTCCGGCGCCGGCGGAGGGGGTGATCGTGCATTCGGCACCGGCTGAGCCCGCGGCTGCGCTCGCCACGCCGGCCCCCACGCCATCCGCATCGGCAGCTTCGGCTTCGGCCATGCCGCCGCCCTCTGGCGATCTTCAACTGCATGCCACTTCGGCCTCCTGGGTCGTGGTGACGGACCGGCGTGGCACCGCGCTCTTTTCGCGCAGGCTGCAGGCGGGAGAAACCGTCGCCCTCGATGGGGCTCCCCCGCTTCGCCTCAAAATCGGCAATGCCAGTGCCACGCAGGTCACGTACAAGGGCGAGCGGATCGATCTTTCCGCCGCCGCCTCCCGTGGCAACGTCGCCAAACTGGAACTCAAGTAAGCCGGCCTCGCGCCCCTCCAAGCCAGCACGCCCCTATGTCAGACGCAGCATCCGCCTTCGACGATTTCATCGAACCCAGCCGCCCCGCCCAGCGCGCCACGCGCCAGGCCACCGTGCGCTGGGGGTCTCGCGTCGTGACGCTCGGCGGCGGAGCGCCGGTCCGCGTGCAATCGATGACGAACACCGACACGGTCGACGCCATCGAGACCGCCATCCAGGTGAAGGAACTCGCCCTGGCCGGATCTGAAATGGTGCGCATCACGGTCAACACGCCCGAGGCGGCAGCGGCCGTGCCGCACATCCGTGAGCAACTCGATCGCATGGGCGTCGACGTGCCGCTCGTGGGCGACTTCCACTACAACGGACACCGGCTGCTGACCGACTTCCCTGCGTGCGCCGAGGCCCTGTCGAAATACCGCATCAACCCAGGCAATGTCGGCAAGGGCGACAAGGGAGACCGCCAGTTCGCGCAGATGGTCGAGATCGCCGCGAAACATGACAAGGCCGTGCGCATCGGCGTCAACTGGGGCAGCCTGGATCAGGAGCTCCTCGCCCGCATGATGGATGACAACGGCAAGCGGGCCGAGCCGTTCGAGCCGCAGCAGATCATGTACCGCGCCATCGTCACCTCGGCCATTGAATCGGCACGGCGGGCGGTCGATGTGGGCTTGAACCCGGACAACATCATCCTGTCTTGCAAGATGTCGGCGGTCCAGGACCTTGTCACCGTCTACCGCGCGCTGGCCCGCCGGTGCGACCATGCGCTCCACCTCGGGCTGACCGAAGCAGGCATGGGCACCAAGGGGACCGTCGCGTCGGCCACGGCCCTGGCCTTGCTGCTGCAAGATGGCATTGGCGACACCATCCGCGTTTCCCTGACGCCGCAGCCGGGCGAGGCACGCACCCAGGAAGTCGTCGTGGCGCTGGAAATCCTGCAGTCCCTCGGCCTGCGGTCGTTCAATCCGAGCGTCACGGCCTGCCCCGGATGCGGGCGCACCACGAGCACGACGTTCCAGGAAATGGCCAAGTCGATCGACGATTACCTGCGCGCCCAGATGCCCGTGTGGCGGGCGCGTTACCCAGGCGTTGAGAAGATGAAAGTCGCGGTGATGGGGTGCATCGTCAACGGGCCTGGCGAGAGCAAGCACGCCGACATCGGCATCAGCCTGCCGGGCAACGGCGAGGCCCCCGCAGCTCCCGTGTTCATCGACGGCGAGAAGGCCCTGACCCTGCGAGGCGAACGCATCGCTGAAGAGTTCCAGGCCCTCGTCGAGAACTACATCGACAAGCGCTTCGGAACGACCAGCCAGCCTTCGGGTCAACAGGCCTAGTGCGGTCGTTCCGCATCACGCGGAACACTGCACTGGTGCCGCCTGCCCCCATTTCGTGCGGCGGCCCTCGCGGCTCGACGCATAATCTCGCCTTCGTCTGAAAGCTCCCATCATGGCCACGCAACTCGACCTCGAAGAACAAGAACAGCTCGACCAGCTCAAAGCATTCTGGAAGAAGTACGGCAACCTCATCACCTGGGTGTTGATCGCCGTGCTGGCTGCTTTCGCGGGCTACCAGTTCTGGCAAAGCCGGCTGCGCGAACAGGCCGGCAAGGCGGGGCTGCTGTATGACGAACTGGATCGCGCGGCCACGGCCGGCGACGTCGAAAAGACGAGCCGGGTGTTCAGTGACCTGAAGGAACACTATCCCGGCACGGGCTTCGCCCAACAGGGCGGGTTGCTCGCCGCGAAGGTGCAGCTCGAGAAGGCGCAGCCGGAGGCGGCCGTGGCCACGCTGAACTGGGTCGCTGACCACGCGGCCGAAGCCGAATACAAGACCGTGGCCCGGCTTCGCCTGGCGGGCGTGCTGCTCGACCAGAAGAAGTACGACGAAGCGCTCAAGCAACTGGCCGGCGCCCATGCTCCCTCGTTCGATGCACTCGTGGCCGACCGCCGCGGCGACATCCTCGCCGCCCAGGGCAAGGTCGAGGAAGCCAAGGCTGCCTACCAGCAAGCCTGGAAATCCATGGAGGGGCAACTTGAATACCGGCGCATGGTCGAAGCCAAACTGACCGCGCTCGGTGCGGCGCCCGGGGCTGATGCAAAGGCGGCCACCTGATGATGCGTACCTTGTTGAACCGCACTGCAGCCGCCTGGTGTGCGGCCGGCGTCGTGAGCGCATTGCTGGCCGGTTGCTGGGGCGGACCCACGAAGCCTGATCCCACGCCGCTGGCGCCGCTCGTCAACACCCTGGTCGTGGCACAGGTGTGGAAGAACCACATCGGCGCGGTGAGCTTCCCGCTCCACGTGCCCGTGCGCGATGGCACCTACACCGTGGCCGACGACAACGGCATCGTGCTGGCACTGAATGCCACGAACGGTGCGGAGCTCTGGCGAGCCGACGTCCAAGCCAAACTGTCGGCCGGTGTGGGCAGTGATGGCCGCATTGCTGCCGTGGTGACACGCGACAACGAACTCGTCGTGCTCGACAAAGGTGTCATCCGTTGGCGCAAGACGCTTCCTTCCCGCGTCGTGACGTCGCCGCTCGTGGCGGGCGAACGCGTCTTTGCCGTTGCGGTCGACCGCTCGGTGCATGCGTTCGACGCGTTCGACGGCCGCAAGCTATGGAGCTATCAGAAACCAGGGGACGCGCTCACGCTGTCCCAGGCCAGTGTGCTGCAACCTTACCGCGACACCTTGCTCGTGGGGCAGGGGGGCAAGCTCACCGGTCTCGATCCTCTCAACGGGCAGGTCCGCTGGGAATCCACGGTGGCGTCACCGCGTGGCACCAACGAGGTCGAGCGCCTGGCCGACCTCGTGGGGCCGGCCGTGCGCTCCGGAGAACAGGTGTGCACACGGGCGTTCCAGGTGGCCGTGGGCTGTGTGAACGCCGAGCGGGGGAGCTTGCTGTGGGCCAAGAACGCCTCGGGCAACGATGCGGTTGCCGGCGACGACCGGATGCTCCTGGGCGCCGACAACATCGACCGCATCACCGCATGGCGCATGGTCGACGGTTCGGTGGCCTGGACGGGTGACAGCATGCTGTACCGCGGCCTGTCCGCCCCGGCAATGGCCGGGCTGGCCGTGGTGTTCGGAGACAGTGAAGGCTATGTGCATTGGTTCGGCCGGGACAGCGGCACGCCGCTCGCGCGCCAGGCGACCGAAGGCGATCCCATCCACGTGACCCCCACGCGCGCAGGCAACGTCACCCTCGTGGTGACGAGCGGCGGCGGCTTGTACGCATTCCGGTCGGAATGAGCCGGAGCCTGACCCGATGAAACCCGTCATTGCGGTGGTCGGCCGACCGAACGTCGGCAAATCCACCCTGTTCAACCGGATGACCAAGACCCGCGACGCGATCGTCGCGGACTTCTCCGGCCTCACCCGAGACCGCCACTACGGCGATGGTCGCCTTGGCGATCGCGAGTTCATCGTCATCGACACCGGCGGTTTTGAGCCGGACTGCTCCAGTGGCATCGTCAAGGAAATGGCCAAGCAGACGCGCCAAGCCGTGGCCGAGGCCGATGCCGTCGTGTTCGTCGTGGACGTGCGCAGCGGCCTGTCCGCGCAGGACCACGACATCGCGCGCTACCTGCGTTCGGCCAACAAGCGCGTGTTCCTCGCGGTGAACAAGGCCGAGGGCATGGCTGAATCGCCTTTGCTGGGCGAGTTCTACGAACTCGGCATGGGCGAACCGCACCCCATCTCGGCGGCGCACGGGCAGGGCATTCGCAGCCTGCTCGATGCGGTGCTGGCCGACTTCTTCGTCGATCAAGACGATGAAGACGAGGCGGCTGTCCCTGAAGAAGACAAGCCCATCCGCCTGGCCGTCGCAGGTCGCCCGAACGTGGGCAAGTCGACGCTGATCAACACCTGGCTCGGCGAAGAGCGCCTGGTCGCATTCGACATGCCGGGCACGACGCGCGACGCCATCACGGTGCCCTTCGAGCGCAACGGCCAGAAATTCCAGCTGATCGATACGGCCGGCCTGCGTCGCAAGGGCAGGGTGTTCGAAGCGATCGAGAAGTTCTCGGTCGTCAAGACGCTGCAGGCCATCGCCGACGCCAACGTCGTGCTGCTGCTGCTTGATGCCACCCAGGGCGTCTCCGAGCAGGATGCACACATCGCCGGGTACATCCTCGAGAGCGGGCGCGCTGTCGTGCTGGCTGTGAACAAGTGGGATGCAGTGGACGATTACCAGCGCGAAGTGCTGGAGCGGTCGATTTCACAGCGGCTCGCCTTCCTGAGGTTCGCGCCGGTGCTGCGCATCTCGGCCATCCGCCGCCAGGGCCTCGGCCCCGTGTGGCAAGCCATTGCCGACGCCCATGCCTCCGCTTACCGCAAGATGACCACGCCGGTGCTGACCCGCCTGCTGCACGAGGCAGTGGAAGCGCAGGCACCCAAGCGGGCCGGGGCCTTCCGGCCCAAACTGCGCTATGCACACCAAGGTGGCATGAACCCGCCGGTGATCGTCGTGCACGGCAATTCGCTGGAACACGTCACCGCTGTCTACAAACGGTACCTCGAAGGGCGGTTTCGGGAACACTTCAAGCTCACCGGCACGCCGCTGCGCATTGAAATGAAGTCCTCCCAGAACCCGTTCACCGAGAAAGACTGAAGTCCATTGGCTTATACGGGGCTGGTGCAGTGCAGCACTGTGTTAACGTGCAGGCTCATCTCTCACCCCACATCCTCTCAAACACGGAGCATATCGTGAGCAACAAAGGCCAACTCCTCCAAGACCCGTTCCTCAACCTTCTCCGCAAGGAACATGTGCCGGTCTCGATCTACCTCGTCAATGGCATCAAGTTGCAGGGCCACATCGAATCCTTCGATCAGTACGTCGTTCTTCTTCGCAACACCGTGACCCAGATGGTCTACAAGCACGCCATCTCCACCGTGGTGCCGGGCCGCGCCGTGAATTTCAGCACGGCCGAAGCGTCCGAGCAGGCCTGACGGCCAGGCAGTCTCCCCGGGATCCATCGCACCTTGACTGCTGCGGCTGACCTTCCTCGCGCAATTCTGGTCGGGGTCGACTTCGGCGGCGATTCGCCGTTCGATGCCAGCCTCGACGAGTTGGCCCTGCTGGCCGAATCGGCCGGTGACCTGCCGGTGGCGCGCATCACCGCCCGCCGCAAGGCGCCCGATCCGGCATTTTTCGTCGGTTCCGGCAAGGCCGATGAAATCAAGGCCCTCGTCGAAGGCCACCGAGCCGAAGCGGTCTTGTTCGATCAGGCGCTGTCGCCGGCGCAGCAGCGCAACCTCGAGCGCCACCTCGGGGTGGCTGTGGCCGACCGCACGATGCTGATCCTCGAGATCTTCGCGGCGCGTGCACAAAGCCATGAGGGCAAGCTGCAAGTCGAACTCGCCCGGCTGCAATATCTTTCCACCCGCCTCGTGCGCCGCTGGAGCCACCTGGAACGCCAGCGCGGGGGCATTGGCAACCGCGGCGGCCCGGGTGAGGCCCAGATCGAACTCGACCGGCGCATGATCGGCGAGCGCATCAAATCCGTGAAAGAGCGGCTCGTGCGCGTCAAGAAGCAACGCGGCACGCAGCGTCGTGCCCGCGAGCGCAGCGGCACCTTCCGCATCTCGTTGGTCGGCTACACCAACGCCGGCAAGTCCACGTTGTTCAACGCGCTCGTCAAGGCCCGCACGTACGCGGCCGACCAGCTCTTCGCCACGCTCGACACCACCACCCGCCAGCTCTACATCGAGGAGGCGGCGCGGTCGGTCTCGCTGTCCGACACCGTGGGGTTCATCCGCGACCTGCCGCACAAGCTGGTCGACGCCTTCGAGGCCACATTGCAAGAAGCCGCCGATGCCGACCTGCTGCTCCATGTGGTCGATGCCTCGAGCCCTGTGCTTGACGAGCAGATCGCCGAGGTCGAGCGCGTGCTGCGCGAGATCGGTGCAGGCCACATCCCCCAGGTGCTCGTCTACAACAAGCTGGACAACCTCGATGCTGCCCGGCAGCCGCATGAACTCGTCGATGTCCTCGAGCTCGAAGCCGGGGTGCGCGTGCCCCGGGTGTTCGTCAGCGCATTGCAGGGCCGTGGACTGGCGGAACTGCGGGGGCTGCTCGCTTCGGCTGCTGCGGGCACCTTGCCTGCCGAGTTGAATACCATGCACACATCTTCCAAATGGGATCCGGCGATCCATGCGGTGCCCGTTGCATCTTCGTCGTCCGTCGACGACCTTGCCGATGCATCCGCGGAACATCTTCCACCACAACCACAATGACCATGAGCCGATCTTCCTCATCGCCTGACCGCCCGACGGCCCGGGCCACCGGCGTGGCAACGGCGCTGAAGGCGCTGATTGCCGGCTGGGCGATCCCCTCGCGCTGGCGCACCGGCGGGCGCTCCCAGCCCATTCTGAACAGCGGCAACCGGGGCGACGGCCCACCGGACATGGAAGAAATGTGGCGCGACTTCAACCGGCGCCTGAGCGGCCTCTTCGGCGGCAAAGGGGGGCCGCGGCCCACTGGCCCAGGCAACGGCGACAACTTTCCCCCGGACATGCGCAACGCAGGCGTCGGCATCGGCCTGATCGCGGGCGTGGTGGCACTCATCTGGGCAGGCAGTGGCTTCTTCATCGTCCAGGAAGGCCAGCAGGCCGTCGTGACGTCGTTCGGCAAGTACGACCACACCGCCAACGCCGGTTTCTCATGGCGTTTCCCCTATCCGTTCCAGGCGCATGAAATCGTGGCCGTGACGCAGGTGCGCACGGTCGAGATCGGGCGAAGCAGCGTGGCCCAGAGCACGGGCCTGCGCGAATCGTCGATGCTCACGCAAGACGAGAACATCATCGACATCCGGTTCACCGTGCAATACCGCCTGAAGGATGCCCGCGCGTTTCTCTATGAGAACCGCGATCCGGAACCTGCGGTCGTGCAGGCGGCGGAGTCTGCGGTGCGTGAAATCGTGGGCCGCAGCCTGATGAACGATGTGCTCTACGAGAAGCGCGACGCCATCGCGGCAGACCTGATGAAATCGCTGCAGGCCCAGCTCGACCGCCTCAACACCGGCATCCTGATCGTCAACGTGAACGTGGGCAGCGTTCAGCCGCCCGAACAAGTCCAGGCTGCGTTCGAGGACGTGACCAAGGCCAACGCCGATCGCGAGCGCGCGAAGAACGACGCCGAAGCCTATGCCAACAACGTGATCCCGGGCGCCAAGGGCCATGCCTCCCGCCTGAAGGAGCAGGCCGAAGGTTATCGCTCCCGCGTCATCGCCGAGGCCGAGGGCGAAGTGGAGCGCTTCAACCAAGTGCTGTCCGAGTACCAGAAGGCGCCGGGCGTGACGCGCGATCGCCTCTATGTCGATGCCATGCGCTCCCTGTATGCCAATGTCACCAAGGTGATGATCGACTCCAAGAGCAACTCGAACCTGCTGTACCTCCCGCTCGACAAGCTGATCGCTCAAACCGCTGCCGTCACGGCACCCGCCGGCGCAGCCGCAGCGACGCCCACCCCGGTGCCCGAACCGCAGCCACCTGCGGCCAGCACCAACATCGACAGCCGCTCGCGCGAGAACCAGCGCAGCCGTGACCGGGAAAGCCGCTGAGCGGACGGGAGAACGAGACTCATGAATCGCATCGGTTTTTACGTCGCCAGCGCCCTCGTGGCGTTGATGGTGGCTTCGTCGTGCCTCTTCATCGTGGACCAGCGGCAGTTCGCCGTGATCTATGCCCTCGGTGAGTTCAAGGAAGTCATTAACGAGCCGGGCTTGAAATTCAAGCTGCCGCCGCCCATGCAGAACGTGGTGTTCCTTGACCGCCGCGTGCAGACGCTCGACAGCCCCGAGACCCGTCCCATCTTCACGGCTGAGAAGAAGAGCCTCGTGGTGGATTGGCTGATCAAATGGCGGCTGATTCACCCGAAGGAATTCATCCTCAGCAACGGCTCTCCGGACATCCGCAACTTCGAAAGCCGCCTGAGCCCCATCGTGCAGGCGGCGTTCAACGAGGAAGTGACCAAGCGCACCGTGCAGGCCATGCTGGCCACCGACCGCGAGGCGGTCATGCAAGGCGTGAAGAGCCGGCTCTCCGATGAAGCCAAGTCGTTCGGCATCGAGATCATCGATGTGCGCATCAAGCGGGTCGACTACTCGGCCAACATCACGTCGGCGGTCTATCAGCGCATGGAATCGGAGCGCAAGCGCGTGGCTGCCGAAGCGCGCGCCACCGGCCAGGCCGAAGGCGAGCGCATCAAGGCCGACGCCGAACGCCAGCGTGAAGTGATCCTGGCCGAGGCCTTCCGCGACGCCCAGAAAGTGATGGGCGAGGGCGATGCCAAGGCTGCCGCGATCTACGCCGAGTCGTTCGGGCGTGACCCGCAGTTCGCCCAGTTCTACCGCCGTCTGGACGCCTACAAAGCCGCCTTCCGCAGCAAGTCTGACGTGATGGTGGTCGATCCCGACTCTGACTTCTTCAGTGCCTTGCGCAGTTCCGGGAAGAAGTAGGCCCCCCAGTCGCTTCGCTCCTGCCCCCAAGGGTCGCCACGGGTTGCCCGGCGAAGCCGGGCTTGGAGATTGGGCCCCCTACGGCGCTGGCGCGCCGGTCCCCCCGAGGGGGAGCCACGGGTCGCCCGGCGGAGCCGGGCTCGCGTGTGGCTTGATCTGCGGCTTCGCTTCGCTTGCCTGCCTGTCGCGCGCGATTCGGGGCGTTGCTTGCTTCGCTCGCTCGCCTCTCACGCACTCCGGCGCCGGTCGTGGTGACTGGGGCAGCGGGTACCGGCGTTCGCCGGTATGACATCCAAACAGAATGTCACCCCGGCGAAAGCCGGGGCCCACCGGGTCCTGTGAGCCAACGGTGCAAAGCGAACTGAGGCGAGTCGCCATGGCCGAGCTGGAGGCAGTGGGCGTGCAGGGTATTGGTAGCGGAAGCGCCTCATATGGTCGCCTTCGTCAATCAAGACTTTACGGCGGTGGATTGTGAATCGATCGGGTGATGCGGCTCGGGCGTTGCAAGCGACGATGAATCAGACTCATATCCGCGGATT